>Ga0160443_100042_pt1 | contig 306108 bp, 288 predicted proteins | sample HID1972I_E1MG_FD_108244 | JGI IMG/M metagenome (GOLD analysis project Ga0160443, IMG submission 108244) | Enriched pill bug-associated microbial communities from UW Madison campus, WI, USA - HID1972I_E1 MG | ecosystem: Host-associated > Arthropoda: Insects > Digestive system > Unclassified ...
CGCTGGAACGCCAATCTTCGATCATAGCCAACATAGCACTGCGTTTTTCTGTTAAATTATTCATGCAGGCAAAGCTAATCCCAACAAATTATCTAGTCAAGATGTACTTAGTAGGACGGATACTTTAAAACGAAAAAAATTAAAGCGAATGATAAATAAGGAAAATAATCTGAATGATATCTTAAACTTCGAACTTTTTTTTGAATTATCTCCAGATCTGCTATGCATAGCAGGTTATGATGGTTATTTTAAAAGAATAAATCCTTCTATCTCTAAACTATTAGGTTATACCAACGAGGAATTGTTGGCAACACCAATCCATGAATTTATTTATAGTGATGACAAAGACATAACAGCTCAGCATCGGAATAACCTTATAAATAATATTTCTCTTTTAAATTTTGAAAACCGGTACCTAACAAAAGGCGGGGAAATCGTATGGCTTTCCTGGACTTCTATACCGGTAAACAGTAATAAAGTGATTTATGCCATTGCAAAAAATATTACACATAAAAAGAAACACGAAGAGGATCGGAACCTGGTTATTGGCAATCTTACAAAAATCAATCAGAATCTTAAGTTATTAACCCGTACAACCTCACATGATTTAAGGTCTCCGGTAAATAACCTGCTTTCTGTTTTTAATTTATTAGATACTTCTAAAATTCAGGATGAAGAAACGCTTGATTTTATAGACATGCTAAAATCAGCTACCGAAAGTTTAAAGGAAACTTTAAACAATTATGTAGATATCTTAAATACAAAAGACACCTTAAATGTACAAACCGAAGAATTATATTTCAATGATTCGCTGAATGTAATACTGCTGTCGTTAAAGTCTTTAATACAAAGTTCAAAAACTATTATACATTTTGACTTTTCTAAAGTTGAAAAAATTATATTTAATAAAGCTTATCTGGAAAGCATATTTCTTAATCTAATTACAAATTCGATAAAATATACCCGTCCGAATTCCCCTCCGGTAATTTCTATTTATACTCAAAATGTGGATGGTGTTAATCAATTGATTTTTACTGATGAAGGGCAGGGCTTTGATATGGATAAGGCCAAAGATAAAATATTCGGTTTTCATCAAAAATTTCACAACAATATAGATAGCAAAGGAATAGGCCTTTATTTGGTGTATAACCATATTACAAGTTTAGGTGGCAAAATAACTATAGACAGCAAAGTTAATGAAGGCGCTAAGTTTATTATTTCGTTTAAAAATTAAGCTTTTATTGACGTCAAAAAGGAAATATTATAAATGGAATGACTCTATATATAAGCCAAGCCCTAAAAGGGCTTTAATTTAATGCATTTCAAAAACATATCACACTTCTTCCGCTTCATATCCTACTTTTTTAAGGGCATCGACAATAGTTTGAGAAGAGGTTTCAGCTGTAACAGTAAGTGTTCTTTCCGGAGCTTGTAAATTAACTTCCCAGTTTTTTTCTCCGACAACCTCATTTAACGCATTGGTTACTTTAGATACGCAAGCATCACATTTTATATTGGTTTTGAATTTTAATGGTTTCATTTTTATATACTTTGGTAAACAAATTTATTACTCAAAGATACCTTCAGACTAATGATTCCACTTATAGAATATTTTGAATAATTTATATAATTCTAGAAAGCAGAATATCGGAATAGGTTTCCAATTTAATACGCTAATTGTTGACACAATAATGGTCATAAAAGCGGGAGAACATGCTTCTCCCACTTTTATTTATCTTTTAATTTGCTGTTTCAAGCTTTCCATTTCAGCCTTTAGTTTTTCCATTTCAGCTTGCTGCTCTTTAATAGAACCCACCAGTAAAGGGATTAAACTTTCCAAATCTACATCCTTTGTAGCAACTGTTTTGAAAGAGTTCTTTCCTGAGGAATACATTTTATGACTGTTTTTTACTATCCCTGGAATTACCTGTTGTATAGCTTCGGCGTTAAATCCATATTTTAAGCCAGCAGGTAAATTCAGTTGTTTTGCCTCGGCCTTGTTATATGTAAAAGATATTGGCTCTAAGCGAGTAATATAAGAAAGTGAGTTAGTTAATGGTGTTGAAGCATTTATTAAATTCACAGTTTTCTGTGTAAATGCGTCAGCAGAAAAAAGGATGCAAGAAAATAATGCTATAAAAGCAATGTTATTTGTTTTCATCAGAATGGTTTTTTGTTATTTAAATAATTGGAAATTTCTTTTCTAAATATTAAAAACCATACAATTTGGTGGGGGAGTGAGAACAGATGGATGAAAGGAGGGGGTATTAATAGGATAAACGAATATTTCTTCTGTTGAAATAAGCAGAGATGGTTTCAACCAAGACTGCAAATCAGTTGCTATCCAATATTCCTTTAAAGTTTCGGTTTCCTTTTTTTCAGATTCACAGGAAGAATTTTCTGAAGATTCGAATAATTCAGTCAGGATAGAAATATCTGATTGTTTGATGAATGAAATAAGCGTAAGACCTGTTTTTCCCAAAACAGCCGATAGAAACACTATAATTAAAAGATTTCCAATCAGTTTCTTCAGCATTACAACACCTTTTTATCTTATACCTGCAAATTAAAAATATCTCTTTAGCAATGCATGTTTTCGCACAAAAAAATTACGAAAATCATAAAAAAACGAGTATATCTTTTAAGACATACTCGTTACTTCTATTTACGTTTTTATCCCCTTCTCGAATCCCTGAACCGGTTATTTTGAATTGTTGTTCTTTTGTCGTTTTGAGTAATATACAATTTGGCTCTTCCATACAAGTGGTATGCGGGATCCAGCTTAAAATCTGTCGCGTCAACCCTGCTGTTTCCTGTCATTGCTATTGTCTGATTTTCAGACACGCCCGATAGTTTAATTGAAGCTGAGTTTTGAATATTCATATTCAAATATAGAACATCAAGATCCAGGCTGGCGATGGACTTATCATTCAAATTGATACGAATTTGTGATGATTCCAATTGGTTTATTGAATGAACCGCCGCATTTCCGTAAGCTTCTATTGAAGTTAAACCTGTTACACTCACCAGAACGTTTAACTTTTCAACAGATGAAGACGAAATATTTAGCTGGTTTCCTTCCATGCTTATATAGGCACCAGTAATATTATCAGCATTATATATACTATAGCCTTCATCAGTTGCCTGCATAATACAAACCTCCACATTTCCGCTTACTTTAATTTTATTTAAACCTTCTACACTGATAGTTTTTATGGTAGCAGCGCTAGCTTGTGCAGCACTTGTTAAGATAGCAATTACAGCAACTATTACTGATAAGCTCTTTGTAAATTTTGTTTCCATTTCTTTTGTTGTTTTTATTAATAGACATTGTAAACAGCTAAAGTTTAATGGAATAATTGGAATATCGCTAAGCGCTACTTATTAGTCTACTAATTGCCAGAATAAAGCGACTTGAATTATTTTATAAAAGATAAAATACTGATTATTAATAGGATTAGATCTACTTAATTACTGTATCTATATCTGCCGTTTCGATTTTATAATTAAAAAAACCAGTGTTTGGATTTTGTCTTATAAATCCAATAGATTCATAAAGACTTTGTGCAGTATAATTATCTTCAGCGGTTGAAAGTTCAACATGATTTGCTCCATCTTTTTTGCTGTATTCTAATCCCGCCTGGATAAGGCTTTTTCCTATTCCCTGTTTTCTATATTTAGATTCGACATACAAATCGTTAAGGATCCAAATCTTTATGGCTCTTAACCATTGAACAGACGGTAATAGAAAAAGCGAAAAAATATGCTAAGGAGCGAGAGCGAAGCTTATCGGACTTAAAATGTTAGCTTGGCATTCATAACACACGTGTTTTATTTTAGTATTTTACACGTGTAAATATAATGATTTTTTTGCGGTTTGCTATATTACGAGTCGGAGACTCTTATTTATCTTAATCCGTAGTGGCCTTGCGCTGAACGCTACGGACATGTGGATTGCAACTTACTATCCAATAATATGTAAAGTTTATAAAGTTGATTTCTGTCGCAATACTTGATAATTTTTGAAAGATAAAATCCTTTGTCGGAAAGTTTTTTAATACCAAATGTGATGTCCCATTTTCAAGTTTTCTTGTCTGATAGGTATTACCTTGTTCATCTGTCTTCGTAATGGCGTGGTTACTTCCTTCAACATAATTGTTGTCCATAAACACTATTGTTCCGTCCAATGCAACGAAGTCTTGTACTTTGTTAATAAATTTATCAAGATCTTGAAGTAAGATATGACTCCAAATAAATCCGCCAAATACACTCTCATTTTTTTTCTCAGGTGTGAAATTATAAATGTCAGCAAGTGCAAAAGCAACTTTGTTTTTATAATACTTGCTTCGTGCAATATCAATTACACTTTCATTGATGTCCGTTGCATAAACCGAGGCTGCTGTCTCTGCAATTTTTTCTGTCCAATAACCTGTCCCGCATGCAATTTCCAAGACTGTCTTCTGGAAAAGCAGATTTTGTAAAACTGTAGTAGCTTTTAGTAAGTCTTCCTGTCGCTCAGGTTTCAAATACACCTTTTCGTATTCTTTAGCTCTGTCTTTATAATATGAAATTAAATCTTGGTTCATAGTTTAAATGTATACGTATTGCTTGTTATTTACAACATTGCTGCTAATGAGCAAGTGTATGCTATTTTTCATCTATTCACTAGATACCTGATAACGTTTCGTTTCTCACATCCCCACCATTGCATTACTTCCTTTTTTCAACACAAATTCACTCGATAATAAATAAGCCCCACTTACCACCACCTCCTTTACATCCTCTAAGCCAGCCGTTATAATAATCTGGTTTGCGTCTTCTTCACCAGTTTTCACCATCCTGGAAGCAAAGGTGTTTTTACCTGTTTTAACCCATACATGCGCACCGCTTTCATCTCTGATTACCGCATCTAATGGCAAAGCATTGGCTTTGGTAATTTGCGCTTTAGGCAGCAAAGCAGTGGCCTGCATTCCCGGTTGAAGTTTGCCCTGGCTTTGTATTAATCCTCGCACTTTTAATACCTGTGTGCCTGGATCAAGTTGTGGGGCGATAAAATTAATTTTAACGGTTTGATTCAGTTCCGGAAAGCCATTGACGGAAACCTGAATCGGTGTGCCTGATTGAATGTTCCCTGCTTCATTGGGATAAACATCGGCTTCCAGCCACAGCTGACTTAAGTTCTCTAATCGCAACACGGGTGAACCTTCAGAAACGTATTGTCCTTCCGAGACGCTCAGTTCATTTACGATACCGGATGCTGAAGCATTAACCGTTATCAGTGGTGATGTTTTATTACTCTTACTCAGATTTTCAATTTGCGAATTAGAATATCCTAAAAGCTGAAGTTTGTTTTTGGCGGCTTCTTTTAGCGCTACGTAAATTTTCTCTTCCGGAAAAGCGGCAGCCTGTTTTACTTGCAGCAGGTAATCTTGCTGAAGCGTTTGCAGTTCTTCACTGTAAATTTGAAACAAAGGCTGCCCTTTTGCTACCGCAATACCGGTTTCTTTAACAAACAATTTTTCGATTCTTCCGGCATAACGGCTTGAAATAATATCTGTAAATTCCGGATTGACAATAATGCGGGCGTTTAAAACTGTTGAGGTATTAAAGTTTGTAGCATTTATTACCGCGGTTTTAATATTGGCCAGCTGAATCTGACTGTCGCTTAAAACCAGTTCATCAGCATTGCCGCCGGCACTAACCGGAACTAAATCCATGGCGCAAATCGGGCAGGTTCCGGGCGCATCTTGCAATATCTGATGGTGCATCGGACAAGTATATTTTTGAGAGGAAGTTCTTTCCGTTTTCTCCTTTTCTGTACATGACTCTGTAACTAACACTGAAACAGCCATGCAAAAAATGAGCAGTATTGAATTTATCGTTTTCATTTAAAAAGATTTGAGACATTAGATTTGAGACCATGCATATTATAATTTCATGTAATTGATTTCATCTCATTCATAAGCGTTCCACTTTAATAAAACTTTCGGTATCTACTAAGAACCAGGCATTAACTGCCACTTCTTCATTGTTTTTGAGGCTTTCGCCGATGTCTGTCCAATCACCGTTGATACTTTTTACATTGACATAAACGGGCACAAATGCGTCCTTCTGTTTAACAAAGGCAACATAACGGATTCCCAGTTGAACAACTGCCGTTCGCGGCAGCCAATTGCCGGCTTTCTGTATGTTTTCGGGAGTAACTTTAACCAGCTCACCAACTTTCCACACATTATTTGAGTTCGGGATAACCGCTCTGATAAGCGAATAATTAGAACCTTCGTTATAATAAGGCTGCACTAAACTTACCACAACGCTGGTAGTTTTTGTTTCTACATCCGCTGATTGAATTTGTATCCGGTTTCCTTTTTTAAACAGTTCCAGATTTTCAGGCGTAGTATAAAATTCGGCCCACACCGTTCCGGAATTTACAAAAGTGAAAAGCCGTTGTCCCGCAGAAACATATTGACCTTCGCGTAATTGCAATGGAGAGTTTGAAGCGACATTCGGTACGGTTGGCCTTGACGCGGAACTGCTCCCCATATTCATATCATCAGAACTGCCGCCACCTGAAATTACCGTACTTCCTGCGGAAGCAGAAATTGCGGAACCGGCGGCTTGTTGAATTTCTGAAACGTATCCCGAATACGGACTATAAACGCTGATTGTATTACTAATCTTCCCGGCTTTAATTACCTGATTTATTTGCCGCTCGCTCGCGCCAAGCAAACGCAGTTTCTTTTTTGCTGATTCCAGCAGTTGGGGTTCGTTATTGTCTCTTAGAAAAAGTAATTCCTGTTGCGCGTTCGCTAAATCCGGGCTATAAATATCCATGAGTTTTTGTCCTTTGGAAACCGCCTGATAATTGTATTTAATATATAAGCGCTCAATTCTGCCGCTTACTCGTGCCGAGATAGAATTCGAATTATTTGTATTGTAATTGATTACGCCTCGTCCCTGTATATCACCATAACGCGAACCACTTTGTACTTTCGTAGTTTTAATAGCCGATAAAATCAGCGAATTTGTTGGTTTAATTATAGTTGCAAGGCTGTCATCGGCTTCCCCGTGACTCGATTTTCCAGCAACTAAATCCATCCCGCATATCGGACAGGAACCCGGCTCATTTTTAATAATTTCCGGATGCATGGGGCAGGTATATTCTGAAATTTCGGAATGTACTTTATGATTCTCGCCTGTGCATGCGAAAAGCAGGGAAACCGCGAACAGCAGAACAAAAGCAAATTTACCGTTCAATAGTTTTTTCATAATCTACAATCATTTTATAATACTTTCGCAATTGTTCCAGATAATTTATTTGCGCCATATTCGCTGTTTCCCAGCCATCAATTACCGTATTTAAATCGGCTTTATTTTCCTGGTAAGAAAGCATGGAAACCTTAAGATTTTTATCGAGCGCAGGCAATATTTTCTTTTCGTAATTACTGATTTGCTTTTGCATGGTTATGATATCGTTTTCCATACTTTTTGCCATTCCGTACATTTCTGTCAGCATGGCTTGTTTTTGCTGTTGCATAGCTGTAACTTCATATCTCATCGAATTAATTTCCGATTTATAGCCTTTAGAGGCCCAGGGAGCAATTGGAATTGACAGCATTCCCATAACGGTAAACTGACGCGGCATCATGGCGGAATAGCTTGACATGTGGTCGAAACGGATTTTAAAATCTGGTTTTGCTTCCTGCCTAACCTGTTTAATATTAGTTTCCATAGCATGAATATCATGCTGCATGTGCAGCACATCGCTTCGGGTTTCTGCGAAGTATATAGTATCCAGGTTAGCAACCGGATTAAAATCTACAGAATATGTGGTGTCGATTTCTAAAACCGCCGTTGGGTTTCTATTCATCAGAGAATTTAAGGCTATTTTTTTTGAACGGATTTCACCTTCAGTCATTAAAAGCATATTCTCCGCTTCATAAGTTTTGCCTTCGGCTTTAAAAATCTGGCCCAGGTTTCCCTGATTATAAGGATAGCGGATATCCGCCAGCTTCTTCATGGTTCGCATAATCCGCAGGTTTTCTTTCTGAAACTTGTCCTTTTTATAAGCAATCAGTAAATCAAAATAGAATTGCCTTGCGGTAGCGCGTAACTCATTAAACCTTTCGGTTTTTCCGTAGAAAGGCGTTAGCGACTGGGTTTTAAGATAATCTTTGCGTGCCTTTATCTTAGCCGGGTTCGGAATGTCCTGCTCAGCAGAAATCATCAGCGCACCTTTATCGTTTTCACTCATCAGTTCTTGTCCCGGGTACGGCGACATAAACGTTCCGACCCCAAGCATCGGAGCCATCCACGCACCTCCGCCTTCTACTTTTGCGTCTTTACTTTTAATCTGATTTTCGAAAGCCTTTAACGAAAGGTTATTTCGCTCAATTGCCTGCAAAATTTGCTGTAATCCGATTATCTGCCCGAAACTTTGGGAAGAATATATCAGCAGAATAAAAAGAATTGCTTTTTTAATGTTTAACATCACGCACCTCCAGTTTTCCGAATTTTCTGAGTTCGTATTCCTTTGTCATAAGAAAGATAAGCGGCGTTACCAGTAAAATATGTGTGGATGAAGTTAACACGCCGCCAATCATAGGTAAAACAATGGGTTGCATAATATCACTGCCCACTCCTCCCGACCATAAAACGGGGATTAATCCAAACAGAGCTACACAAACGGTCATTATTTTGGGCCGCAAGCGTTTCACCGCACCATGAATTACATATTCCCTTAAGTCTTCTTTGGTAATTGTTTCCCTCGAATTTCCCTTCAATGCTACCAATTGGTTCATCGCGTCATTGAGATAAATTACCATTACTACGCCGGTCTCTACCGCAATACCAAAAAGTGCGATAAATCCTACAGCTACCGCGACAGATAGATTTGCGCCCCAGAAATAAACGAGATAAGCCCCGCCTACAAGCGCGAACGGAATAGTTACCAAACTTAAAAAAGCTTCGCGGGCCGACTTAAACGCCAGGAATAAAGCGATGAAGATAATTACCAGCACAATCGGCAGAATGTAAATTAAGGTTTGCTGCCCGCGAATCAGGTTTTCGTACTGCCCGCTCCATTCTATAAAGTAGCCGTTCGGGAGCTTTAATTCCTGATTCAGCTTGTCTATCGCCTGCTGAACGGTGTGCCCCAAATCTCTATCCCGTACGTTAAACATAACCGCACCACGCAATAAAGCGTTTTCTGAAGTTATCATTGGCGGTCCGTCCACAAAACGGATATCTGCAACAGCAGAGAGCGGAATAGTTCCGGCATCAGGCGAATTCAGCGGAATACGTTTTATACGGTCGATGCTGTTGCGATACTCCTGCCCCAGCCTCAAGTGAATATTGAAACGTTGCCTGCCTTCAATCGTGCTCGCGAAAGGCGCACCGCCAATGGCCGTTTCTACAGTAGCGTTAATATCGTCTACCGTTAAACCATATCGTTCCAATTGTTCTCGTTTGATATCAATTTCGAGGTATTTGCCTCCGGTAACTGGCTCGACATATAAATCTTTAACGCCTTCCACATTTTGCAGCAACGCCTGAACTTTATTGGAAACCGAAGCGATTTGCTTCAAATCCTGTCCGTAAACCTTAACGCCGACATCGGTACGAATACCGGTAGAAAGCATATTTATACGGTTAATAATGGGCTGCGTCCAACCGTTTACCACACCCGGAATTTGCAGTTTCGCATCCAGCTCATTGATAATATCTTTTTTGGTGATACCCGGCCGCCATTCGCTTTTAGGTTTTAATGAGATAATAGTTTCTATCATACTCATCGGCGAATTATCAGTCGCCGTATTTGCCCGCCCGGCTTTGCCAAGTACTTTATCTACTTCCGGAATCGACTTTATGAGCTTATCCTGAACTTGTAGAATCCGTTTTATCTCGCCGTTTGAAACATCGGGCAAGGTAACAGGCATAAACAAAATAGATTGTTCGTCCAGCGGCGGCATAAATTCACGACCCAGACTCATAAGCATCGGCACACTTATCAGCAAAGCTAGAATATTTACGCCAATGGTAGTTTTTCTGTTTCGCATACAAGCTCTGATTACAGGCTCATAAATTTTTTCCAGCCATCGGTTTATCGGATTTTCATGCTCTGAGCGAAACCTGCCCTTCATGAAAAATGAAATGATAACCGGCGCCAAAGTAACTACTAGGAAAGCGTCAATTACTAAGATGAACGTTTTAGTATACGCTAAAGGATGAAACAACTTTCCTTCTTGGCCGCTTAGTAAGAAAACCGGCAAGAACGATGCAACTATAATTACGGTAGAGTAAAAAACTCCGCGGGAAACCTGTTTGCAAGCCTTTTCAATAATGCTCAGGCGTTCTTCTTCTGAAACCTTAACATAATCGTCTGGCTTATTTTTTTTGCCGAAAAAGCGACTTGTTTTATTCCACATCAGATTTTCCTCCTTCTTTTAATGCGTTAAGTTCTGCCTGCCGTATAGCCAGATGTTTATAAGAGTTTTCCGCCATAATAATTCCGTTATCTACTATTACGCCAATTGCCAACGCGATTCCGGTTAAAGACATAATATTTGATGAGATATCAAAAGCGTTCAGCACAATGAAACTGGCCGCAATAGTTATTGGTATTTGAATAATGATACTTACGGCACTGCGCCAGTGGAAAAGAAATATGATAACGATTAACGACACTACAATCATTTCCTCTATGAGTGTAGTTTTGATGGATGATATGGACTCTTCAATCAGTTCACCGCGGTCATAAACAATATTAAACTTCATACCTTCGGGCAAACCTTTGCCAACTTCAAGCATTTTCGCTTTTACTTTCTGAATTACTTCGTCAGCATTTTCGCCGTATCGCAGTACAACGATTCCGCCAACCGCTTCGCCTTCGCCGTTATAGTCAAAAATCCCCAGGCGACTTTCGCCAGCCATTTGAACGGTGGCTATATCTTTAATTTTAACGGGAATTGAATTTTGGGTACGTAAAGAAAGATTCTCAATTTCGGCTATAGATTTTAAGTAGCCCGTAGTCTTAATAATATAACCGACATCGCTCATCTCAAACTTCCGTCCGCCTGCTTCATTGTTATTGGCGCTCACGGCTCGCATTACTTCCGGCACGGTAAGCTTATAATACGTTAGCTTATTGGGGTCGATACTTATCTGATATTGCTTTTGAAATCCGCCGAAAGAAGCTATTTCGCTAACTCCGGGAACATTTTGCAAGGCAAATTTCACGTACCAATCCTGCACCGCACGCTGTTCGCCCAGATCCATGTCGGGTGCATTCAGTGTATACCATAAAACATGTCCTACACCGGTTCCGTCGGGACCCATTGTGGGTATTACGCCCTGCGGAAGCATATTTCCTATCGAACTTAACCGTTCCAACACTCTTGAACGAGCCCAGTAAACATCTACATTATCTTCAAAGATGATGAAGATAAAGCTCATGCCGAACATGGAGTTGGCACGAACGTATTTCACCTTCGGGATGCCCTGAAGATTAGTTACTAAAGGATATGTAATTTGGTCCTCAATTATCTGCGGACTTCTTCCCATCCATTCGGTAAAAACAATCACCTGGTTTTCTGACAAATCAGGGATTGCGTCCACCTTGCTGTTTTTTACCGAATAAATTCCCCATGCAAATATTCCGCAGGAAATAAGCAGTATAAGAAATCTGTTTCGCAGAGAAAATGCGATAAGTTTTTCTACCATAAATTTAAAATGAATTTTTCGAATGATTCTCGTTAAGAAAACATTGAACAAAAGCTATAAACTGTATCAGGTTTAGAGAAAAGCCTGATTTTGAAGGAAGGAATTTTATATTAAAAAGCTGCAGTTACGCAGAAAAACGGGCAAACTTTGTAGATTCGGTGGCGAATTTAATAAGGGGAAATCCTCGTTAATGGAAGAGATATAGACTTTAGGGAGGGTATAGTAATCAAATTTTACTTCTGTAGAAATGCTTTTAAACTGAAAGCTTTGGTCTGATGTTTTTTGGGCAGTATCAACTTTTGCCTGCTTGGTTTCATGTTTACAGCAATCTTTGGCTGCATCTGTTTTCATGCTGCATTTACTGCATTTTTCAGCTTTAGCAGAAACTAATCCTATTTCTACTAGCTGGCCCATACAATAATGAAAATACATAGTTGCCCCTGATGAAACACCAAGATAAAAGACAGCTAATATAGTTACTAAGAACTTCTTCATTGTATTGGTTACAAAGATGAACGTTTAATTTTAATTATGCTTATATAATTTTGATAATATGTTATATGATTTTTATTACCAAAGTGAGTCAGACACTCTTACTTATTTTTAAAACCCGTAGAAATTGATTCGCTGAGCGTTATAGACTGAACAATTCTTAACCTAATAAAGGCTCCTGAGAGCCTTTATATAACCTAACAGGAAATTTATATTCTATTAATTTGGATAAAAACGAGGTACTATTTGTAATCCTGATCCTGTATTACCATCAGTATTAAAAAATGTGGCTCCTCCATATATTATAAGTGGCTTTTCACTATTGCCTAAATCCACTGAACCACTATATGTATATTCATCCTCTGTGGGATAAACCTTATAAATATATCCGGTGTAGTAAGGATAATCTCCTGTTTCATTCCAAATTTCTCCTTGGTCAAAAAGAACCTCAGAACTAGTGTAATTAGTATCATCAACGATTGTTATATTAAACTCTGCATAATCTTGATTATCAACATGTGGAATGTTTTTTGCAGTTGCAATAAAATTCAACGTATGACCATCTTCATCAAGCCAAAGTTTAAGATCATAATATTCACTATTAAAGATAAATGATGTGCTATCTTCTGTTACAGTTCCATATCCTGTATATTCAAATGGGAGATACCCTCCATGCCAATCAATATGTTGTGCCCGACTAATGCCAACTGAAAAAATTGAAAATAATAAAATAATTAAAAAATGTTTTTTCATTTTAAAGAAGTTAATTGGTTAGATATTACTCCTGATAGGTTATAAAAGCAAGATATATAAATTAAATTATATATAAATATAGTTTCGCTAAATTTAGGATAGAAATTTCTAAGAAACCATTAAATAAAAAAGGATCTTCGCATCATTTTACTAAAATAATTTCAAAAAACATGTCGAATTTAGCTTTTAATTTAAGGAGAAGATCTTTATACTCTATCTAGAGGCTTTCTAGCCCCGCCTTCATACCGCAGTTTTTTAAATTGCGTTGGCGTTTGTCCCGTTACTTTTTTAAATTGTGTAGATAAATGCTGTACGCTGCTATAACCTAATAAAAAAGCAATTTCGCTCAAATTCTTTTCATCATAGAAAATAAGCTCTTTTGCTCTTTCAACTTTCTGACTAATAATATAATGTTCAATAGTAATTCCTTCTACAGAAGAAAACAGGCTGCTTAAGCTATTATAATCCTGATGAAGTTTATCTGATATTAAATCGGACCAGTTTACTTTTAAATCCAGGCGTTGCTGATGGTGGATTTTATCGATAATGAAACTTTTAATTCTATCAATAACTTTTGCTTTGCTGTTGTCCAGCAATTCAAAACCAAGTTCCTGTAATCTTGTAGATAAGGCTTTTCTGACTTCATCAGAGATTTCCGGTTCGGTAACTGAGACGATACCTAAATCGATAGATACAGGATGTAAATTATGTTTTACAAGTTCATCCTTCACTGCCGAGATACAACGGGCGCAAACCATGTTCTTAATATGAAGGTCCATCGCATAAAGATAATAAGTATTAATTTTACTTGATGAAATATATAAGAGCAATAACAAACAAAAAGAGGTTTGTCTTATTATATCAAATGAATTATAAAATCAATTAAAATATGGGATTTGACCAATACCACGAACCGCCGCATGAGCTTTCTGATGAAACAAGAACTTTTGCAAGAATGATGCTTTCTTTAATTGAAGAAGCAGAAGCGATAGATTGGTATGAACAGAGAATATCTGTAGAAAAGGATGCAGAGGCTAAAGCAATTATGGAAAATGCCCAGCAGGAAGAATTTAAGCACTTTGGGATGGACCTTGAATTCCTTTTACGTAAAAAACCAAAATGGAGAACAACTCTTAAGGCGATACTTTTTCAGGAAGGTGATATTGTAAAACTTGGAGAAATAGGAGAAGAAAAGGCTGAATAACTTTTTCTTTTGCGCTTAACTCTCCTGTTTTTGAAAGAACAACACCTAATAACCTACATAATGACAAATGATTATTTAGGAAGCATAAAAAAACAATTTGAGTACTACAAAATGCTTGCCGAAAAAACATTCGCTCAACTAACTGATGAACAATTATTTTGGCAATACAATCAGGAAAGTAATAGTATCTCAATTATTGTCAATCATCTTTCGGGAAATATGCTTTCGCGCTGGACAGATTTTTTGATTACCGACGGAGAAAAAGAATGGCGAAACAGGGAATCAGAATTTGATAATGATATTAAAAGCAGAGCAGAATTAATATCTAAATGGAATGCCGGCTGGCAGTGCATGTTTACTGCCATAAATCAATTAACAGAAAGCGACCTGACAAGAGAAGTATTTATCCGTAATCAAGGACATACTGTTACAGAAGCAATAAACAGACAATTGGCTCATTATCCCTATCATATCGGACAAATAGTTTTTATCGGGAAAATGATTTGCGATGGCAATTGGACTTCGCTCTCTATACCAAAAGGACACTCACAGGAATACAATAACAGCAGATTCTCAAGACCTAAACAGAAGCAACATTTTACTGATGAGCATTTGGGCGGTAAAAAAGAATAATTTTAATAAATTCTTTATCGGCGGATAAGCTCCAATCTAAACCTTCATCCTCTGTATTCTTACCGCATTCAATATCGCTAAAAGTGCTACACCCACATCGGCTATAACCGCTTCCCAAAGCGTTGCAATGCCACCAGCGCCTAAAGCCAAAACAATCACCTTAATTACCATTGCGAAAATGATATTTTGCCAAACTACGTTTTTCGTAATTTTTCCGATTTTAATGGCTGAAACAATTCTGGAAGGCTGGTCGTTTTGAATAACGACATCGGCAGTTTCAATAGTAGCATCGCTTCCCAATCCACCCATAGCAATACCGGCATCCGCCAACGCAATTACAGGAGCATCATTCACGCCGTCGCCAACAAAAGCAAGGCGGAAACCTTCATTTTTAAACTGTTGAACTTTTTCTACTTTCCCGTCTGGCAATAAATTGCCAAAGGCCTCATCTATGCTTAAACGTTTTGCTACATCACCCACAACAGTTTGCTTATCGCCGGATAACATAACTGTTTTAATTCCTAGCGCATGCATCTTTGTGATTGCTTCTGCTGCATCTTCCTTAATTTCATCAGCAATAGTAATATAACCAGCGTAAGTATTATTTATCGCAACAACAACAATGGTATCAAAAATATTTTCAACTCCAGGAGGATAAGCGATGGAATATTTTTTTAATAATTTAAGGTTTCCGGCAAGAACTTCTTTTCCTTCAATAATCCCTTTTAAGCCATGTCCTGCTATTTCTTTTACCTTTTCGGCTTTCGCTAAACCAATCGAATTATCTGCATATTCGGTTATTGCTTTAGCAACCGGATGAGTGGAATGATGCTCCAGTATAGCAGTTAATCTGATTAGCTCTTTTTCATCAATATTAACCGGAGCCACTTTCTGAACTTTAAATATTCCTTTTGTTAATGTTCCGGTTTTATCCATTACAATGAGGTTTATTTTAGTCATTACATCCAGAAAATTTCCGCCTTTAAACAGGATTCCATTTTTAGAAGCTAATCCGATGCCGCCGAAATATCCCAGCGGAATAGAAACTACCAGGGCACAAGGGCAACTAATTACTAAAAAGACAAGTGAGCGATAAAACCATGTATTGAAATCATAATCGGCAATAAAGAAGTAAGGTAACAGACAAACAGCCAGAGCCAATGCAAAAACAATGGGTGTATAAACTTTAGCAAACCTGGAAATAAAAAGCTGCGTTTGCGATTTGCGTGCGGTGGCATCCTGAACCATTTCGAGTATTTTACTCAGCTTACTATCTTTAAACAGCGCAGTAACGCTAATTTCTGCAACTGTATTCAGATTTATCATTCCGGCAAGAATCGATTCGCCTTTATATTTAGTATCCGGTTTGCTTTCCCCGGTAAGGGCTGCGGTATTAAACGAAGCGTTTTCGGTTAACAATTCTCCATCTAAAGCTACTTTTTCGCCCGACTTAACCTGGATTGTCTCATTGATTTGTACCGAGGATGGCACAACTCTTTGTGCAGAACCATTGCGCATTACAGTAACGCCATCCGGACGAATATCTAAAAGCGATTTGATGCTTCGTTTCGCTTTACTTACAGCTGAATCCTGGAACCATTCGCCAATAGAATAAAATACCATGACCGCTACACCCTCACTGTATTCGCCAATTAAAAAAGCGCCGATTGTAGCCACACTCATTAAGAAGAATTCATTAAAAAAATCCAGACGTTTCAGCTTTCTAAAGGCAAGATCCAACACGTTCCATCCGGCTAAAAGATAAGCGGTTCCATAAATTATAAGATTAATGCCATTTGGAAGCAGGATATTGAAACCATATTGCAGTACCAGCATAATAAGCAGAATAGCGAATGCCAGAATTAAATCCCAATGAGATCTCCATCCAGTATCTGTATCGCCATGGTTATGTCCACCATCATGATTGTGTCCATCTTCATGGTTGTGTGCTGTTTCAGAATGAATCTCGCTTATAAATGTGTCATTTCCGCAACATTCTGCATGGGCTGTATTTTTATTATTCATAGTACAGCAAAGAAAAGACTTAAACCAGTGCAATGGTATTGCATTGATTTATTCAGAACATTTGTCGCATATCCCTTTTACTATCAGGCTGACTTCTTTTATAATAAATTTTTCAGGAAGGATTACTTTCGGGATTTTAGTCGTGGGTAGGCAATACGTTTCATTACACTTGTTGCAATAAAAATGTAAATGCAGATCGTGATGGCCTTCTGTATCGCAATCATTAGCGCAAACAGCGAACTTGGGAGCACCTGTACCATCTTCAATAGAATGAATTAGCCCATGTTCTTCGAAGGTTTTTAGCGTGCGATAAATAGTTATGCGGTCGGCCGGAGATAAGCCTTTTTCTATGTCGCTTAAGCTTAAAGCTGCCGATTGCTGAACCATAAAATCAAGCACCAACAGCCGCATGGCTGTTGGGTTGATTTTTTTATTTATAAGTTTTTGTTCTATCCCTGTCGTCATAATCTTAATTTCAAACCGCCATTTACAACAAAGCCATCTAATGGTGCATAAATATCGCGAAAAACCGGGTTGGAAACGCTTCCCGTATAAATATTTTCGAAACGAGTTTGACGAGTGTCTGTAAAGTTCTCGAAGTTAATATAAAGCGAAAACCGTTCCCAAAGTTTTTCTGCCATAAAGCCGAATATCCAAAAAGGTTTTCCGTTAGTTCCATCGTTTAACTTTTGTTTGCTGTAGTAATAGGCTTCGGCGCCTAATTTCCATTTGTCGTCCACTTCGTAAAATAAAATATTATTCAGACGATGTTTAGCTGTTAATGGATTTTGCTGCAAAATTCCATTAGTATGAATTTTAGTATCGGTTAGGGTATATCCTAAAAACAACTTAAAGTCCTCATATCCTAATTTAATATTCGTTTCCATGCCTTTACTATCTATATGGCCGGAAAGATTTTTAAACTGATACAAATTTTCAGTAATAGCTTCCATATTTAACGGATTGTTGAGAAAAGTATAAAAAAATAAATGATTAATACTGAAAGTAATCTGATCATCGAATACTGAACCCCGGTAGTTTATATCCCAGTTTATGCCATAACTTTTTTCCAGTTTATTATCTTCAGATGAAATTGGAAGCACGTTTTGATATTGAATACGTTCGCTTTCTTCGGTAAAAATTGTAGGTGTTTTATAGCCTAAACCGCCGCCAATTCTCGAATTAAATTTCTCGTTGAATTTAATCAAGGCCGAAATCCTTGGCAATAAAGCGAAGCCATAATCCAACACATAATCGCCTCTTAAACCGGTTTCTATTTCCAACCAGTTAGTTGTGTGAAGATTATTCTGTACGAAAGCGCCAATAGTTATCTGGCTGTAATCTCTTAACGGAACATTGGTTTGCCGGCTTTCTTTGAAATTATCCGTCCAAAGGTTTAATCCGCTTATCCATTCTATTTTTTCATTATGATGAATATAGTTAGCTTCACTATAAGTTCCGTATTGTTTGCCCTCAAACTGATAAGCCGGAACGTTTATTTTTCTGTTAAAATAACTGATGCTGTTTCTGAAATTTAGTTCGGAGTTTTCGCTAAGCTGATGCCTGAAAGCAAACTGGGATGATAGCCGGTCGGTATTGTTGCGTTCAAAATAACTATGAGTAGCATCGCCTTCACCTTCAATGTAATGAAGGTCACCGCCTGTTCTGTTCTCAAAGCTGGTGTTCAATCCAAAATTTAACGTAGTTCTCTCATTAAAATAAAGAAAAAGTTTGGGGTTGAATGTGTAACGCTCAAATTTTGGTATTGCGGTAAGATCAATATTTGCCGGATCATAGGGTTTATTGCTGTTTCGAGAGGCGAAAAGTGTTATTCCGGTTTTACCCAAACGCTCGCTGTAAAAGCCATTCAGGTCCAGGCCTCCAGCCGAGGTTCCGTTTAAATGAAAGTTTAATTCTCTTTCTTGTTTAGGTGTCTTGCTGATTAAATTCACCAATCCCGCAATAGCGCCACCGCCATAAAGAGTCGAAGCCGAGCCTTTTATTACTTCCACCTGCTTTAAATCAAGCGGTGGAATTTGCAATAAACCCAAACCGCTTGCAGCGCCTGCATATAAAGGAAATCCGTCTTTTAGAATTTGTGTATACCTGCCGTCTAAACCTTGTATTCTGATTGATGCATTAGCACTTGTTGCAGACGTTTGTTGCGTTTGAATTCCTGTGCTTTCTGTTAAAACCATGCGGATATCACCGGGTTTCATATTTGCTTTTTCATCAAGTTCCTCGCCAGCTATTACTTCAATTCTAGTAGGAATATTTGCAATGGTTCTGCTGCTTCTGGTGGTTGATATAAAGACCTCTTCCAACTCTTCGCCTTCTGCCTCCTCTAGTAGAAAAACCATCGGCTCTGCCGGATTTAGCGGAAAGGTAACCGAAGCCGATTTAGTTTTATAACCAATGTAGCGTATTTCTATAAGCTGTGGTCCGTTTGATATGTCGGCGAAAGTGGCCAATCCATCCAGGTTGGTTAAAGCCGCTTTTTTGAGTTGTGAGAATTTTATTGTAGCTCCAATTAATGGCTCGCCTGTTTTTAAATCTTTTATTATAACTGAAAACTTGTTTTGCGCAAAAGAGGAGATAGAAATCGCTAATGCAGCAACAAGCATAAAAACCTGTTTCATAGAATTATATAAGAATAACATGCCCGAAGGGCGAATATGATTTAAATTTTAAGAAAATTTGCCTGATTGAAAACTAAGCAAACTTAGGCGGCTGCCAGATGGAGGAACTTATTTGTGTTAATATTACTGTTTGAGAAGAATTAAACGAATCAACTGAAAAGGCATTAATACTACTTGCTTTGATTTTTTCGGGAAGAATTATTGAAAAGGCACAGCGGCTACAGTGACAAAAAGGTGTGCACATTTCGCTTTTTTGTTGATGAGTATCAGAAGAGCTGCTCAATTCTGTTTTATTTTCACTATCGCATGACTTAATCTCTGCACAAAGGTCGAAACCTGAAGCAAATATTAAAACAGTCATAAGAATTGCAAAAAAGTTCATTGATAATAAGGTAATTAGAATGAAGGTGTGAGCATGGTTGTTAAATAAAAATTATACCATAACTAAAGTAAGTAAAAAAAACGTTTCTTTAAGAGCTGTTACGCTGTGAGGAACTTTCTTATGAAGTGCCAGCATTTGCCCTTTCTGCAATTCTACTGTTTTGTCCTCCGTAGTAAACCTTAAATGTCCCTCAAGTACCTGCACACTAATTATTCCGTTTGCTGTATGTGGTTTTAATTCAGCATTCTCATGCAAGCCATTTAAAACAATCCGCACCGCATCCGATTTAAATACAGTTATAGAATTCCGGTCGCTTTCCTGCCAGGTTGACTCTTTTCGTAATTGCTCAATAAAGTGGTTCAAATCCATCTCAACTAAAGACGCATCTAATATGCGATCGCCTTCGGGGCGCTGAGGCGTGGCTCTGTTTGATTTATTTTCCATCAACTAGTGTTTAAGCGGCTAATTCAAGATAAGAGGTATTCTTTTAAGTTTATACAAAATTCATCCAGGAACTATCTCCCGAATAATCTTCAACTACCATAACTGTGTTATCGAAATGGAAGGAAGAAATTAATGCAATTATTTCCTGTTTAACCATAGAAATACAATTATCAACCAGGTCTTTTCTGAAATTTCTTTCCTGAAGTTCAAGCACATAGCTCACACATATAATTCTTCCAAGAACTCTGCCTAAATCCACCATCTTGCGCTGAGAAAGAACGTTGTTAATGGTAAAGTTCAATTCGTCCTTAAAGTATAAACAGGCATCAGAAGTAAGTTTATATTCTCTTAGAAAATCGAATAAATTACTTTGCTTTTGCTTTTTCATTAACCTGGTAATGATATCGGCAATTTGAGTGTAAAGCATTTCATTAGATCCTTCAAAAATTTGAAAAGGACGGCTATCCATTATGCCCCGTCCACCAATGTTACCTATTTTGTATCCGTTTGCACCAGAAAGCTGAACCAGTAATTGTGCAGATTCCTGCATTAAATCGGTTACAACGGCTTTCATGCTGTTCGCTTCCAATCCTTCAACAGCTAAATTATGGTCAATTCCGCTAATTCTGCTGCTTTTGGCGCACATGGCAGAGCAAATGGTATAAGCAGTTTGTATTCTTGCTAATGAAAACTGCACCTGGTCTATCGATAATAAATTACCCACGCCAACTACTCTGTTTCTGCAATGATTAATCGCTTCGTCCAGCATACGTTTGATAAAGCCCATTCCCATTCCTGGAAACTGCATTCTGCTTCTATGCAATATATCCAGCATCATTTTGATACCGGTTGTTTCAGGTTGTAGTTTAAAGTTAGGAGGAACCTCTAAATCTAATTTATTTAAACCATAAGGGATCATATACAATCCGGCGTTATCGAAAAGTTCTTCTACAACAACCTTTTGTTTATCCTGTGAAACGTCGCAAATGAAAAAATCAATATCTCTTGCCAGTTCGCCGCTCTCCAATTCTTTTCTGGAAGCAATTAACCAGTAATTAGCCATTCCGGTTAATCCCTGCCAATGTTTGGTACCTTTAATTTTATAGCCATCTTCTACTTCCTGATAGAAGGTTTTCATGTTTAAAGCATCACTTCCGTAGTCGGGCTCTGTAATCATAAGTCCGCCCATGTTCTGTTCGTGCAAAAAGCGGTCGAAAATTTCTTTTTTGACTGCATCGTTACCATACTTAGCCAGTGGCTCTAAAAAAAGTGCTATATTAATTCCAAAGGTTAATGAAAGTGGGAGAGATTCATAAGAGGCTGCGGCCAAAAGGCCCAGGCATTCTTTAACATGACTTCCGCGCCCGCCAAATTCCTCTGGTATGGCAACAGACAAAGGTGCATTAGCCATAATTCCGCTCCATATTTCAGGAGGTAAACCACGCTCTAAGCTCAGTCGGTTTATGTCTTCCTTTTCATGGAAAAGATATTGTAATGTTCCTTCAAAGTTTTTTATAAATTCTGAAAATTTGCTATGAGTCAATTTCATGTATATAAACTTATTGTCTGTTTTGTTGCACAACAGCTATTGCGGTTTCTGCATGATTTAACCGCAAATTTATAATAATTTCAGAATGCTTTGATTGATTCCGGAGTTTTCGGATTTTTTTTGGTCATTTTCTCTTTATTGGATGCTTTTTATCTCAACCAATTAAGTAAGCCAGTCCGTTTGTAACCGGATCGCACAAATCTTTTACTTTTTTTTCCTGAAATAAGTTTTCAATCAAATCTCTGGCGACTTTATATTCGTCATGAATAGGGCAAGGATGTAATGCCGAGCATTTACTTAGTCCCAATCCACACTCCTTAAAGATTTCTTTGCCTTCAATTGTTTCAACAATATTTATAATAGGTTGGTTTTGCTGAGCTTCATTAATAAAGAATCCACCCGTAGGACCCTTTACACTATTTATAATTCCTTGCCGTGCCAGGGCCTGTAATATTTTACCAACGGTATGTCCGCTTGCATTTATATGTTCTGCGGTTTCTTTGAGGCCAACTTTGTTACCGTGTTTGCTTTTTGAAGCCAGATAAATAACCGCTTTGATAGCAGTTTTGCATGTATAGCTCAACATAATTACCGGTTTAAGAATTTTTGCCCTTCAGGCGATATAAAATCAGAGCTCCAGGACGGATCGAATGTGAGTGTTACATCTATCTGGTAATCGGGAAAAGCGCTGGAAAGAGATTGCGTAACATCGCTGGTTATGCTTTCGCCCATAGGGCAAAATTGCGAAGTTAGTGTCATTATGGTTTGAATGATCTTTCTGCTATCGTCAAAGTTTATTCCGTAAATCAGCCCCAGATCAACTACGTTCAATCCAATTTCAGGATCATAAACTTCATATAAACCCTCAAGCGCCAAGGGGCATTTTATGTTATCGTTAGTTATTATTTCCATTAATTTGCGGTTTATGAAAAATTGTTTTTAAAACATTGCAAACGTAAAATACTGCCGAGAGAAGCAAAGATGCAGCTCCTGCTTTTAATAATACATCGTTTAATAAAATAATTCCAAAAAGAAAAAGTAAAAACCCAAGAAGATACAGCACAGACATTATCTGATATAGTTTTTCGCTGAATAACTCTTTTGGTGCAGGAGTTTTTCCGACCGCTCTTTTATGATAAACCATGTTCCAAACAATAAACGGCAGCGTTTTAAATGTCATTCCTAAAATGATTGCGGTAACCCAGCCAAAGAAAATACAAAAACCGTAAAGCAAAACCATTTTGCTTTCCTGGATATTCATCGAAACGAAGTAAATAACAATTATCAGGCTTAGTAAGGGTAGAAATAACATCGCTACGGACAGTAATGATACTTTCATTTGTTCATCTATCTTTTTTCGTATACGTACTTTATAGGCTTTATAACAATAATTTGTGAACAAAACTAAAGCAATGAGTACCAGGAAAAATGGCGAATAATAGAACCGGGTATTTATATTATATGTTTTTAGCAACACGAATCCGATAAGTGCTGTATTGATTAGTAAATATATCCACCACATAGTTTTAGTGTTGGTATATTTTGAAATCAGGAACATGGGAATAAGTTTTGATGCCACGCCCAGAACAAGCAGGAGGAACCATCCTGCCAAGCCCATGTGCGCATGTATCGATAAATATTCTATGGAGTTGTTCGGCAGCCAGGAGCGCGAAAAGTTGAAAACCAGAAGCAAACCAAAAAAGACAGTAGTGAATAACCAAAGTGAGGCTGTTGCGATAAACCAGGCATACACATCGTTCTTTTTGCTCTCGAAAATACTATTGAGAACATTCAGAAAATAACAAATTACCGCCGCATTAATCAATACAGCGCCTGTTTGTAATATCCTGCCGGTATTAAATAAATAGAAGCCGGTTACTAAAAATGGAATACCGGTTGCCGCCAGAAAAAAGGAAAAATAGGCTAATACATCGCTGTCTAGTTTTCCTTCTATAATTACAGGGAGCAGCTGGTGACTGGCGCCAAGAATAAGCATGGTTCCCCAGCCTAATGCCATTAAATGTGTAATTGCTAATGTTTGAGGGTGAAAGTAATGTGAATGAACCGCGCTGGTATTTACAAGCAATAATCCACAAGCCAGTAAGAACGATAAGGCGCCATATACATAAAACGGCAATACAACTTTATAAGATGTGGTTTTTTGTAAGCCGCCGTCCGAAACTCCTGTAATCATATATGTTCTTTAAAAATTAACAGATAAACCTCACCATCGTTTATTTCTTTAATCCGGTAATCGAAATCTCTTTCTTTTAACTCTGTAAGTAAAAATACGGGTATCCGCTTATGATGAACATACAATGCCGAATTATCAGGCAGTTTTTCCAAGGCTTCAAGAATTGTCATCATTGGCATCGGCATTTCTAATTGGCGCACATCGATTTCCTGTAAGTTATTTTCATACTTTTTAATGATGGCGTCCCAATCGTTATATTGATCTGCCGGCGCTTCCGCCTCAACTGATTTATTATTATGAATCCTAAAGAAATAAGTTTCTATTAATTCTTTATCTAATGCATCTACATGTGCCTTAAAGCCTTGATTTTCCAATAATTTAATAAGAGGTGTGGGTTCGAACGTGTTAATGATTTTCAGAACCTGTCCTGCCTGCAGCTCCTTTACAGTTTTTTGAATCAGTTTTAGCGGGTCAGTTCCGCCGGCCAGCATTTCGCGTACATCCAGAGAGACAATATCACTTGCTTTTACCTCTTGTAAAAATGCCGGTAAAGGGGCTTTTGATACGCTTTCTGATTCATCTTGCACTGAAATATCCGCTTCGAAGCCGTAAGGCTTAAGTATTCTGAAAAAATCCTCTGGTTTGCAGCCTCCTATTTTAGAAGCCATAGAAATACTTGTCCTGCCAGCCATAAGCTTGCGTAAGATAGGATTTCTTAGTTTTTTGAAATCAGGACTGAGCGTAACTATTGCTTCTAAAGCATCGGGATGATGCTTTAGTAAGGCAGCAATTTTTGTTTGTGAATTTATCAGCATCAGTTAAAGTATTGATTATATTTCAGAATATTTTCTGTAAGCTGCCGGGCCAATGGCTTTGCTTCATCCCTGGTTTTTGCTTTCGACAAGAGGTTCACATTTTGCAGCACAGGTTCGAGCCAGTGGTGCAAAGCCTTATGATCTGGGCCGGTCATTTTGCAATCTTTTATCAAGCTATGGAGCTCGTTTTGGATATCGCCAGAGAATGCCTGATAAGCCGCTAAATCGGGCTTGGTATTTTTATTGAATACTTCTGTTTCTGACATTAATGTCGCGACGTGCAAACGCGTGCTTTCATCTGTTTGCCATGTTGCTCCATTGTTAATGGATAAGGTTTTCGGCTGATTGGTGTAATAAGTAGAATGCGAGGCATGATTTTCAGATGTATTACTTTTTGCTTTCTCGTCTTGTTTACATGCCCAAAACGAGAAAACAACAGTTACTATTAACACATTTATTAATTTCATTTTATATGCAATTATAAAGTGTCTTTTCCAAAATCGATCCGGCCATCGCGACTGAGAATAATACAGGAACTGAAATCTTCCAGAATATCCATTTTATGCGCTTCGTTTGCTTTAATTAACAAGGTATCGCCCTGCGCCAGAATTACCTGCCTGTCTGCAAAGCTAATTTTTCCCTTTCCCTTCTTAGCAATAATAAATGCATCTGAAGTAGCATGATGCAAAGGCATTGCTTCTCCAACATTTAAAGTAACACTCAATACTTTGTAAAGATCATTACTGTACGCTTCTTTCATTTCCATATTTCAATCTGATTAATGACGCGGAATTAGAATATTTTTAAACTGTTAAGCTCTTTTCCATTTCAATGGCTTTCGGAAACAGAATATTATTTTCTAAATGAATGTGAATATGCAAGTCGTCTTCAAATTCCTGGATCATTTTATAAAGCAATTTATAGCTTGCACAAGCATCTTTAGGAATAGTATAACCATTACTTAATACTCTGATTTTATCCAGGCAACGACCAACAAAATCGTGTTCAGCTTCTAATTCTGTAATTAGCGCCGCAAGATTTTTTTCTTTATTCAGCGATTGATTGGTGTTTTTTGCATGTACAATTTGCTTTACATAAGCAAACAATACACGTTCTTCTTCATTGCAATGATCGGTTAATTCCTCACTGATTTTTTTTACAAGTGTATTAATTATTTCCAGTTCAGGATGTTGGGCTCCATGTACTTGTGACACCTTTTGTGCATAAGTAAGCAACTCAGGTAAGTATTTGCGTACATAACTGTGATGGGTATTAACAATATAATCAGCTAAAAAGTCTATGTTCCAGTCGTTATAAGAGATATTGCTTGCTTTACTTTCTGTGCCGAGTTGCTGTAGCTCTGTTTCTACTTTAGTAACGTCGATATTTTTCTCCTTGCAAACTTCAGAAAGTGTTTTTTTACCGCCACAGCAAAAATCAATACCATATTTCTTGAAGACTTCGGCTTTGCGCAAATCCTTTACTGCAATTTCGCCAATTGTTTCTTTATCCTCTTCGCCTTTTTTTGTGATGCGGACATCCCACCATTCGGGCCCTTCAAGTAAATACTGCCAGGTAAATATATCGCCGCGTTCGCCAAGTAACTGATAATACACAGGTTTAGGGTCGTGGTCGTTATGTATTGTTAAGCTTTCGCCGCCGGTAAGGCTATCAAATACCTGAAAAATAGTTGGATGTTTTAATTTCGGTTCAATTAGTGTTACATCAATAAAGTTGCTTTCTACGGTTTCCATAATCGTCTTTTAATTGTATACATCAAAGATAAAAACAATAAAAGTATTTAAGTACTTTTATACTTAATATTTTATTGCCGCATAGAAATATGATATCCGTATGATTTTTGATGTTATAAAAGATGAATATGTTTTAGCTTTAGGCCAGGTCTATTTCTTTAGCCAGATATACATCCTGCAAGGCATGAAGTAAGTTAACACCTTCATCAAAAGGACGCTGAAAAGCTTTTCGCCCCAGTATCAATCCGGTGCCGCCTGCACGTTTGTTTATTACCGCACTTTTAACAGAATCTACCAAATCAGATTCGCCTTTTGATTCTCCGCCGGAATTTATCAATCCGGCACGGCCCATATAGCAGTTAATAACCTGGTACCTGCACATATCAATAGGATGATCGGAGCTTAATTCTGAGTACATCGCTGGAGCGCTTTTGGCAAAATTGATAGCCGTAAAGCCACCATTATTTTCTGGTAATTTTTGTTTAATAATATCAGCCTGGATAGTCGCACCAATATGGTTCGCTTGTCCGGTTACATCTGCAGCAACTTCGTAATTAACATTATCTTTTTTAAATGCAGCATTACGGGTATAGCACCATAATACACATGCCATTCCTAATTGGTGTGCTTCTTCAAAAGCGGCAGATACTTCAACCAATTGGCGGTTAGATTCTTCAGAACCAAAGTAAATGGTAGCTCCTACAGCAGCAGCGCCCAAATTCCATGCGTCTCTAACACTTCCAAACATCACCTGGTTGTATTTTGTAGGATAGGTTAGAAGTTCGTTATGATTCAATTTTACCAGGAAAGGAATTTTATGAGCATACTTTCTGGACATCAAAGCAAGGTGCCCAAAAGTGGTAGCTACAGCGTTACAGCCGCCCTCAATTGCCAGGCGTAAAATGTTTTCCGGATCGAAATACATTGGATTTTTAGCGAAAGACGCACCTGCCGTATGTTCAATATCCTGATCTATGGGAAGAATAGAAAGATAGCCCGTATTTGCTAATCGGCCATGACCATGCATTGCGGCCAGGTTGCGTAAGACCTGAGGGTTTCTATTACTTAAAGCGAAAACATCATCGATAAAATGGGGCGACGGAGCATGTAATAAATCTTTGGAAATGGATTTACTTTGGTAATCTAAAAGATATTCTGCATCGGCTCCTAATAAGCTTTGTATTTCCTGGTAATTCATAAACGGTGTATTTCTCTGTTGCTAAAAACAGATAGCATAGCTTATTGTTCCAGGTATTTTAAACTGAAATTATTAAGTTGAGCCTTCTTTTTGCGGGAGCACTGCTTCGGGGGAGCTTTTGCTTAAATCCGGTTTTCTGGGCCTTATAATCAGCCTGAGTGTTGGGTCGTTAGTAATAAATGACCAAAACCAGTTTAACGCAAGCTTTGTCTTATTTCTATAGCCGGCAATAGGTATTAAATGGATGAATAACCAAATAAGCCAGGCGAAGTATCCTTTAAACGAAAATTTTGGCAAATCGGCAACGGCTTTAAATTTTGAAATAATAGCCATACTGCCTTTGTCGTTATAACTAAAAGGTTTTAAAGGTTGATTTAATCTGATGTGTTTAAGATTATGAGACAGTAATTCTCCTTGTTGTATAGCAACCTGTGCTAATTGCGGATGTCCCTGGGGGTAATTTGTATCGGTAGTTTGAAGAGAGATATCGCCGATAGCAAAAATGTTCTTATATCCGGATACGGTATTGTACTCATCCACCATAACCCTGCGCCCGCGGCCAATAATTTCGGCTGATAAGCCTGGAAGCTCTCTTCCAATTACACCGGATGTCCAGATTAAGGTATTTGTTGGAATGGTATCTCCATTTCCTAACAAAACCTTTCCCTCGCTAAAATCTTTAACAGCAACGTTTAAGATTATTTTAACGCCTAACTTACTCAGAACACGTTGCGCTTCTTCCTGTGCAATTTTGCTCATAGGACCAAGCAGAGTAGGGGCGGCATCAATTAAATAAATGCGCCCATAAATTCCCTTAATTTCAGGATATTCTTTTCTGAAAATATTTTGTCCCATTTCGGCAAGCATACCGGCAATCTCAACACCAGTCGGGCCGCCTCCGGCAATTACCATAGTAAGGCATTTTTCTATTTCCGCTCTGCTGTTTGCCCGTACCGCTTTTTCCAGGCTAAGTAATAAATGATTGCGAAGATTAAGTGCATCACCAATCGTCTTCATTGGTTTAGAAAACCTCTTCACGTTTTCCAAACCGAAATAATTCGATTCTGTGCCAATTCCCAGAACCAGATAATCGTATTCCAGAGTTCCGGTATCAGTATCGATAGTGTTGTTTTCGGGATTAATCCGGATAAGTGTACCTAAATGGAACCTAAGGTTTTTCTTTTGCTGAAACATTCTGCGAAAAGGATAACTGATGTTAGACGGTTCAATAAAAGCAGTAGCAACCTGATATAATAAAGGTGGAAAGAAGTGGTAGTTATTGGTATCAATAAGTGTTATATGAAACGATTCATCCTTTGATAGTTTCTTAATTAAATTAATGCCACCAAAACCGCCTCCAACTACAACTACCTTTTTTATATCTTGTTCCATCCGTACGTTTAGTTAAAAAACAGTGTAATTTGCTTATTGTTCAATAAACATGCAAAAGAATGGCGCTATATGATTTTAGTATGATATTGGATTTACTAATTATTAAAAGCTCCAATCGGCATAAGCTTGCTGAATTTCTTCTTCGGTATTCATTACAAAAAGACCTTGGGCAACAATCGGTTCGTTAAAAGGAATTGCATGGCCTAATAAAATAATGCTTTCTTCTAAAGCTTCAATTCTGATTTCATCAGCGTCGTTGTTGAAATTGTACACCACCAGCTTTGATAATGCTTGAAGAACCACCACTGTCTTTATGCGCTAAATCTCCCTGAAGAATAAATGTTACCGTTTCAAAACCGCGATGAGGATGCGGACCGAATGGTAAACCATTATTACCAGGAGGATAAATCTGGTGGCCATGATGATTTAGAAATATAAACGGGTCGATATGATTAACAGATGAAGTTGGTAATGCGCGAAATGTGACTAAATCTGCGATAGGAGCGCTGACAGCCTGATGTGTTTTTTTGATTGTTCTCATGGTTTGGTATAAGATATCGTACCTAAATATTCTGGCACGGTTAATAGAGTTATACAATTATTTATTGTGCAAGATAGTCACCATCGGCATGTAGCAAACGCTTGTAACAAACGAAGCTTTATCTGAATTAAGCAATAAAGCTAATTCAGCTATTATTCTTTATCCTCTTTAATTGTTTTTAAACCCTTTGTCCAGCGAGCCAATTGTTTAAACATATTTGCTGCCGCTTTATGCGAAGTTTCATTCGCTTCAAATACATTCTGATCGTTTATATTTTGCTGAAAGAAAGGGAAGTTTACCGATTCTGCAATGGGAACCATTCTAAAAGTAGACAAATCGGCTTTTAAATTATTTGCCGCCCTGGTTCCGGCAGATACACCACCATAACTTACAATGCCGGCAGCTTTATATCCCCATTCCTGTGAAAGGTATTCCAACGCATTTCTTAAAGGCGCCGGATAATTATAATCGTACTCTGCAGTTACAAAAACAAAAGCATCTGCTTCTTCAATTTTGGCACTCCATGCTTTTGTATGCTCATATTCGTATTTTTTTAGCATTGGATGGTTCGGCTCGTTCATCATAGGTAGGTTAATTTCGCCAAGATCTAATACTTCTGCATTAAAGTTTCCATTTAATGCAGCTTGTTCTGCTACCCATTCTGCAATAAGCGGTCCTTTTCTGCCTGGACGAATGGTTGATGAAATAATTTTCAGGTTGTACATTTTATATATATCTAAGGTAATTTTAACAGTTTATTGTAATCTGAGTACTTTGTTAAATTGTTGGTAAACGTATTGGATGTTTCTCTTTTTTGTAATTTTTATTCAACAGGTAAGATTTTAAGGGTGCAGAATTCGAAAAATTATTAAATTTCAATAACCGGGATGGATTTATGTCATTCCGGTTATTGAGAATTAAGTCTGTTTATTTCTTTATAAATTCACCGTCAGCTTTGATTTGCACTTCATCACTAAGCATTGGTGCAGGAAATTTTGGGCCGATACCAAAGTCAGAACGTTTGATAGTTCCTGTTAATTGGAAACCAGCGGTAGTTGCTTTAGATTGTTGATTTACAATCGTTCCGCGATACCATAAATTCATAGTAACAGGTTTTGTAACGCCATGAAGTGTTAAATTTCCGGTTAATACATATTTGTTATCGCCTGCTTTTTTAATTGATGTGCTTTTGTAAGTCATTGCAGGATATTTTTCCACCTCAAAGAAATCTGCACTTCTTAAATGGTCATCTCTCATTCCTACTTCGGTATCAATAGATTTTACATCTACGGCAAGTTCAAAAACTGCATCACTAAAATCCGCATTGTTTGTGGTTGCAGTTGCCTCAAACTTGTTAAATAAGCCTTGTATATCAGATATTCCTAAGTGAGTAATACCAAAAGTTAGTTTAGAATGCATCGGATCCGCATTCCATGTAGTTTGTGCAAACGTTGCTGTGCTTAACAGGGCAACAAATAAGAACGAAAATAATTTTCTCATGATTTTTTATTAAATGGTTTGATATATGATTGTTTGATTAATAAGCTGCGGTAAAACGTTGATGTATATGTTTTGGAGTTTCAATCTCGTCTACAATGGCCACCGCAATATCTTCTACAGAAATAATGCTTCTTTTATTGGCATCGAATACCGGATTGTCCAGACCGGTTCTGTATTGCCCCTTTCTTTCGCCGGAAGTACCCTGATGCATTTCTATCGCAGGACTCAAAAAGGTCCATTCCAGTTTTTTTTCCTCTTTTAAAATATTCAGGTAATCGCGAGCAGCTAAGGCGCCCGGTTTAAAATCGCCTGGAAACTCGGGTGTATCGATTAATTGAAGGTCAGGTGCAATAAATAAACTGCCTGCGCCTCCTACAACTAAAAGACGTTTTACTCCCGACTTTTTTACTGCCTGCTGGATACTTTGAGAACCTCTTAAAAATTCATTATAAATATCAGGATTGCTCCAGCCCGGATTGTAGGCGCTAACAACAGCGTCTGCGCCGGTTAATAACTTAGCGAGTGTTTCGCTGTCCATTACATCACCCTGAACAACAGTAAGGTTATCATTTTTCAGGATTAACTTTTCCGGATTGCGTACCACGGCAGTTAGCTCATGGCCCCGGTTTAATGCTTCTTTTAATATGGCGGAACCTACAAATCCTGTGGCTCCGATAAGGGTTATCTTCATTGTATTTTAATTACAGTTTCCATCTGCCGAACAGCTGTCGCCGTTAATGGTTATTAAAGGTTTTTCTTTTTCAAATTCGGCCCATGCTTTTTCCAATATTTCCAGGAAAGTATCAGGAGATTGGGCACCTGAAACAGCATATTTATCGTTAAAAACGAAAAACGGTACGCCTCTCACTCCAATTTGATGAGCCGCAGATTCATCTTGTCTAACCTCATCTGCAAAGGCATCAGAGTTTAAAACTTCCTGAACCTCGGTTTCGCTTAAGCCAATTGCAGTACCCGCTTCAGTAAGCGTTTGCATATTGTCTATATTTGCGCCCTGCTCAAAATGAATTTTGAATAACTGTTCCTCAATTTGATTTCCTAAACCTTTGGTTTTTGCCAGCTGAATTAAGCGGTGCGCATTGAAAGAATTTGCCACAACCGACTTATCTAAATTGAATTTTAACCCCACTTCCCGGGCAATTTGCGTTACGTTGTCGAACATCTGCTCAGCCTGTTCTTTCTCTATTCCTTTTATTTCGGTGAAATAGTCATAGATATTTACATTTTCTTTTGTTTTTAAAGCAGGGTCAAGCTGAAAGCTTTTCCAAATCACTTCAACCTCATCGTTATGTTGAAACTTGTCTAACGCTATTTCGAATTTTCGTTTTCCTATATAACAAAACGGACATCTAACATCCGACCAAACAGATACTTTCATATTATTTTTTATTTATAATCGCGGCGTCAATACTTGCTTTTCCACCACCGGAAATTAAGGACACAAGTGCTAAGCCAATTAATAGAACAAAATATTCCAGGCCTTCGCTTCTTCCGGCTTCCATGCTCCAGTTCATGAAGAAACCGCTATTGCCATGCGCTGTAAAAGCGACTCCAAGGAAAAGAACCAGAACGCCAAATGCAGAGATACGTGTTAAAAAGCCGAATATCAGGAAGAGTGCAGCAAAGAATTCTATCAGAATAACTAATAAAGCTACCAGGTATGGTAAGCCTGCTCCGGTTGTTAAAAATCCCATAGTTCCGGTGAAACCGCCTCCGCCAAACCAGCCTAAAAGTTTTTGTGCCCCATGCGGAAAAATGACCAGGCCCAAAGCTAATCTTGCTATTAGTGCCGATACATTTGCCGGACTTGTAGATAATACTTTATTCATGTTGTTTTGTAGTTTATATATTCAATATTTACTTTATTTTTACATTAAATCTGCTGCTTTTAAAACCTCGGCAGCACTTTGTAACGCCTCTTCATCGCTTCCTTCAATAGCGGTGCTTATTATTTTATCTTCGGTAGCAATAGAAAAACTAATATTATAAACTTTAACTACTTTAGAATTGGGCAGCAGCGCCTGAAGTTCTTTTTGTGATGATAAAGCGTCTCCCGCCATAATATCAATCACTACTTTTCCGGTTGCATACTGGCTAATTACCGGTGCAATTTCAGCTTCTGCCGAGTATGGAATTGCAAAGATGATGATATCGGCTTCCCAGCATGCTTCTTTCGGACAATCAATAATTTCGAGCTCTGCCGGTAAAATACCTGTAGAAATATTGTTATGAAGGATTTGCAGCTTTTCTGCATTATTTCCCATCAGCAATAAACGATAAGGGCCTTTTGCAAGGCTTTTTGCAATAGCAGACCCCTCGTTTCCCGTTGCACCAATAATTGCTATTGTTTTCTTTGTTGCCATTGTATTTATTTTGATAGTACAAAGGTAGCTTAGATCTATCTCCTGTAACGTTGACATAGAATACAAAATGAATGTGATATAGATCAATGAATAGTATTGAACTAGTGTTGTAACTGGTTAGTGTCAGAATACCAGAAGTATAAAGACGAGGAATTAAATTAAATTCAGATTTCGCAATAGAGAAAAGTGCTTAATAAATAGATCTCCTTCATTAACTATTGATTATAGATACTCTATATCGGTTTTAAGTAGGTTCTTTCTAACACCACGCATTTATAAGGGTTATACGGAAATAAAAATTTTATGTCACACCAATAACCTAATGCGTAATCGATTAACAAATGCACGAGTATTTTTAGTTGATTGGTAATCAATTATTTGTATTTGGCGCAGGCAGCAGCGAAGGATACTTGGAGCCTTTAAAAAAAAGAAATAAATGCGGAGGCCTCACATCTTAATATAAAAGTGCTATTGAAAATCTTTGATTCTGATTATCGATTACGTTCTGTTAATTTGAACAGCATATAGATTCTTAACTACTACCGTGGACATCTTACCGGACCTGCCAGGGCCCTTATTCGAGAAAAGTTCGTTCATCCTACGTTCACGAACGTAAGATCCCCGAACATGGTACGGCCAAATCCCGAATCAGTCCCGTGTTTGATACTGAGAGCTCTATTTTTTATACAACAACTGCTTTCTTATCCTGCTCAGCGTTTCTCTTGTTATACCTAAAAAAGAAGCTATCATGTGCTGCGGAACTCTTGAAACGATATCGGGAAAGTTTTTTAGAAGCTGTAAATATTTTTCTTCGGCGGTATAGGTTAAGGAACCAAGTAAACGACGATGTAAGGACAGGATATTATTTTGTCCGAGTATACGGAAATACCGTTCAAACTTAGGAACGCGTTCATACAGTTCTTCCAGAGCCTTATTCGAAATTAAAAGCAGCTCTGCATCTTCCACCGCGTCAATATTATAACCAGCCGGCTCCTGCGATAAAAAGCTGTACATATCAGTAATCCAATATCCCTCTAAAGCAAATTGTAAAATATGTTCTGCACCGGCCTCATCAATGGTATACGATCTTAAAACACCTTTTTCTACAAAAGCCAGGTTTTTGCAAATGTCGTCCTGCTGCAATATATATTGTTTCTTCCGGAGTTTCTTTGGAACAAAAAGCGTCTTTGTAATTTCCTCTTCTTCAGCGCTGAGACTTACTTTTTCGGCAACTTTTCTTAACAGTATTTCGAACATAAATATGGAGAACTATATAAAATAAAATACCTGGTTTTATTAACGTGTTTCTATTCGATAAAAGTAGCAATTGTACGCAGGTTTCCCTTTAACAAAAGCTTTATATGTTTCCCATATTTCATAAACTTACTTACAGCTGTTAAATAGATTATTACAAGGCTAACATATTTGTTATTTTTGAACTGAAAATGGAAAATCAGGATAAAAAGCGGGAGTTAATTATTGAAGCAGCTCTAAAGCGATTCGCACATTTCGGCTTGGCAAAAACTACCATGTCAGAAATTGCTTCCGACCTCTCTTTTTCAAAAGCTCTTCTTTATTATTATTTTCCTGATAAAATCAGTTTATATGCTGCCGTATTAGAGCATATTATTAATGAGGTAAATACCAATCTCTCAGCCAGCGTTAAAGCGATAACTAATAGCTGCGAAGCTGTGATTTTTTTCCTGGATAAGCGCCATGAGTTTATTCAGAAGTATTATAATATTATTGATTACCTACGTATTTCAGGGCCGGATATTCCCCAGAGTATTGTACAAATTCTTCAAAAAGCTAAAGATTCTGAAGTTGAACTAATTGCTACGGCTATTAAAGCCGACATTGACAATAAGAAATTAAAACATACTGATGCTCTGGAAGCTGCCTCTTTACTTATGGATGCCTTTATGGGGATGCGTTATGTTGCTTTTAGCAACAAGCTTCCTTTTCAACTGCCCAAAAGCCATTTTGAGTCTCTGCTGGATCGGCAAAAAAAATTAAGCACAATTTTTCTTAAAGGACTAAAATAGTCAGCTTAATGTAAGCTTGTTTTACAAGGCATATTTTTTTTAATAAAATGTTGCACAGGAATTTTTCTTCTTGTACTTTTGACTAATTAATTAAAATAGTCAGATAGTAGAAAGGTTGAATTGATGCAGGCAGACAGAAAACGTGAGATGATATTAGAGAAAGCAAGTTTGCGCTTTGCTCATTTTGGTATACAAAAAACTACCATGAATGAAATAGCCGACGATTTGTCTATATCGAAGCCATCGCTATATTATTATTTCCCGGATAAGGTAGGTTTAGTTGTAGCAGTAATTGAAAAGATAGTTACTGACTATCAGGAGAGGCTTGCAATCTTATTTAAAGATGCCCGGAACATTAAGGACGCTATTTTTTCTATGCTTGATCTTCGCCGGGAATTTCTGCAGAAATATTTTATGCTGCATTTAGCCGACTTTAACGACGTTCATCTTACCAAGCAAGAGCTGAAAAAATCTATAAATCACATCCGCAGTAATGAAATACAACTTGTTAAAGAGGTTTTTGAAAAAGGCATACAGCTAAATGAAATAAAATCGAAGAATGCAGAACACTCAGCCGAGCTTTTTGTCGACATGCTTGCCGGCATAAATATTTGTGTATTGGCCAGACAGGAGAAACAATTAGTACCAGATGATAAAGGGTTTGAGGAAGTACTTTCCAAGCAAAAGGAACTTAGTGTGATTTTTTTAAACGGGATTAAATAATGGAGCAGCGGATACAGCAGAAAGCGGAGGAGTTATTTTTTGCTTATGGCTTAAAAAGCGTTTCTATGGATGATATCGCCAAAGGAAGCGGTGTTTCGAAGAAAACGATTTATCAGTTTTTTGATGATAAAAAGTCAATTGTGTCAGCTATAGTAACCAAGCTGGTAGAGGAGCAGCAGCAAGAGCTGGAAAATAGTTTAAGCACATCAGAAAATGCAATCCATGAGATAATATTAATTGCCAAAAGTCTGAAAGTGCTTATTAGTAAGATAAAACCAGTAATTCTTTACGACCTGAATAAATATTTTCCGGAATGCTGGAAAGTAATGAAAGCCTATAAAGAAGAAAGTTTAAAGACAGCGCTGGCAAATAATCTTAAAAAAGGCCTAAGTCAGGGCTTATATCGTGAAAACCTGGATTGCGATACTGTTTGCCAGTTTAGTCTGGTTCAATTCAGTTCTTTTTTTAAGCCGGATGATTATCCCAACACTACCTTCCAAATAAGCAAGGTGATCGAGAAAGTAACCGAGTTGTTCCTTTATGGGATAGTCAGCGCTAAAGGACATGTGTTAATTAAAAAATACTTTGACAATAAATAGAAATGAACATACATCTTAAAATAAAATCGATAGCAGTATTGCTTTTACTGGCTTTTAGTGCTGGTGGCGCTAAGGCCCAAACTGTAAACCTCACTTTACAGGATGCTTTAAATTATGCTCTTCAAAACAATGAAAGCATCAAGAAAGCGAAACTGGAAGTGTTAAACGGCGAATATAAAACAGATGAAATCAGAGCCAGGGCACTACCTCAATTAAATGGTACAGGTACACTTACCGATCAGTTAATTATTCCTCAATTGGTTGTTGGCGACCAGGTTTTTAAAATGGGACGCCAATGGAATGCCAATGCAGGCGTTAACTTCAGTCAGCAATTATTTAATCAACAGGTTTTTACGGGCTTGAAAGCTGCCCGGGCAGGAGAGAGTTATTATAACCTGAATGCTGACCTTACCGAAGAAAGTATCCTGCAGCAAGTTGCTACATCCTATTATCAGTTATTGGTAACACGCGAGCAATTGAAAACCATAGATGCCAATATTGCGTCTATAAGCAAAATAGAAAATACGGTAGCAGATCAGTTTAAAAACGGGCTGGCCAAACGTATAGACCTTGACCGTGTACGGGTAAATCTTACAAACGTAAAAACTCAGCGCGAGCAATTAGCAAATGCAATAATCCAGCAGGAAAACGTATTGAAATATTATATAGGTATGCCGGTTCAAACCGAGGTTTCGTTCCCTGATACCGAATTAAATAAGATTACAACTGACGCAGAAACATTATCTGCAGCGTTTAATCTTGAGCAATTAACTCAGTATCAACTATTAAAAAAGCAGGAAGAATTATTAAATTATCAGAAAAAAGCCGCTATATCAGAATATTACCCATCGCTGTCGTTAACCGGGAATTATGCTTATACCGCAACCAGCGATAAGTTTGATATGTTTAAAGGTGGAAATTCTACTGCGACAAAGTATGATGCATCGGCTATAGGCTTATCCTTAAATATTCCAATTTTCGATGGATTTGCTCGTAAGTCGAGAGTTAAGCAGGCCGAAATTCAAATCCAACAAATGCAGGAAGATATCAGGAGCGTCAGTAACTCTTTAAATCTTGCATATAAAAATGCGAATCTTTCAATCAAAAATAACATTAACACGATAAGCTCTCAGCGCGAAAACGTGCAGCTGGCAAAAGAGGTTTATAGCAGTACCCAAAATAATTATAACAATGGTTTAGCTCCGCTGACAGATTTATTGAGTGCTGAAACGGCTTTAGTAGAAGCTCAGAATAGTTATAACCAGGCATTGTTAAATTATAAGCTTGCCGAAATACAATTAATTCAATCTAACGGAAATATAAAATCACTTTTAAATTAATAAGATGACAAAGAGAGGTATTTTAACCATAGTCGCAATTCTGGCCGTGCTGGTATTAATCGGCTGGGTTTTACAAAATAACAAAAAGAAAAACGCAGAGACTACAGCTGTTGTAGCATCCGGAAGTTCTGGCGCCGTTTCTATAAATACAGAAAAGGTAACCACAGCGGCCATCAATCTGGATTTCAGCTCTAACGGTACTTTTGCTGCCAACCAGGATTTAACATTGTCTGCAGAAAATTCCGGAAGAGTAAGCCGGGTTCTGGTAGATGAAGGCTCGCGTGTTAGCAAAGGTCAAATAGTTGCCCGTATTGATGCGGAATTATTAAATGTAGATGTTGAAACCGCTCAGGCAAACTATCAAACTGCGGTAAAAGATTTGGAACGTTACGAAAGTTCGTTCAAAACAGGTGGTGTAACACAGCAGCAACTGGATAATGCCCGTTTAAATGTGAGTACATCACGTGCCAGGTTGCAATCTGCAAATAGAAAGTCGGGCGATGCAAATATTAAAGCTCCTATTTCAGGAATTATCAACAAGCGTTTTATCGAACAGGGATCTTTTGTAAATGCAGGTACTCAATTATTTGAAATTGTTGACGTATCTAAATTAAAACTTAAGGTTACAGTAAACGAAAACCAGGTTGTTAATCTAAAGATTGGTGATAAGGTTTCGATAAAATCGAATGTTTTCCCAAAAAGTTCATTTAGCGGGAAAGTAAGTTTTATTGCCCCTAAGGCAGATAACAGCCTTAACTTCCCAGTAGAAATTGAAGTAAGCAATAATGCCGGCTCAGAATTAAAAGCCGGAATGTATGGAACGGCTGTATTTGATTTTGCAGATCAGGATGCAGTACTGACTGTAGCCAGAACAGCTTTTGTTGGCAGTGTAAACAGCAATAAAGTGTATGTGCTTGATGGCAATAAAGCTAAGGAACGCCAGGTTATTTCAGGAAGAACTTTTGGAAACCGTGTAGAAGTTTTAGAAGGATTAAAAGAAGGAGAAACTGTAATTACCAGCGGTCAGATCAACCTGGTTGATGGCACTGAAGTGCAAGCGATAAAATAAGTTGAAGGTTATAGTTGAAGGTCGAAGGGCCTGCAACATACAACTCAAAACATACAACTCAAAAAACATGAAAATAGCTGAAATATCTATAAAACGCCCAACCCTGGTAGTGGTACTGTTTACAGTGCTCTCATTATTGGGCATTATAAGCTACAAATCGCTCAATTACGAGATGCTTCCAAAGTTTTCTCCTGCAGTGGTATCAGTAGCTACAATATATCCCGGTGCTTCTCCAAGCGAAGTAGAAAACACCGTTACCAAGAAAATAGAAGACGCGGTATCGTCGATGGAAAACATCAAAAAGATACAGGCTACATCTTTTGAAGGATTGTCTTTGGTTACCATCCAGTTAAAAACCGGAACCGATGTTAATATTTCTTTAAATGATGCCCAGCGTAAAGTAAATTCAATATTATCTCTGTTACCTGATGATATTGAACCGCCTTCATTAAATAAGTTTTCATTGGATGATCTTCCAATCATTACCATGTCGGCAACGGCAAATATGGACGATGCTCAGTTTTATGATTTAATCGAGAACCGTATTGTTCCTGCTATCTCACGCGCAGAAGGCGTTGCCCAGGTAAATATTATTGGTGGCCGCGAACGCGAAATACAGGTAAATATAGATGAGAATAAACTAGAAGCTTACGGATTGCCTCTTTTATCTGTACAACAGATTATCCAGTCGTCCAACCTTGATTTTCCTACAGGAAGTATCCGTACTGAAGACCGCGATATATTGGTGCGTTTATCTGGTAAATATTCTACTGTAGATGAATTGAGAAATCTTATCGTATCTGATAAAAATGGAGTGCAGGTAAGGCTTGCCGATATTGCCGAAATTCAGGATACCCAAAAAGACGTGGAAAAGATTGCGCGTGTAGATCGAAAAGCAGCAATTGCTTTGCAAATTTTAAAGCAATCCGACGCAAATGCTGTAACTGTAAGTGAAGGTGTAAAAGCAGGTATTACTGCTTTACAAACGGACTACAAGAACATTAATCTGAATTTAACTATCGCAACAGATAGTTCAATTTATACCCTGGAATCTGCTGATGCTGTAATACACGATTTGTTTATCGCAGTAATTCTGGTTGCCTTTGTAATGCTTTTTTTCCTGCATAGTTTACGGAATGCAGCAATTGTAATGGTTTCTATTCCCGCATCGTTAATTGCAACCTTTATTGGTATTTACATGCTGGGATATACTTTAAACCTGATGTCTCTATTAGGATTATCTCTCGTAGTAGGTATCCTGGTGGATGATGCGATTGTAGTGCTGGAAAATATTTACCGGCACATGGAAATGGGCAAGAACCGGGTTCGTGCGGCTTATGAAGCTACTAAAGAAATCGGTTTTACCGTAACCTCTATTACCTTGGTAATTGTGGTAGTGTTTTTCCCTATTGCCATAAGTACAGGTTTGGTATCCGATATTTTGCGCCAGTTTTGTATGGTGGTAATTATGGCAACACTTCTAAGCTTACTTACTTCATTCACCATCGTTCCGTTGCTCTCATCGCGTTTTGGAAAACTGGAAAAGATTGAAGGAAAGAATATTTTCGGTAAGATTATTTTAAGATTCGAAAAAGGTCTGGATAAATTTACTGCATGGATTACCAAAATCCTTAACTGGTCCCTGGGTCATAAAAAAACCGTACTTGGAGGAACTGTATTATTGCTTTTTACTTCTTTTGCATTAGTTGGAGGCGGTTTTATCGGAACAGAGTTTTTCCCTAAAAGTGATCGTGGAGAATTTATCGTTCAAATAGAACTTCCCAAAGATGCTTCTATCGAACAAACTAATTTAATAACGTCTAAAGCCGAGCAATTTTTAAGTCAGAAACCTGAAATTACCCGGCTTATAACCACCGTTGGGCAATCAAGTGATGGTTCTGGTGCGCAACAGGCTCCGGCGTATTCATCCGAAATAACTGTTCAATTGGTCGACAGAAAAAACCGCCTGGATCGCTCTGACGTATATGCTGCAAAAATTAAGAAGGAGTTGGCACCGTTACTTGTTGGTGCAAAATTAAAAACTACTCCTGTTAGTATTTTAGGTATGGCCGAGCGTGCTCCGGTAGAAGTAATTGTTAGAGGAAGCGAGCTGGATAGTGTAATGGTTTTTGCTGAAGTAGTTAAAGCCGAGCTTGCAAAAATACAGGGAACTACAGAGATAAAGCTTTCTGTTGAGGGAGGAAATCCGGAAATAAAAGTTCAGGTAGACCGCGATAAAATGTCGGCGCTTGGTTTAAATCTTCAAACGGTAGGTGCCACTATGCAAACTGCATTTAACGGGAATACGAATGGTAAATTCCGTCAGGGAGAGTATGAATACGATATCAATATCCGTTTAGATAATTTTAATCGTAAAAGCATCGATGATGTCAGGAACCTGACATTCATTAATACTGCGGGGGAAAAAATAAAGCTTGATCAGTTTGCTTCTGTTTCAGAAAGCTCCGGCCCGTCGCGTTTAGAACGCCAGGATAAAACCACTAAGGTATCGGTGCAGTCTCAGGTAGTTGGACGGCCATCAGGTACAATTTTTACCGAGCTTGAAACCAAGATCAAAGATATTCCGCGCCCGTCTGGTGTAAACTATGTGTTTGGCGGAGATATGGAGAATCAATCTGAAGGTTTTGGTACATTAGGTGTGGCATTATTGATGTCTATTGTATTAGTATATCTTATTATGGTTGCTTTATACAATAATTATATACATCCGTTTGTGGTATTGTTCTCCATTCCACTTTCTATTATCGGCGCGTTGCTGGCATTGGCCCTGACAAATAACTCCTTGAATATTTTTACCATTCTGGGGTTAATTATGCTTATCGGGCTGGTTGCTAAAAATGCTATTATCCTGGTCGATTTTACCAATCAGCAAATTGCCGAAGGCCGAACTGTAAGGGAAGCATTAATTGGCGCAAACCATGCACGTCTTCGCCCAATTCTAATGACGACTATCGCCATGGTAATTGGTATGCTTCCTATTGCATTGGCTAGTGGTGCAGGTGCTGAATGGAAAAACGGTTTAGCCTGGGTTATTATCGGCGGGCTGGTCAGTTCGTTGTTCTTAACTTTAATTATTGTTCCGGTAGTTTATGAGGCTTTTGATAAAATCATCAAACGGTTTACTAAAAACCGTAAAACCGAAAACATTGACGCCATGATGGAAGAGCCTTTTACAGACGAAATCATGGATGAAGAATATGAAATGATGGAATATCAAAAATAAATTTAAATTTAAGCTATAAGTACGCCGGCGGTCATTTTGATTGCCGGCTTTTTTATCATGAAATATTATGTCTCGATTGTTAATTTATGTTAATATATCTGTAATTATTTCAGCGAGGTATAATTACTAAATAATTAGTTATATTTTCGTACAACCTAAAACCAATTTATGAAATATCTTCTGAAGGTAATTCTCTTACTTTGCTTCTCTTCTTTTTCTCTTTCAGCGCAAAACTTGTATTCTATTAAAGGATCTATAGCAGATACTTCTTCAAGTGTAGATTTGGCCAACGCGTCAGTCAGCATATTAAACGCAAAAGATTCCACACTGATACGGTTTACCAGGTCGGCAATAAATGGAAGTTTCAGTATCGAAAACCTTAAACCAGGAAAGTTTATTGTACTGGTAACCTATCCTAAATATGCTGATTATGTAGAGCAGTTTTCGTTAGATTCTGCAAATCAATCAAAAGATTTTGGTAAAATAAATTTATTTCTCAAGTCAAAGTTACTAGCCGATGTAATAATAAAAGGAACCGTAGCGGCCATTAAAATAAAAGGAGACACTACAGAATATAACGCGGGAAGCTTCCAGATACAACCTAATTCTAAAGTAGAAGATTTGCTGAAGCAATTGCCCGGAATTCAAGTGGATAAAGATGGTAAGATCACCGCTCAGGGAGAAACCGTGAGTAAAGTTTTGGTAGATGGTGAGGAGTTTTTTGGCGATGACCCAACTCTGGTTACCAAAAACCTGCGCGGCGATATGGTTGATAAGGTTCAGCTATATGATAAAAAAAGCGATCAGGCCACCTTTACCGGTATAGACGATGGAATAAAAACGAAAACTATAAACATTAAGCTGAAAGAGGATAAAAAGAATGGGTACTTTGGAAAAGTAGATGCAGGCGGCGGAAATGATGATTTTTATAGTGGGCAGGGAATGTTTAATGCCTTTAAAGCTAAGCGGAAAGTATCCGCATATGTTACTTTATCGAATACTGGTAAAACTGGTTTAGGTTGGGAAGATAATAATAAATACAGCGGCTCTTCTAATGTAGAATTCTCTGATGGCGGCGGATTAATGTACTCGGGTGGCGGAGATGATTTGCGGTATAGCGGCCAGGGCATTCCAAAAGCTGAAACAGGCGGAGCTCATTATGATAGTAAATGGAATAATGATAAAGAATCTATCAATACTAATTACAAAGCAGGCGCTTTGTCTGTAGACGGAGAAAGAAGTAATGAAAGTCAGACAACTTTGCCTCAAAAGGATGATGCAGCAGCTCCGGCTTCAACTATTTATAATAATAACAAGGAAGATTTCAGCAATTCTACCTTCAGGCAAAAGCTGGATGCTACTTATCAGTTAAAAATTGATTCTTCATCTAATTTGAAATTAATTGTAGATGGAACATTAAGAAATACGACATCTGATAATTTTAATTCAGGCTCTAGTTTCAGAGATGACAATATTAAACAAAATGTATCCCTAAGAACTCAAACAAGCGATGGAAAACAGCAATCATTTTTTGCCAGCGCTTTTTACAATAAAAAACTAAAGAAGATCGGCCGCACATTTTCTATAACAGTCAGCGAAGCATTTAACCGTGGTGAAGACACAGGTAATTTGTATTCCAATATTACTTATTATGATACAAAAGGCAATTTTGAACGCGATACGATAGTAGATCAGCTTAAGGTTAATAATTCCACAAGTTCTGCCTTTAATTCTAATATAACTTATACCGAACCGATTTCAAAATTGCTTTCTGTAGTTTTCAATTATGGGTTAAATCTTAATAATAGCTCTTCTGACAGAAAATCGTACAATAAAAGCCTTACAGGAAATTATGATGATTTCGATGCTATCTATAGCAACAATTTCGAATTTAATCAACTTTCTAACCAGGGAGGTGCGGTATTTAATTATAAAAAGGATAAGACAATTGTAAATGCCGGTACTCAGGTAGACGTGGTACGCTTTAATCAAATCGATTTATATACAGATACAAAATATACCAGAAACTTTATAAATTTAAGGCCCCAGGCATCTTATGAATACCGCTTTTCGCAACAAAAATCATTTAACATAAATTATAATGGCAGTACATCGCAGCCAAGTATAAATCAGATACAACCTATAAGAGTAAATACAGATCCATTAAATATTTATTTAGGGAATCCTGATTTAAAGGCATCTTATCGCAGTTCATTTAATGCCCGCTACCGGTCATATAAAGTCTTAACCAACCAATCTTTATATGGTAGTTTATCTTATTCTTTTAACTTAAATCAGATTGTGAATAATACCATTACCGATCCATTAACCGGTAAGAGCACGTATCAATCTTCAAATCTTAGCGATAAGGTTTCTTCAAATTTTGGACTGTATAGCTATTTCGACAAGAAAATTCAGGGCCTTGGTTTTAATATTGGTTTAAATGTAAACGTTAGTGGAAACAGAAGCTATAATTATATCAATAGTATCTTAAATACACTGCAATCCAACAATTATTCGGGGGGATTAACTTTATCGAATTATGTAGCTAAAAAATACGATTTCTGGATATCCTTTGGTCCAAGTTACAATACCAATAACTCCACTTTACAATCAGGGACAAGCAACAATGGTGGAGGCTTTAGATCCGACGGGTCATTCTCCATCTATCTTCCTGGTAAATTCCAGATTAGCTCAGATTACAATTATACCCTGACAAAAAAGACAGAGACTTTTAATGAAGATGTGGACTATCTTATTTGGAACTCAACGATTAGCAAAAAATTCCTTAAGGATGAGAGTCTTAAGCTTTCGCTGTCTGGAAACGATTTATTAAATCAGAATATCGGATTCAGGAGAAGTGCTTATGGCACCACAATTTCGCAGAATAGCTATACAACTATAAAAAGATATTACATGGTATCGCTTATTTGGGATTTTAACAAAATGGGCGGTGGCCTTAAAGCAAAAAATTAATTATATGAAGCCTTTTCACATCAGTTTAATCGTTCTATTATTCTTATCAGGTAACCTGTGGGCACAGTTTACCCGCTTTCCGGCGAATGGCGTGATAGAATATGAGAAAAAAATAAATATGCATGCCGTTATTAAAAAGAATATAACTAAAGACAATGAAGCCTTTCTGACTCAGGCTTTTGAAGCATATAAAAAATCCCAGCCTCAATTTAAAACAGTAAAGAGCACCTTATTATTCAGTAAAGATAAAAGCTTATTCACTCCGGATAATACATCGTCCGGTACGTCAACTTTTTTCGACACATATCCGGGAGTGACTCAGATAAATACTGTATATAACGATTTGTCTGCCAATACCAGCGTTATACAAAAGAAAGTTTTTGAAGAAACATTTTTAGTAAAGGATACAACAAGGCATATTAGCTGGAAAATGACAGATGAAGTGCGTGATATTGCAGGATATTCCTGCCGCCGGGCAAATGCTCTTGTTATGGATTCTATATATGTGGTAGCTTTTTATACAGATGCTATTCCGGTTTCAAGCGGCCCCGAAAATTTTTCAGGTCTGCCGGGAATGATTTTAGGAGTAGCTTTGCCGCATGAAAATATAACCTGGTTTGCTACATCCGTTATTGATAAGCCTCTGGAAAAGCCAATAATACCACCAGCTAAAGGCAAAGCTACAGACAACAAAGGGTTGCGTAAAACGCTGGAAAGTTCATTAAAGCAATATGGCGATTATCTGCAAATGGCATTAAAGATTTATATGCTTTAAGATTTGAAATAATATACACAAAATCCTATTACCTCTTTAATATAGACGTTCCATTTTAAAAGTGTTTCTGCGCTTGGAATAAAATTATCGAAAGATACTTTTTCCCGGCCAGCGATATAGTTTGCAGAATGCGGAACTACATCTATTCCCATCTTTTTAAACGTATACAAAGAGCGGCGCATGTGAAAAGCAGACGTTACCAGCAGATACGGAGGCCGCAATTTTTTAGACTGTAAAAGGTTCTTAGAAAATTGTGCATTTTCTAAAGTGTTTCTTGAATTTTTCTCTATTAAAATTGTGCTATCGGCAATAGTATAATTTTTCAATTCCTTTGATAACCAATCAGCTTCCCTAAATCCACTGGGTAATAAGTTTCCATTTCCTCCTGTAAAAAGAAGGTTTTCTGCTCTACCGGAACTTTTCAGTTTAATAGCCTGAATAAACCTGTCGGATGCTGTATTAAAATATCCGTTTCCGTCTTTATCCTCACTTACAAAGCCGCCTAAGATTATCGCACAACTGTATTTACTTTCGGAATTTTTAGCGCTGATATCCCAATAATATGCAAACGAATTAAGAAAAAATGGATTGCTAAAGAGTATAAAAACGGCTATCGATGCGATTAAACATCTTCTCTTTGATATAGGATTTTTAAGAAACAGTGAAAATAATAATAGAATTCCTATCCATGAAAACGGATAAATTAAGTTGACTAAGAGCTTAGAAAAGACAAAAAACATTATTCGGGGTTCTGCAAGATTAGTATTTAAAAGCGAAATTCATCTAAAATTGTCTATTCTTAAAATAAATCGATAAAGTTTTTCAAAATTTTAACGTGACAGAGATACTGCATATAATGTATTTAAGCTAAGAGTAAATTTTCTTTCAGAAAATTGAAACCTAAATGATGTTTATTGCGAACAAGTGCCAATAAATTTCGCTTTCAAAATATCAAGCACCATTGTTTAAATTAATCTTTAAATGGTAACCTCTCAATCGCGAACACAATTATGGTCAGCCAAAAAACTGTCCAAAGGTATTGTTTATGACAATTCTAATTTACAAAAGTATTGTAAAGGAGTTACCACGCCATTAACCTATAGTTTCACAAAAAGAGTTTATGCAGTGGTTTTTAAGCAGACCTTAAAAGTACTTCCACTATCCGATAAGGGAATATTAAGAAATGAAAGCGTCTGTCAGGATTTAATAGCATTAATCAAGGGAAGGATCTATTACAATATCAGTAGCTGGTACTATGGCTTCCGGATTCTCCATCCTTTTCATCAAAGCAAAACCATCCTTGCACAAATACTTGGACTTAGCGAGCCCCTTAACTTCGAAGATGAGGAAAATGTAAAAGGCTTATGGGAAAAATGTTCGCTTTTATGGGAAAGATGCGTCCATCTTCCACGTTTTATTATCGTTTTTAAATCATTGAATTCAAAGATTCCAAAGTTTATTGCCAAAATGGAGGAGTATTATAGTGAATTTTATGATCAGGATTTCGAAAATAAAACTATAGCCCAATTAAAAGATGCTAAGAAGCAAATTGATAAAGATATCCTGAACTTTTGGACTACTCCTGTAATAAATGATTTGTATATTTTAACGTCGAGTGGCATTATATCAGAACGGCTATCCAAAGCCGGATTAGAGAATTCTGCGGAGATTATAACCGGGTTATTAACCGATAACGCTTTCGCCAGTTTGGAACCAGCCAGACATTTACACCGGCTGGCTTTAGAAGTATCCCATCAGCCAGATTTAACGACACTTGTAAATCAGCTTCCCAATGACATCCATAAACAGGTAAAAACTAATTTCAAAAAGTTTTATAAAGCCGTAATAGATTTTATTGATTGTTTTGGGGATAGAAATCCCGGCGAATTAAAACTCGAAACAGAAACGATACGTTCAAACCCAATAATTTTTTACAGATACTTAAGAGATTGCCTGAATGCCCAGATTGCTAATATCAGAACGAACAAACAGACGCAGCAAATCGGCATTAAAGAGCTTGAACATCAGCTTTCACATCTTTCTTTGTTACATAAGAAGCATATTTTTTCAAAACTTGCGAGATTTCAAAAGGCTATTGCTCACCGGGAAAGATTCAGATTAGAGCGTAGCCGTGTTTTTGGTATGTATCGTACTATTTACAATGCAGTAGGCGTATTGTTCGAACGGAATAACTGGATAGAATCTGCAGAGGATATCTTTTATCTTACAGAAACTGAAATATTCTCTGGTGACAATGCATCCGGGTTCCTGTTTCGGGCAATTATTGAAAAGCGCAAAGCAGAGTTCCAATGTTATAAAACAGTGGATAGCCCGGCAAGAATTATTGTTTCTGATGATTTTAATGAGGAAGAAATAGCCTGCGCTCCGCCAAAAATAGTTGATCTGGATTCGAAGGAAGATACGTTTGAAGTGGCGTAATTGTGCTTTAGGCTAAATTTCTGTAGAGAAATTGTAAAATGATTTTAAATATTTCGTTTTACGTGCCTCATTTCTCAAATTAGGCAATCAGTGTCATGCAAAATAAAAATCTAATAAATCCCTCAAAGCTGGTGGGGATATGGCTTCTTATAGGTGTTGGGATGATCATTATTCAGATTGTTCTGGGTGGTATTACCCGCCTTACCGGCTCAGGCTTATCCATTACGGAATGGAAACCTCTTTTAGGCGCTTTACCTCCTTTAACAGAACGAGAATGGCAAGAGGCTTTTAAAAAGTATCAGGAAATTGCGCAGTTCAAGCAGCTCAACTCGCATTTTACACTCAGCGATTTTAAGTTTATTTTCTTTTGGGAATGGTTCCACCGGCTTTGGGCTCGTTTTATGGGGTTGGTATTTATTGTGCCATTTATCCTTTTTTGGGTTAAAGGCTATTTTAAAAAGGAGATGGTCCAATCGCTGATAATTTTGTTTTTACTCGGTGGACTGCAAGGTTTAATAGGATGGATAATGGTTAAAAGTGGTTTAAATGATGAAAACCTGTACGTAAGCCATATCCGGTTGGCTATTCATTTTATGGCAGCATTGGTTTTATTGGTTTATACTTATTGGTTTGCTTTGAAACTGATTATTCCAAATGCAGCTTCAACCTTTGACTCCTCTCTTAAAAATTTCGCTCTTGCAATTACAGCTTTATTAGTTGTACAGTTAACTTATGGAGCATTTATGGCGGGTTTAAAAGCAGGTGCGTTTGCACCAACCTGGCCTGATATAAATGGTGCAATATTTCCATCGTCTACCACTACCCTGTACGGGAAGCAAATTTCATGGTTTTCTGGATTAATTAATCATCCCTTAATGGTGCATTTTATTCATCGTACTTTGGGCTACGTTATCGCGATATTAATTGCATTATGGACCGTAATTTCCTGGAAAAAGAAGGAGAATTCTTTTTTCAATTCGATAAAGTTACTGCCTTTAGTTTTTGTAATTATTCAGATAATATTGGGAGTATATGCAACTATAACAAGTTATAAGGCAGTTCCGCAAGTTTGGGGTGTTTTTGAGTGGAACGCGCAATTGCATCAGTTAAACGCTATTTTTTTATTGCTGGCGCTGTGTACGGTGATTTACACGCTTGGAAAAGGTAATAAAATATAATACTCATAAGAAAAGGTCTTTAAAGACCTTTTCTTATTCTTCAATAATTTCGCTATGAGGATAGCTTTCTTCAACCTGCTCCTCTTTAAAATATCTTTTTTGAAATATTAGAATAGATATAACACCGATTGAAATTGCAGCATCTGCCACATTAAATACGGGCCTGAAAAATATAAAGTCTTCACCTGCCCAGATAGGAGACCAGGAAGGGATTATTCCCTGAATTAAAGGGAAGTAAAACATATCCACTACTTTTCCGTGGAAAAGTCCTGAATAACCACCCTCCGAAGGGAAAAGCTTTGCAACTTCAAAATAGGTACTTTCAGAAAATATCAATCCATAAAAAGAAGAGTCGATGATGTTTCCTAAGGCACCGGCAAAAATCAGGGCTACGTTTAAAATAAGGCCCCTATGGTATTTATGCTTTATAAGATACGCTACGCCATAACCAATCATAGAAACAGCGGCTATTCTGAAGAGCGTTAAGGCAAGCTTTCCGGCTTCTCCGCCAAACTCCATTCCAAACGCCATACCATTATTCTCGGTAAAATGGATAATCGCATATTTGCCTATCAGGTGAAATTCCTGACCCAGGGTCATATTTAGCTTTATCCAGAATTTAAGGCACTGATCTATTGCCAGAATACTAACTATAGCTAAAAAGGGCTTGTAATAAGCTTTCATTTAGCCTTGTTTAAGTTTTGCTTCCATACTTAAAGTAGCATGAGGTACAGAACGTAAACGTTCTTTAGGAATTAATTTTCCTGTTTCGCGACAAATACCGTAAGTTTTATTCTCAATACGCACTAAGGCAGCTTCAAGATTCTCGATGAATTTTTTCTGACGTGCGGCAAGTTGATTTATTTGTTCTTTTTCCAGCGTTGCAGAGCCGTCTTCTAAAGTCTTATATGTTCCGGCTGTATCATCAGTTCCATTAAGGTTTGGATTGCTTAACGACTGGGTTAAAGAGGCTAATTCTTCTTTAGAACTCTTTAATTTGTCAAGAATCAAATCTTTAAATTCCTGTAATTCTGCATCTGAATACCTTGTCTTTTCGTAATTTTCCATCTTAAACTTTTGTAATTGAAATTAGTAATTCCTGCCCGTCTATTTCTGCTTTCTCGCCCTTGCTTAAATCATTTACAAGTTCCAGCGAGCCGGCCAGAATTTCTGCGCAAATATATGATAAATTATGTTTTACAGCTTCGGCGATATAAGGGTGGTTGCTGATTAACACATTGATTTTATCGGTTACTTCAAAGCTTAAATCCTTTCTTAAGTTTTGAATCCGGTTTACCAATTCCCTTGAAATACCTTCCTGTTTTAATTCATTAGTTACCGTAACATCTAAAGCAACTGTTAGTTTGCCCATATTTGTTACCTGCCATCCCGGAACATCCTCAGCAGTTATTTCCACATCGTTAAGGGAAACATCCAAACTGAAATCATCCTTAACAAACTGAATGCTTTCTTTACGTTCAAATTCATCTAACTCTTCTGATGTTAAAGATGTTATGAAGGATGCAACATCTTTCATATGCTTCCCTGCTTTGGAACCAAGCACCTTAAAATTAGGCTTAACTTTTTTCTTAATAATTCCGGAAGTGTCGTTAATATACTCAATACTTTTGATATTCGTTTCAGAAAGTATAAGCTCTTTAACTAATTCTACCTTTTTCTGAAAACCGCTGTCTAATACAGGTAATAGAATTTTGTTGAGTGGCTGACGAACATTTATGCCCACTTTTTTTCTAAGCGACAAAATCATTGAAGAAATGTTCTGAGCGATAGCCATTCTTTCCTCTAAATCTACGTCAACCAGATCTTGCTGGTAAGCCGGAAAATCGGAAAGATGAATCGATTCTGCTATTTCTTTCCTGGTGGTATTATTTAAATCTAGAAATAAGCGCTCGCTAAAGAATGGTGCTATTGGCGACATTAGCCTTGCTACTGTTGTTAAACAGGTATAAAGTGTTTGGTACGCCGAAACTTTATCTTCTGTATAGTCGCCTTTCCAGAAACGGCGGCGGCATAACCGAACATACCAGTTACTTAAATGCTCATCTACAAATTCCTGAATAGCACGTGCGGCGCGAGTTGGTTCAAAATCTGCATAATAAGCATCCACTTCCTTGCTTAATGTATTTAGAAGTGAAATTACCCAACGATCAATTTCCGGCCGGTTCTCTATCGCTATATCAAGTTCCTGATATTTAAACTGATCGATGTTGGCATACAACGCGAAGAATGCATAGGTGTTGTATAGTGTTCCGAAGAATTTGCGGCGCACTTCATCCAGGCCTTCCAGATTAAACTTCAGGTTATCCCATGGAGATGCGTTGCTAATCATATACCAACGGGTAGCATCGGCACTGTATTTTTCAATGGTCTCAAACGGGTCTACAGCATTGCCTAAGCGTTTAGACATTTTATTGCCGTTTTTATCGAGGACCAAACCGTTAGAAACTACATTTTTAAACGATATAGAATCATTTAGCATTACTGCGATGGCGTGAAGCGTGAAAAACCATCCGCGAGTCTGGTCAACGCCTTCAGCAATAAAATCTGCCGGGAAAGCACCTTTAAATCCTTCACCAAATACTTCATCCAGAGAAGTTGCATTTTCTCTTCGTGCCAGGGGAGCTAATCCCCATTGGGCATACGGCATCGCACCAGAATCGAACCACACATCAATTAAATCCGGCTCACGAAGCATTTTTTTGCCTGCGGGAGAGATCAAGATAACATCGTCGACATACGGCCGATGGAGATCAAAGCGCTCTTCAGATAACTCATGTAATTGCGCTTGCGCTTTATCTAATTCTTCGTTATCTAATAAGCCACTGTTAATTGCTTCAGAAATTTTTAACTTAAATTCTTCGATAGAACCAATACAAAGCTCTTCTGAGTTGTCTTCAGTTCTCCAGATTGGAAGCGGTGTTCCCCAGTATCTGGAGCGTGACAGGTTCCAGTCTACCAGGTTTTCAAGCCAGTTGCCAAAACGACCTGTTCCGGTAGCTTCCGGCTTCCAGTTAATGGTTTTATTAAGCTCTGTTAAACGCTCTTTTACAGCCGTAGTTTTAATAAACCAGCTATCCAAAGGATAATATAAAACAGGTTTATCAGTTCTCCAGCAATGCGGATAACTGTGCTCGTATTTCTTTACGTCGAATGCTTTATTGTCTTCCTTAAGCTTTATCGCGATAAGCACGTCGGTTCCTCTAAAGTTCTCTGACGCGCGTTCTTCGTCGGTATAAAACTCTTCTTTTACATAATAGCCTGCAAAATCGCTAACCTCATCTACAAATTTGGCCTGGCGATTAACCAAAGGTTGTTGCTTGCCATTTTCGTCGGTTACCATAACCGCCGGAATTTCATTATCGCGGGCGGCTCTAAAGTCATCTGCACCAAAAGTTGGAGCAATGTGCACAATGCCGGTTCCATCTTCGGTAGTAATAAAATCGCCAGGAATTACACGAAATCCGTTTTTCTCTAAATCTTCATTGTTTACATAAGGCAATAATTGGTGATAGCGTAATCCCACCAAATCAGAACCTTTAAATTCTGCTGCAACTTCCCAGGGTATCAGTTTATCACCGCTTTTATAATCTTGAAAAGAAATATTTTGGGCCTCCGGTTTAAAATATTTGCCTACTAAATCTTTAGCCAGAACAACGCTAACCGGTGAATATGTGTATTGGTTAAACGTTTTGATTTTTACATAAGTTATAGTATTTCCAACAGCCAATGCGCTGTTCGATGGCAGGGTCCAGGGAGTAGTGGTCCATGCTATAATGGTGCTGTCTTCTACTTCGTTTTCGAATAATACAGGTATTAGTGGATGAACCTGATCTTGCTTCACCCGGAATTGCGCAACAATTGATGTGTCTTTTATATTTCTGTATGTTCCGGGCTGGTTAAGTTCATGCGAACTTAACCCAGTTCCCGCAGCAGGCGAAAATGGCTGAATAGTATAGCCTTTGTATAATAATCCTTTTTTATAAAATTCTTTTAATATCCACCAAAGAGTTTCAATATAGCTGTTTTCATAGGTAATGTATGGATTTTCCAAATCAACCCAATAACCCATTTTTTCGGTTAAGTCGTTCCATACATCTGTATATTTCATTACTTCCTTACGACAGGCAGCATTGTATTCGTCAACAGATATTTTCTTACCGATATCTTCTTTCGTAATGCCAAGAGTTTTTTCAACTGCAAGTTCAATAGGTAAGCCGTGTGTATCCCAGCCCCCTTTGCGTTCAACACGGTATCCTTTTAAAGTTTTATAACGACAAAAAATATCCTTAATGCTTCTTGCCATAACATGGTGAATGCCAGGCATCCCGTTAGCAGAAGGAGGCCCTTCGTAAAACGTATACGGCTTGGAAGCTGGGCGGTTAGAAATGCTTTTTTCGAAAATATTATTCGCTTTCCAGTATTCTAAAATTTCCTTCCCTGTTTCGGATAAATTGAGTTGTTTATATTCTTTATACATTCTGTTACTCCAACCTAAAATGAGGTTGCAAAGGTAAGGAATTGCGGCTTAATTTTATCATTAAGATACTTATTAAAAGCGCATTATTAGTGGGGATATGTATCATTAGCATGTAGTTAGTGTACTATAAAAGATACACTGATAGAGGTAGGTTTCTTTTTAAATCAGGTATATTGCTGTTTCTGAATTTGGCTTGATTTTAGTGCTATAAATTGATAACGTTCGTGTTTACAAAGATGCTGGCGTTCTTAATTAAAAATTATGAAAAACAGATTCGTTAAAAGAGGTGTAATTGCATTTGTTGCTGGTATAGCTTTGAATGTAATTGGATATATAATGAAAGATAGAGGCATGGACCTTTATGGATGGGCAATGATACTTGGTACTATATTATTTGGAGTAGGATTTTTATTAATCTTTTATAGTCTTGTAAGAAAAGTGGAGTATCAGGGAATTATTGAAGAACGCGCAGAAGATGCCGATAAGTTTTCCAGCACTAATCTGGAGGCTAAATAAAGATTTTTGAAGAGTATTACCTTTTCGAAAAAATTCTTAGATTCAGTCCTTCATGAAAAAATTCTTATACGGCTTTAAATATGCCTGGCAAGGACTGAAATACGCTTTTTCTACTCAAATAAATTTTAAATTTCATTCTATTGCCGCGCTTATAATCCTGGCCTTCGGATGGTTCTTTAATCTAAACCTAACTGAATGGCTCTGGATTTCTGTTGCTGTAATTTTAGTAATCGTAGCTGAGCTTTTTAATACTGCATTAGAAGTACTGGTAGATTTGGTATCTCCCGGTTATAACATTAAAGCGGGTATAATTAAAGATTTATCTTCTGCAGCTGTACTTTTAACAGCAGTGCTATCTGCCATAATCGGACTTTTTATTTTCCTTCCTAAAATATGGCTTTATGCTTTATAAAACCAGGGGCATAGTTTTAAAAACAACCAATTATTCTGAAAGCAGTGTTATTGTGCAGGTGTTTACAGAGAAGTTTGGCTTACAATCCTATCTGATAAACGGGGTGAAGAAGCCAAAGGCAAAAATCAGATTAAATATGCTGCAACCGCTGCATTTGCTAGATATGGTTGTATATCACAAACCTAATGGCAGTCTTCAGCGGATATCCGAGTTAAGAAATCAGCCGGCTTTGCAAAGTATACCTTACAATGTGATTAAAAGTTCGCTTGCTATCTTTATAAATGAGGTGTTATACAAATCGTTAAAGTTGCATTATGAAGATGAGCCTTTATTCAATTATATATTTAATTCAATCGAATTGTTGGATAAAAGCGAGGCTGGGCTGGCTAATTTTCATCTTTTTTTCTTATTGAGTCTTACCAAGCATCTTGGTTTTTACCCTGACAGAACAAAGGAAAAACAAGCATCTTTTTTTGATTTAAAAGAGGGGGCGTATGTACAATTTCAGCCTTCCCATTTTTTTATAATTGATAAAACGATAATTGCTGATTTTTCGAGATTGATAAACTCTTCATTTGAAAATTTAGCACAATTATTTATTTCCTCTCAAAACAGAAAAGCAATACTTTCTAAAATTTTAGACTATTATAGCCTGCATGTCGAAAATTTTGGTGAGGTAAAATCGCATCTTATTCTTGAAGAAGTGTTGGGTTAACCGATGCAGGGTTATGTATTAGCCATTCTGCTTATAATAGATTCCAGCTCATTGAGGTCGAACGGTTTCTCTAAAAAAGTATCTGCTCCGGCTTGTTTTGCCAGGCTTTGAATGTCATTATTGGCAGAAAAATAAATAACGGGGATATCTTTCAGATCATTCTGTCTTTTTAAAGTCTGTGTTGCAACAACCCCGCCCGTATCTGGTATCCAATTATCCATTAATATTACATCCGGAGAAACGCTTCTTACAGTAGTATCAATATTATTGCAATGAGGAGAAGTGTGTACCTCCCAGCCTTGTTCTTCTAAAATATAGGTGCAAATGGATAGTATATCAACATCGTCATCAAAAATTAATATACGTTTAGGCATACTTATAATTTTTCTATATTAAAATATTGAACAAAACGGTTCGATTTGTTATTGATTAGAATTAATTAATGGGGGAGTATTAAAATCCACCTTAAATCAAATCCACCTTAAATTAAGATGGATTATAATGTCTGATGCAATAACTGTGTTGTTTACAAATTGTTTTATTTTTTTTAACTTCTTAATCAATCCATTCAAACTTGGTGTAGGAAACCAGGGCAGCCGGGATTTTAATGCCTTTATCTGTCTGATTATTTTCAAGTAAAGTAGCTACAATTCTTGGCAAAGCCAGAGCGCTTCCATTCAAAGTATGCGCCAGTTGAGGTTTTCCTTCTTTGCCTTTGAAACGAAGCTTTAAGCGGTTGCTTTGAAAGGTTTCAAAGTTAGACACGGATGAAACTTCCAGCCAGCGCCCTTGTGCAGCAGACCATGTTTCCATATCATAAGTCAGAGCAGATGCAAAACTCATATCGCCACCACATAAGCGTAAAACTCGGTATGGCAACTCTAACTTTTGTAATAAAGATTGAACATAGCCGCTCATTTTTTCCAATATTTCATAAGAATTATCAGGATGAGCGATCTGCACGATTTCAACCTTATCGAATTGATGTAAGCGGTTTAATCCACGAACATGCGCACCGTAAGAACCAGCTTCCCGGCGAAAGCAGGGAGTGTAGGCGCAATTCTTTATTGGTAATTCTTCTTCTTTTACAATTACATCGCGGTATAAATTTGTAACCGGAACTTCTGCCGTAGGTATAAGGTAAAGATTATCAATACCGACATGATACATTTGTCCTTCTTTATCAGGAAGTTGGCCGGTTCCAAAACCAGAGGCTTCGTTTACAACAATAGGCGGCTGTATTTCACGATAACCTTCAGCATCTGCATTATCTAAAAAGAAGTTTATTAACGCTCGTTGAAGTTTGGCCCCTTTACCTTTATAAACAGGAAAACCGGCACCGGCAATTTTATTACCCAGCTCAAAGTCGATGATATCATATTTTGCAGCCAGTTCCCAATGTGGCAATGCATTTTCAGGCAGAACCGGCTTTTCTCCATGCTCAAAAATATTCTCATTTTCTTCGGGAGTTGAACCTGCAGGAACAGAAACATGCGGAAGATTAGGAAGTACTACAATTTTACTTTGTAATTCCTCTTCAATTGCCGTTAATCTTTCTCCAAGTTCTTTTGCTTTTTCTTTTAAAACCGGACTTTCCGCTTTTAAGCTTTCTGCTTTCTGTTTTTCACCCTGACGCATTAAATCTCCAATCTGCTTTGCAATAGAGTTAGATTTTGAAGAGACTTCTTCTAATTGAACTTGTGTTTTACGGCGTTCTTCATCTAATTCAATAATTTGATCGATTAATTCAGGTTCTTTAAAATTTTTTAGAGCCAAGCGCTCTAAAACCTTTTCCCTGTTCTCACGGATATAATTAATTTGCAACATGGTTTGAAAATTTGAACAAAGATAAGATTGAGTTATGAGTTGTGGCTTTTATTTTTTGTTTTAGTCTGATTTCATTATCTTAAACAATATGGATAATCCGGAGAAAGCCTCATTTGAAACACTGTATAATAATATCGGTGGTTAATACAATCTCACGAGACAAGCTGACTCATATATTACAGAGAATTTATTACATTTTCTTTCGCCTGATATTGATGAGGTTTATCTGGATATTGGTTGTGGAACAGGAAATTATACTATCCGGTTAGCTGAAAAAGGGGTGAAATTCTATGGTATTGAGCCTTCAGATAAAATGCTTGAAGAAGCAATGTTAAAGTCGGATAAAATCAAATGGCTTATTGGATCTGCAGAGCTGATACCAGCAGGCGATAATGTGTTTGGAGGAGCTATAGCCGTTCTGACAATTCACCATTGGAAAAATATTGAAAAATCTTTTAATGAATTGTCTCGCGTTTTAAAGAAAGGCAGCCATGTTGTTATCTTTACTTCTACGCCTCAGCAAATGAATGGTTATTGGCTAAATGCATACTTTCCGAAAATGCTTAAGGCCTCTATTACTAAAATGCCTTCTGAAAATATATTGGAAGCAGCAGCTAATAAAGCTGGTTTTAAATTAATTAAAACGGAAAAGTATTGCATTAGGAAAGATTTAAACGACTTGTTTTTATATTCCGGAAAACATAACCCGGAAATATATTTTCAACCTGAAGTTAGAAATGGTATTTCTTCATTTGCAACGTTAGCGAATCAAAATGAGATATTAGCTGGATTAAATGGATTGAGAAGGGATATAAGTACCGAATGTTTTTTGAATATAAAACAACAATATGAGAATGACTTTGGAGATTATTTGTTTATAGTATTTAAAAGAAATGCTTCATAACAGCACCCTGACCAATGATCATAAAAAAAGCATCCTTCAACCAATTACAAGAAATTTTCGAAATCTTTCAGCAATGCAAACAAGCACTGAATAATGAAAATGTTTTCCAGTGGACAGATAATTATCCAACACTTGATATTATATTTCAAGACATTGCTAACAGTCATCTTTATGGCTTGTACCAGCAAGATGAATGTATCGGAGCCATTGTTTTAAATAGCATTCAATCGCCACAGTATAATGCTATACTTTGGAAAGATACAAACGGAAAAGTATTAACCATTCATCGTCTGGCAATAAAGCCTATATACCAAAACAGAGGCTACGCTAAAAAATTAATGAGTTTCGCTGAGAAATATGCTTTGAGAAATCAATTTACTTCTATCCGGCTTGATACTTACAGCGCCAATAAAGCATCTGTAAAGCTTTACGAACAACGCGGATACGAAAAAAGGGGCGAAGTAAGCTTTCCCGAACGCGATTTGCCCTTTATTTGCTTTGAAAAGAATTTTAATTAATACGCTTGTTATAGAATACTTAAATTTAACACCTAATAAGGAAATTTATTTGACCAGATTGTAACAGAGACTATGTCGGATATGAATGAGCTGATTTCGCTTATTGGCGAAACCCAACAGTATTTTAAGCAACAGAGATTAAGCTTTTCTCATATCATAGAACTCTTAAAAGCTGACAGCCAGTTAAAGCGTGATTTTTACGAAATTGAAGTAATCAGAAACTGTTGGTCGGTAAGAGAATTACAACACGCCATGAACAGTATGCTTTTTGAACGTACGGATTTGAATACAAATAAGCAAGCCGTTTTAAATAAGCATATCAATCTGGATCGGCTTTTACCGGAAGATATATTCCGCAATCCTTATATGCTTGAATTTTTAGGTTTAAAGGAAGAAACGGAATCTGATTTAGAAGTGGCTATCATTAATCATTTACAAATATTTTTATTAGAAATGGGCCGGGGCTTTTGTTTTGAAGCACGTCAGAAGCGCATTACTTTCGACAATAAAATACAGTACTGCTGGTTTGCCTCAGCAAGTATTTGTTAATAAATACATGATTAATTTACCTAATGAAGCAGATTTGTAAAAAATTCTTGAAATAGAGCAACAGAAAATTATAAATGGTTAATATCAAAATAAAGGCTTTATCAGGGCTTACAAACCCATAAACACAATTACAACTCAATGATCGGTAAACTTTACCTCGTACCCACACCCATTGGTAACCTCGAAGATATTACTCTTCGGGCTATTAGAGTATTAAAAGAAGCAGATATAATCCTTGCCGAAGATACCCGTACAAGCGGTCCCTTATTGAAGCATTTTGAAATTGATAAAAAGGTTTTCGCCCATCATCAGCATAATGAACATAAGGCTAGCAGTGAAATCGTGAGGTTTTTAAAAGAAGGCAAAAATGTTGCTCTAATTTCAGATGCCGGTACTCCGGCAATTTCCGATCCTGGCTTTTTTCTTGTCAGGGAAGTGCTAAAAAATGAAATTGAAATAGAATGTCTTCCGGGAGCAACCGCTTTTGTGCCGGCTTTAGTAAATTCGGGTTTGCCGAGTGACAGGTTTACATTTGAAGGATTTCTTCCTGTAAAAAAAGGCCGGCAAACTCGTTTAAAGGAGCTGGAAACGGAAGAACGCACTATGATTTTTTATGAGTCGCCGCACAGAATATTAAAAACTCTGGACGAGCTGGCTGTTGTATTCGGTGAAGACCGGCAGGCCTCGGTATCCAGAGAGCTGACTAAGATGTTCGAAGAGAATGTAAGGGGAACCCTGACAGAAATAAAAAATCATTTCGAAACGCATATTGTTAAGGGCGAGTTCGTTCTTTGTGTAGCCGGATTTGAGAAAAAGAGAAAGAATGGTAAAATGCGGGATGAAACGGAATGATTTAAATATTTTTCAAATTCAGTTTCAGGCATACTTTCATTAATTTTGATTTGAACTTTTTGAATTTCAATTCAATATTTATAACCTTTGATTTTAACTTTTGAATTTAACACATGCGCATCGAACCCTTTATAAATGATGAACAAGATCCTAAAACCGCTGAAAAAGTTTTAGGAAAAATATCGGATATGCTTACACCCGGCGAACAGGTAATTTATCTTGCGGTGCAAAAAAAGCCGGCTGTTACGCTGGTTCCCGATTCTATTGTAGTAACAGATAAACGAATAGTTTTTTGTATCCCTGGTAATTTAGGTTTAACAACCAACTTTGAAATCTTTTCATGGAAAGACATTAAGGAAGTATCTTTTAAAGAAGAGTTTTTCGGAGCAAAATTTACTGCGGTTCCATTAAGCGGAGAAAACTTCACTGTAGATTATATTCCAAAAGTACAGGCCAGAAAGTTGTACCAATTTTGTAATCAGCAATTAGAACGGTTAAAAAACCTGGAAAGAGAACGTTTAGAGGAAAAAGAAAAAGCGGCCCAAATTCAACAGCAAGCTGCCGAAACTAAACCTGTTATTGAAGAAATCATTCAGAATATGCCTACTGGCGCCAGTGTTCCTGTGCCAGAAATTGTTACTTCATTGGAAGATGAGCTAACTGAAAAGCTTCAAAAGTTAAAGCGCTTATTCGAACGCGGTTTGATAACCCAAACCGAATATGAGGCCAAAAAAGCTGATATCTTATCTCAGTTATAACGTGCAAAAAAACTATACTTTAGGATTAACTACCGCATTTGTGGCCTGGCTGGCCTGGCCGCCAATGCCCTATACAGCGCTATTGCTCCTGGTAGCATTTATACCATTATTATTAGCTGTAGAGAATATTATCAGATCTGATGCGAAGCGTAAAGGAAAAAAGGTATTCTCTTTATCTTTTTTTACATTTGCCATTTGGAATACATCCTGTATTTACTGGGTATTTAACTCGCTTAATGCGGTAATGCCGGCATGGGTGGCTCTGCTAGTATCCTTAATTCCCTTCGGATTAGCAGCGCTTTTGATGACAATTGCGTTTTGGTTGTATTATCGTTTAAGATTAATAACAGGCAAGGCCTGGAGCTATATCGGGTTAATAAGCTTTTGGCTGGGATATGAATATCTGCATCAAACTTGGGATTTAGCCTTTCCATGGATGAATCTTGGAAACGGTTTTGCAGGTTTTCATCAACTTATACAGTGGTACGAATTTACCGGCGTTTTTGGTGGAAGTTTATGGATTTGGATAACCAATATTTTAGGTTTTGAACTTTATTTAGCCTGGAAGTATAAAATAATCTCTAAAACTTTGATATGGAGTTTAGCCGGAATTGTTATTCTTCCGATACTTTATTCTTTAACCATTTATACTAATTATCAGGAAAATACTAATCCTTCGAATATTGTAGTCGTTCAGCCTAATGTAGATCCTTATATTAAGTTTCAGGGACCGGCTTCAGTGCAATTACAAACAATAATTCATTTATCCGATTCTGTTGGCCAACCGAATACCGAATACTTTATCTGGCCGGAAACGGCTATTCCGGAATATGCGGATGAAGCCACCATTCATACCAATGTTAATTTCATGGCAATACGGAATTTCCTTAAGAAATACCCTAATGCAAACGTGCTTTCGGGTATTGAAAGTTATTTAATGTACGATTCGGCATCTACATCAACTGCCCGGTATAGTTCGCAAAATTCTAAATATTTCGATAGCTTTAATGCCGCTATCCAGATTGAAAATTCTGACAAAGTTCAATTTTATCATAAATCAAGGTTAGTTCCGGGGGTAGAGCAAACACCGTTTTCATCTGCTTTAAGTTTTATGAAACCGCTTTTTGCTGCTTTTGGCGGCACAACTGGAGGTTATGGAAGCCAGAAGGAACCTTCGGTGTTTTATAGTCAAAGTGGTATTGGTGCGGCACCGGTAATATGCTACGAATCTATCTGGGGAGAGTATGTGGCAGGCTATGTACAAAAAGGGGCACAATTTATCGCAATAGTAACCAATGATGGCTGGTGGGGAAATACATCAGGTAAAGATCAGCATTTAGATTATGCCCGGCTAAGAGCAATAGAAACCCGCAGATGGGTAGCACGTTCAGCTAATACCGGTATCTCTGGTTTTATAAATCAACGCGGGGATATTACTAAAAGAAGTGGATGGTGGCATGCCACTGCATTGAAAGAAGACATAAACCTGAATGAGGAGCTTACTTTTTATACCAGGCATGGTGATTTTATTGCTCTGACAGCGTGTGTTTTAAGCGGTGGATTTTTAGCACTTTTACTTTTGAATTTTATCAACAGAAGAAAAATATAATTTAATTAACATGACTTATCAACCATCAACCGGGCGTTATAAAAATATGGAATATCGCCGCTGCGGAAGCAGCGGACTTAAACTTTCTGCAATGTCGCTGGGCTTATGGCATAACTTCGGCCATGTAAATGATTTTGAAAATGGTCGTAATCTTATAAAAACAGCTTTTGATAATGGCATAACACATTTCGATCTGGCAAATAATTATGGTCCGCCTCCTGGCTCTGCCGAAGAGAATTTTGGTAAGATATTAAGTCAGGATTTTCAAAGCTATCGGGATGAATTAATTATTTCTACCAAAGCTGGCTATACTATGTGGGATGGCCCTTACGGCGATTGGGGATCAAAAAAATACCTGGTTTCCAGCTTGGATCAAAGCTTAAAAAAAATGAAGCTGGACTATGTAGATATTTTTTATCATCACAGGCCAGATCCTGAAACTCCGTTAGAAGAAACCATGGCTGCATTAGATTTAATAGTGCGACAAGGTAAAGCGCTGTATGTTGGTATTTCAAATTACCGTCCGGAAGAGGCCTCTAAAGCGATAAACATTTTAAGATATTTAGGGACTCCCTGTCTTATCCATCAGCCAAAATACTCGATGTTTGAACGATGGATTGAGGATGGGTTACTGGATTTATTAGAAGAAGAAGGTGTTGGCTGTATCCCCTTCTCGCCCTTGGCGCAGGGATTACTAACAGATAAATATCTTCATGGTATACCGGCAGATTCAAGGGTTGCTATGAGTGGAATATTTCTTAACGAAAACCACATTACGCCCGAAAGGATTGAAAAAATTAAAGCGTTAAACGAAATTGCCAGTCAACGCGACCAAAGACTTGCTCATATGGCTCTATCGTGGATTCTAAAAGATGAACGGATAACCTCGGTACTAATTGGCGCCAGCAAGCCGGAGCAAATAACAGATTCTTTAAACGCATTAAAAAACACCAGCTTTAGTAATGATGAGCTGCTTGCGATCAATAAGGTACTTGCTTCCTAATTTAATAATCCAGAAACTGCTGATAAACCTGCTGCATATAGGCTTTTCCATAGCGTAGCAGGTTTTTATCTTCCAATTCCAAGCCTTGATTTTTCTTATACAGAACAGTTTTTCCTATATTATCAAAAGAGATACTTTGTTTAGGATTTACCACACCAAATCCGTTATCCCAATTAAAAAAAGCAAAATCCGGATTAGCAGGATTTAAAAGATCGCGGCTCCATTGAAACTGGCTTACGGGCATATTTAATTGTGTAAATAAAGTTGCTGCTATATCCGTCTGGCTTCCTATTTTAGAGATTCTTTTACCTTTAAACTCCGGTTTAATTACTTCTCCAAAAAATAAAAGCGGAATACGAAATCGCTTAGAGTTATAGATCTCATATTCGTTTTTGGGTAAACGATGTCCATGATCTGCAACTACTATAAATAAAGTGTTTTTATACCAGGCTTCCTTCTTTGCATTATCTATAAAGGCTCCAAGACAAGAATCTGCATAATATGCCGTACTACGGAATTTGTTTTCTACTTGCCGGCCTTTAAACCGTGGTGTTCCCGGCAATTCGAAGGGTTCATGATTGGTGAGAGTTAATAGCGTAAAAAAAAATGGTTGTGTATTAGCGTTTGCGTACTCCAGTAAGCGTTTATATACTGCCTCATCAAATGCGCCCCATTTAGAGTTCATGTCTTTTTTATAAAAAGAACCTTTATCTATTATCTCTGTAAAACTATGGCTTATCAGGTAAGACTTCATGTTGGTAAATTCACTTTCACCACCATAAAAAAAAGTGCAATGATATCCGTTGTTACTGAAGTTTTGCGCTAAGGAAGGAAGCTTTATTTGTTTGGAATTAAGCTTCATAATGCTTTTTAGCGGCTGTGCCGGAAAAGCGTTTAATACCGCTATAACTCCCTTATCCGTGCGGTCTCCTGAAGAATAAATATTTTCAAATAACACGCCATTCGAGGCCAACTTTTCTATTTGAGGCGCAACACCTTTTTCGCCGCCAAGGCTTTCAACAACATCGGCAGTAAAACTTTCCATAATAATTAAAATTACGTTGGGCTTCAGGTTGCTTAATAATTGAGGATCCAGCGTTTTCGGGGCATTAAAAAGTTCTTTTACAGCGCTTTCAGCTTCTTGTTTTTTATAATATTGATAAGGATTTTCAGTCGACTTATTATTCAGTATATCCCTCAAAAGAGCCCATTCTGTATTTATCGTAGCATGGTTCAATAGCAGCGAATTTGAGTAGTAAGCCATGCTTTCATTTATCGGCGAAAGCTGCCAGCCGCCACGTATGGCCAGAAAGTTCAATCCTATAAGTAAAATTGAAATTGGGATTTTTGCGAAAATTTTTATTTTCTTTAATGATTGATAACAGATGATTTTCTGAGAAAGCCAAATGCTAACCGTAATAAGCACGATGAGTGTCAAAAGAGAAGCAAGAATCGGAGATGAGGCACTGCTTGCGATGGCCTCGTTCGGAGAATTAAAAGCGAAATCTAAAGCCTTAAAGTTGATTTTTGAACCCCATTCCCGGTAAATATTGAAATTGAAAATACAGATTATTGAAAAGATTACTATAAGGCTAATAGTATACCAGCGAAGAATTTTTGATGAGATTTTTATGGCCGGAATAAACCATATAATAAGACTTATCAATAAAGGGAGTACACATATGTAAGCTGTCATGGAAGCATCCATCCAAACACCTACAATAAAACTTTTTGCAGTTTCTGTAATTACAGTTTCTTTAAGTTTTTTGCTAAACCATAAAAGAAATGTTAAGCGTTCCAGAAAGAAAAAAAGCAGCCAGAAAAGAAAATAACGGCATAAAATGGAAAGGTTCTTTATCATTAAGAGTATCCGGAATTTGGATTACAAAAATATAACAATAATGCGTTTTCAACGAAGCTAAAAATGCAAAGCTCAATGAGTTTCTAAAACAGCTGTATCTTCCTATTCTTTGATTTTGTACTTTTGCGCCATGGCGAGTATTAAACCCTCCGTTCCAAAAGGCACCAGAGACTTTTCACCTGCAGAAATGGTGAAACGCAATTATATTTTTGATACCATAAGGTCGGTTTTTCATAAATACGGATATCAGGAGATTCAAACTCCAACAATGGAAAATCTGGATACTTTAACCGGAAAATATGGAGATGAAGGCGATAAGCTAATTTTTAAAATTCTGAATAGCGGAGATTACTGGAAAGATGCAGAAAGCAAAAAGCATAAGATTGAAAGCTTCGAATTTAACTCTAAAAGCCTGTTGCCTGTATTATCCGAAAAAGCTCTACGCTACGATCTCACCGTTCCCTTTGCACGTTACGTGGTGATGCATCAAAATGATATTTCATTCCCTTTCAAGCGTTTCCAGATACAACCGGTTTGGCGTGCAGATCGCCCTCAAAAGGGTCGTTACCGCGAGTTTTATCAATGCGATGCCGATGTGGTTGGTTCTGATAGTTTATTAAATGAAGCAGAATTTGTGTTGATTTACGATGAAGCATTAAGTAACCTTGGTTTAAAAGATTTCACTATAAAGATCAATAATCGTAAAATTCTATCAGGAATAGCCGAGATAATTGGTAAACCGGAATTGATTATTGATATGACTGTTGCGATTGATAAACTGGATAAAATCGGTTTTGATGGTGTAACTAAAGAACTTATTGAACGGGGCTTTACAAAGGAAGATATAGAAAAACTCAAACCTGTTATTTTACTTGAAGGAAGCAACGAGGATAAAATCGAAAGCTTGAAAGAAGTACTTAAAAATTCTGATACAGGCTTAAAGGGAATTCAGGAAATAGAAGCCATTTTTGAATATATCCGGACCCTTACATCCGATATCTCGACTCTTAAATCACATTTAGAGCTTGACATCACCTTAGCCCGGGGACTGAATTATTATACCGGGGCAATTTTTGAAGTTAAAACTAATGAAGCTGCAATGGGAAGCATTGGTGGCGGTGGCCGTTATGATGATCTTACCGGTATGTTCGGTTTAAAGAATTTAACGGGTGTGGGTATTTCTTTTGGAGCAGACAGAATTTACGATGTGCTCGAAGAATTGAATTTGTTTCCTGAAAGTGCAGAAGAGTCCACTAAACTGTTAATCACAAATTTTGATTCAAACGCAGAAGCTTTTGCATTACCCATTCTTCAAAAATTAAGAATAAATGAAATTGCAGCCGAGCTTTATCCTTCATCAGCGAAGCTGAAAAAACAAATGAGCTATGCTGATAATAAACGAATTCCCTTTGTATTACTAATTGGTGATGAAGAAATAGAATCAGGCATGCTCACGTTGAAAATAATGAAAACAGGTGAGCAGATTAAATTAAAAGAAGCAGAATTAATATCCAGACTATTACAATAATGTCCGGATATTAAATTAATTATTTTATAAAGATAGTATCAACAATCCAATAAACAAAAGCAGCTAAAAGAGCCGAGACCGGAATTGTTAATATCCAGGCCCAAACAATATTAAACGTAACGCCCCATCTTACTGCAGAAATCCGTTTGGTGATACCTGCACCCATAATAGAACCAGTAATGGTATGGGTTGTAGAAACAGGTATTCCTAAGGCGGCAGTACTAAATAAAGTTATTGCTCCTGCACTTTCGGCAGAGAATCCTTCAAAAGGAGAAAGCTTAGTGATTTTCTGTCCCATTGTTTTAACAATTTTCCATCCTCCAAACATGGTTCCGATAGAAATAGCCGCATGACAACTTAACGGCACCCACATAGGCAGGGCTTCCATGCCGGGAATTACTTTCTGGGCAATTAATGCAGCTCCAATAATCCCCATTACTTTTTGGGCATCATTACCACCGTGGCCCAAACTATAAGCTGCTGCGGATAACAATTGCAGCCGCCTGAAAATCTTATCAACTTTTGAAGGATTTGCCCGCTTGCAGAGATGCATGGTAATAATAGATATGAGGTATGACATTATCATCCCGATAAGTGGTGCCAGTACGATAAAGTAAAGTGTAGGCATAATAACGGAATATCTTACCACGTCAAATCCTGCATGGGCCACTGCCGCTCCTGCAAATCCGCCAATTAATGTATGCGATGAACTTGAGGGAATACCTAATCTCCAGGTAAGTAAGTTCCAGCTGATAGCGGCAAACAAGCCCGAGCCAACTACGGCTAAGCTGATAGCACTGGCATCTACTGTTTTGGCAATAGTATCTGCCACGTGCAGTGGAAATATAAAATAAGCAACAAAGTTGAAAAATGCAGCCCAAAGCACTGCAGTTAAGGGTGAAAGTACCTTTGTAGAAACGATAGTCGCAATAGAGTTTGCAGCATCATGAAAACCATTAATAAAATCGAAGATGATTGCGAGTGCAATTACTACAATTAGAAGAGTCGTAACCATTACGTGTTGTTAAGCGTGTTTTACCAGAATAGACTCTATAACATTCGCAGCATCTTCGCATTTGTCTGTTGCTGTTTCTAAAGCCGCTAGAACTTCTTTGTATTTTATAATGATTTTCGCATCCGGCTCGTAATCAAACAAATCTGCTACAGCTCTTTTGAAAACGGCATCAGCCTGATTTTCCATGCTGTTAATACGCACGCATGATTCAGCTATAACACGCAGATTTTTTAAGTTTTTCAATTCCCTGATTGCCTTGTCTAAATCCTGGCAACCCTGAAGAATTAAATCTCCCATTTGCTTAATGGCCGGGGTGATGTTGTGGATTTTGTAAAGCTGAATACGGGTAGAAGAATCGTGAATATAGTCAGCAATATCGTCAATAACGGTTGCCAGCAGATGAATATCTTCTCTGTCAAACGGGGTAATAAAGTTTTTTCCCAGCTCTAAGAAGATTTGATGTGTGATATCATCTCCTTTATGCTCTAAATCTTCTATATGTTTGGTGATACTGAGTTTTTTATCGTCATCCGTTTCGTTCAGGAGCTCAACTAAAGCTTCAGCAATTTTAATCAGGTTTCCACTTCCTTGTTCAAACAAAGGAAAAAATTTCCGGTCTTTTGGAACAAAGTATTGTAAGATATTATTTAATGACATAGTCCTTTTATCGAGGTTACAAAAGTATAAACTCAATGTTAAGTTAATGTTAACATTTTTATACGTCAATAATTCCCGGCATTACTCTTTTTAGGGTGAAGGCAAATGTAGTGCCCAGGCCTTCAGTACTTCTAACAGTTATAGTTTGTTCGTGTGCTTCAAGAATATGCTTTACAATAGCAAGACCTAATCCGGAACCCCCAATTTGCCTGGAGCGGCTTTGTTCTGTTCTAAAAAAGCGCTCAAAAAGACGTGAAAGATATTTTTCTTCAACACCTATACCATTATCAGTTACTTCTATTAGAATTTGATCATGGAGTTCAAAGACTTTAATTGCGGTAAATCCATTTTCTCTTCCATATTTAATGGAATTATCTATCAGGTTTATTAATACTTGACAAATTTTATCTCTGTCTGCATTTACCCAGATAGAACTATCGTATTTTTCTTTAAAAACCAGGTTGATGTGATGGCTCTTAGCTTTGCGCTCCATTTGCTCTATCACATCTTTAATTAAAAGAGTAATTTCAAATTTTTCGAAGTTTATGGGTACTTCACCGCTTTCAAGTTTAGATATAATATCCAAATCGTTTACCAAAAGGCTTAAGCGATCTATATTTCTGGAAGCTTTATTTAAAAAGGACTTCGCCAGGTCATGATCCTCCATTCCGTCTTCTTGTAAGGCTTCAATATATCCTTGAATAGCAAACAGCGGGGTTTTAAATTCATGGGAAATATTTGAAAGAAATTCCCGTCTAAATTGTTCCTGACTTTTCAGGTTTTCTATTTCTATTTTTTTATCCCGGGCCCATTCCGTTACTTCCTGCTCAACATCATTTATTGGGTCGTTACTTACATATTCGCCAAGCGCGTCTTTTAAATCTTTACCAAGTTTTAAATTATGAATCAATTTATAAATCAGCTTGATTTTGCTGTATACATAACGCTCGATCAGATAATAGAAAACGATATAACAGGTTATAAGCGTAACGCCAAAGGTCATTACAAAATAATACCAGTCGCGCTGAAAATAGTAATTAATTAATGCCAGAGAGATGGCAACTACCAGCGAGTTTATAAATACGAGTTCCCTGAGTTTCATAAATACAATAATACTCATTAAAAAGGACTACAGTGAGTGCCTTTTCTGATCAAAGACGATATTTGGCTGTTATTTCGAAGTTTTAAAAAAAGGCCCTGCCTGAAAATCTTTAATGGTATTCTAATGCCCGGATGTCTTTGATTTATTTTATAAATTATCAGACGAATCTTGCAAATATCGCTCTTGCAATATTTTTTGGTGATGTTTAAGATGTCCTGCTATAATAAATAATAAAGCCCGTACGCTTAACGGCGCATTGTTAGCTTCACCCTTACGTTGCAATTCTGTTTCGGTTAGTGATTTGAATAAAAACATATTTGCCTGGCGAACAGCCAGGAATTCATCAATCATATTATTAAAATCCTGCTGATTGAAATGCGCGTTATTTACATAATGATTCTCTTCGAAGCCAGCCAAAGTGGTGGCATCATTCCGGGCAAACCGAAGTAGCCGGTAAGCCATAATTCGCTCGGTATCTAGGGCATGTCCAAGAACTTCTTTAATGGTCCATTTGCCTTCGGCATAAGCGTAATTTGTTTTTGATGGAGAAATAGACTTTAGAAATTCAGGAAAACTCTTCAATTGGTCTTTCAGTTCAGAAATTACATCGTCATCCACAGAATCAATATATTCTTTATAATATGAGCTGTATTCATCAGGATGTGGTCGCTTCATAATCGTTGCTGCTTTTTAAAATGATACGTATAGTTGTGGCTTTTCCTGCTTCAGAATCTTTTACAAAGATTTGTCCCTTATGGTAATTATCAATAATCCGTTTACTTAATGAAAGACCAAGGCCCCAGCCTCGTTTTCTGGTAGTATATCCCGGCTGAAAAATGGTTTCAAACTTTAATCTCGGGATTCCTTTTCCATTATCTATTATATCTATAAAAACCTGTTCTTTCGCAAGGTTCTCTGTAATACAGACTTCTATAGTACCTTCACCTGTGATAGCGTTTGCCGAGTTTTTTAATAGGTTTTCAAGCACCCAGTCGAATAAAGGTACATTCATTAGTGCTTCTATAGTATTATCTCCGCTTACCGAAAAAGTAATTTTATCACTAGCCCTGACTTTAAAATAATTTACATATTCTTCAATCATCTGGTATACATTATGACTTTCGAGTACAGGCTTTGAGCCTATTTTCGAGAATCGGTCTGCAACCATTTCCAAGCGCTTCACATCGTTTTCCATTTCCACAATCAATGGATCGTTGTCTGCGTTAAACTTCGCTTTTATCAGCTCAATCCATGCCATTAGTGCAGAAATTGGAGTGCCAAGCTGGTGGGCAGTTTCTTTGGCCATGCCCACCCAAACCAGGTTTTGTTCAGAGCGGCGGGATGAGTTAAATACCATATAAGCTATTAAAAGAAATATGGCAATTACAGATAATTGGATAGTAGGAAATACACGCAATTGTGTAAGCAGTTGAGAGTCTTTGTAATACACATACCATTTCTCACCATTAGCCAGCACCAGTTCTATGGGTGTGTGCTGCGCTCTCATTTCCTTTAATTGAGTTTTATAATATATTGGATCGTAGCTTTTAGTTTTTTCTATCCGGAAATTTGTTTTTGTGCTATCCAGGCCCCGATAATATAAAATGCTGTCTTTTACATTGGTAACTATTGCCGGAACTTCAAGGCTATCTCTTATAGAATAGATAAAAGTTATCCAGTCATCATTAATATCAGAAATTTCAATAATCTTTTGGTTACTTAATGCCCAGACTTCGGCTCTGGTACGTTCAGATACAGCAATCCCTTTCACAAGATAATTGCTATACCAGATAGATGTTCCTGCAATAATTATCGCGAAAGCAAGTAAAAGAAATTTCCAGCGTCGTTTCTGTTCGTATGGGTTCATTCTAAATCGTAATCATTTATAAAGCTTTATCTTTTTTATACGCGGCATATTTACTCATTTTTACATCTGCACATTTACATCTATTCCTAAATTATAAAATAAAAAGGCCCATTTGTCGGCTTGTTCTGCTATAACCTGTGCGGTAGATTTACCGGCACCATGGCCGGCTTTGGTATCAATGCGTATAATCACCGGATTATTGCCTGAATGTGTTTCCTGTAAGCGGGCAGCAAATTTAAAGGAGTGAGCAGGAACCACCCTGTCATCATGATCCGCAGTTGTTATCATCGTTGCCGGATAGACCGTTCCTGGCTTTAGGGCATGGATCGGGGAATACTTAAGTAAGTATTCAAACATCTCCCTGGAATCTTCTGCCGTTCCATAATCATAGGCCCAGCCTGCACCAGCGGTAAATTTATTATACCGAAGCATATCTAACACTCCGACAGCAGGCAGAGCTACTTTAAATAATTCGGGTCGCTGTGTCATAGCTGCTCCAACTAATAAGCCGCCGTTAGATCCGCCAGAAATCGCCAGGAAATCTTTAGATGTATAGTTATTACTGATTAAATATTCCGCTGCTGCGATGAAATCATCAAACACATTCTGTTTTTGCATTTTTGTTCCTGCAATGTGCCATTTCTCGCCATATTCTCCGCCACCTCTTAAACTCGGCACAGCATACACTCCGCCTTGCTCTAACAGAATAATGTTAGAAGTGCTGAAAGCCGGGGTGAGACTTACACCAAAACCGCCGTATCCATATAAAAGAGTCGGATTTTTACCATTCAGTTTTAATCCTTTTTTGTGCGTAATAATCATTGGGATTTTAGTTCCGTCTTTCGAAGTATAAAATACTTGCTTAGATTCAAATTTTGATGGGTCGAACTGCACTCCGGATTTTTTATATAATTCTGAGGCGCCGCTTTGAATATTATATTTAAAAATAGTTGCCGGATATACATAGGAAGTAAAGGTGAAATACAATTCCTTTTCTTCTCTCTTACTGCCAAATCCAGATGCTGTGCCTACACCTGGAAGAGTTATAGATCTCTCCAGTTTGCCATCCATATTGTATTGCTGTACCAGCGAAGTTGCATCTTTTAGATAATTGGTAAAGATTTTTCCACCACCGGTATTTGCGTTTAAAACGTTTTCGGTTTCTTTAATTAAATCTTTCCAGTTTTCGGGTGAAGCTTTTGAAGCATCTGCTGTAACTATTTTATTATTTGGCGCATTTAAGTTGGTGAAAATAAATAACTTGTTTTCCTCATTCGCAATTACATAACTCTCAGATTCAAAGTTATTTACCAGATTAATAATCGGGCCATTAGTGCTGAGATCCTGAATGTATAATTCATTTCCTGTAGTAGAATTTGCAGCAGTAATAGATAAATACCTGCCGTCTTCGGTAATAGAGGCACCGATATATCTTCTCGGCATTGTTTCTCCGCCAAAAATCAACACATCAGCGCTTTGAGGGGTGCCAAGCTTATGGTAAAATAATCTATGATACTGGGTTAAGCCCGAAAGCTGACTTCCTGCTTTTGGTTTATCATAACTACTGTAATAAAATCCATCGTTTCCTTTCCAGGCAAGGCCTGAAAATTTCACATCAGTCAGTGTGTCGCCAACAATGCTTTTATCAGCGGTATTAAGAACAATAACTTTTCTCCAGTCAGAACCACCTTCAGAGAGCTGGTATGCCGCTAAACTTCCGTCTTTTGTAAATTCAATATCTGCTAATGACGTGGTGCCGTCTTTGGAAAATTTATTCGGATCCAGAAATATCTCAGGTTCTTTGCCTTCTTTCTGACGATAAAGTACAGCCTGATTTTGTAAGCCGTCATTTTTATAAAAATAAATATACTCTCCCTCTTTAAACGGAGCGCTATATTTTTCGTAGTTCCAGAGTTTTTCTAATCGCTGTTTTATTTTATCACGATAAGGGATTGCAGATAGATAATCATGGGTGATTTTATTCTGTGCAGTTACCCATTCTTTGGTATCGCCGGCCTGGTCATTCTCCAGCCAGCGGTAAGGGTCTTCAACTTTTGCTCCGAAATAAGTATCTGCTGTATTGTCTTTCTTAGAAACGGGATAATTCATTTGTGTTTGACTGGTTTGTGCGCTTGCTGTTAGGCTGAAAGCCGGTAAAAGCAAAGCTATATAAAGTGATTTCATAAAATTTGTGTGTAATTACATAACTAACGCCGATGAATAGCTCAAATTACAAATTTTCATCAAGCTTATGTACTTTTACATCCTATGCCAAAACGTAATAAAATTTATTTTGCTTCAGATTTTCATCTTGGAGTTTTAAATTATGAGTTAAGCCGGGAGCGCGAAGTTACTATTGTACGCTGGCTCGATTTTATAAAAGAGGATGCGTCCGAACTTTTTTTAGTAGGAGATGTATTTGATTTTTGGTTTGAATATAAACAGGTTGTGCCAAAAGGATTTATCCGCTTTTTAGGAAAACTGGCTGAATTGTCTGATTTAGGGATTAAGATAACTATGTTTAAGGGCAATCATGATATGTGGATGTTTGATTATTTAGTTAAAGAGTTAAATGTCAATATCGTATCGGATGAATTGGAAATTGAGCGAAACGGAAAAAAGCTTTACATCCATCATGGCGATGGATTGGGCCCTGGAGATACCAAGTACAAAATCCTGAAAAAATTCTTCAGAAGTAATTTTTGCCAGTGGTTATTTGCAAGATTGCATCCCAATTTTGGAGTAGGAATAGCCACAGCCTGGTCGAAACATAGCCGATTAGCTTCAAAAGACCCTGAGGTTTTTATGGGAGAGGATAAAGAATATCTTATCTGTCATAGTAAGGAGCTTCTGAAAAGTACACATTATGATTATTTTATCTATGGCCACAGACATTTGCCACTGGATATAAAGCTAAATGCCAGCAGTCGTTATATTAACCTTGGAGAATGGCTAAACTGCAATTCCTACGCGGTAATGGACGGAGAAGAGATTTATTTAAAGTATTTTGAGAAATAAAACTAAAAAGTACAACAATTTAATATTATGATAAAGAACCTCTTGTTTACTTTCTCTATCTTCTTGCTGGCTGATACAACCTTCGGCCAAAGCTTGCCTGATATAAAAATAGTTCAACATCCGGCTTCTAAAAAGGCGGATGTATTTATAGGCAAGGAATTATTTACGTCTTTGCTATATGCAGATAGCTTAAAAAAAGCTGTTTTATATCCTGTAAATGCTCCCGGAAATATTGCTGTAACGCGGGGATGGCCTATCGCACCAAAAAGCGGCGATCAGATAGACCACCCGCACCAGGTTGGTGTTTGGTTTAACTATGGAGATGTAAACGGTGCAGATTACTGGAACAATTCCACAAAAATTGATACCAACCAAAAAGCTTATGGAACCATTATTTTTAATAAAATAGTTTCTGCTAAAAACGGCAAAGGGAAGGCAGAGCTGGTTACGCGCTCAGTATGGAACAATCCTGGTGGAAAAGCGATGCTTGAAGAAATTACTACTTATACATTCAGCGTAAATGGTAAGGAGAGAATTATTGACAGAAAAACTGAATTAAAGGCCCTGCAAAATATCTCATTTAAAGATAATAAAGAAGGCCTGTTCGCTATCCGGGTGGCCAGGGAATTAGAATATCCATCGGAAAAACCGGTTAAGGTGTATGCTAATGAAGGAGTGAAATCTGTACTTGACAATTCGAAACTTAGCGGAAAATATGAAAGCAGCACCGGTATTATTGGTGAAGAGGTTTTTGGAACGCGGTCAAAATGGCTAAAGCTTTCAGGTATTATAAATAATAAGGCAGTTAGCGTGGCAATTCTCGATCACCCGGCAAATATAGGTTATCCGGGTTTTTGGATGGCCCGGGGATACGGACTTTTTGCCATTAATCCTCTTGGTGCAGAGTTTTATACTAACGGTAAAGAAAACTTGAATTTTAGTTTAGAAAAAGATAAGAAGGTAGTTTTTAAACATCGTTTGGTCGTAGGAAATACCTTAGAAAACTTCCGGCTGGAGCAATTATTCAATTCTTTTGAAAGACAGTAAAAGAGATATTTCTTAAAACTGTACTTTTGTATCCGTAACAGTAAAGGCTTTTGCGTCTAAGTCCTGTTTTAAAACAAGCAGGCCTATGGAATATAGTGAAATTCTATGAGGCGTTATGTCTTAGAGTTATAGCCTAAGCGCTGCTTTCGGACATAAAGCTATCTGTTAATTTTCAAAATAAAAGATGTTAGAAAAATTAGAAGATATTAAACTTCGCTGGGAAGAAGTTGAACGCGAATTAAGTAATCCGTCGACACTTAGCGACATGAAACGTTTTGCCACGTTAAACAAAGAATATAAAGACCTGGGCAAAATTGTAGATGAATATAAAATTTACAAGAATGTGGTTTCGAATATCGAAAGCAATAAGCAAATCCTGGCTACAGAAAAAGATGAAGAGCTGAAGGAAATGGCCAAGATGGAACTGGAAGAACTAATTCCCCGGAAAGAGGAATTGGAAGAGAAAGTTCGTTTAATGCTTATTCCTAAAGATCCTCAGGATTCTAAAAATGCTGTTGTAGAAATCCGTGGCGGTACAGGTGGCGATGAGGCCGCATTATTTGCCGGAGATTTATACCGTATGTATACCCGCTATTTTGAGAAAAAAGGCTGGAAAGTTGAAGTAGTTGATGTAACGGAAGGAACTGCCGGAGGCTACAAAGAGGTTATTTTAAATGTAAGCGGCGAAGACGTTTACGGCCATATGAAATACGAGTCGGGCGTTCACCGTGTGCAGCGTGTGCCGGATACGGAAACACAGGGACGCGTGCATACGTCAGCGGCTTCTATCGCTGTATTGCCTGAAGCTGAAGAGGTAGACTTTTACCTGAATCCTGCTGATGTTGAATTGCAGACTTCCCGCTCTGGCGGTGCTGGCGGGCAAAATGTAAATAAAGTGGAAACTAAGGTTCAGTTAACGCATAAGCCTACGGGAATGGTCGTGGTGTGCCAGATTGAGCGCTCACAGCTTGGTAACCGTATACGTGCTATGGAAATGCTGCGCAGTAAGCTGTACGACCTGGAATTGCAGAAACATGTGGGTGATATTGCAGCGAAACGCAAAACAATGGTTTCTACGGGCGACAGATCGGCAAAGATCAGAACGTATAATTATCCTCAGGGACGGGTTACCGAACATCGTATCGGATTGACTTTATATAATCTTACAGCTGTTATGGATGGGGAAATCCAGGAAATTATAGATGCTTTACAGTTTGCAGAGAATGCTGAAAAGATGAAAGAAGGTGCAAATTAAATTCGTTCTGAAAATTAATTGGCAGATATGCAAAGGGTTAGAGCTTATATTTGGATAATCGATAAATAAAATACTTTTTTTGTTGGGAAATAAACAAAAGACGCTATATTTGCAGTCCCAAAAGGGATGGTTTGGTAGTTCAGCTGGTTAGAATACATGCCTGTCACGCATGGGGTCGCGGGTTCGAGTCCCGTCCAGACCGCAAAAAAGCACTTCAGAGAAATCTGAAGAGCTTTTTGCATTTACACAACCAGTGTATTATTTACCAGCGAAGAATTTAAAAACTCCTTGCTGTAATTCCAGCTTAATTTCTTTTTTATCAATTTCAATAACTTGATCGTCTGCATGAGCAAGCATACCCTCCCATTTAACTAATATATTTTTTGCTTTAACAGTATTTGCAATTAAAGGCTTTTCAATCCCATTTAATTTATCCAATATATACTGCTTTAATTCTTCTCTTTGATTTTCGGTCACCAGCACTACTTCAAAAAAGCCGTCTCCAGGATCAGCTTGAGGAGCAAGGTTTAAATTTGGCCCGATGGAGCAAATATTCATCACCTCCAGCAGTAAGAATCTGCCGGAGTAATCTGTTCCGTCAAGATGCAGTTCGCATAATTTAGGGGTATAAGAATCGATAATTTCACCTAAAATTTCAAGAGCTTTTTTAAGCTTCTCTTCGGGACTCAGAGAATCAGTATCCAGTTTTCCCATTTTCTTCATTAATCGTGGAAAAACTCCGAAGCCAAATCCTTCCAGAAAGAAATCTTCATCCGGGCCTGATATTTTTCCTATATCAATTTCCTTGATTTTCTCGTGGTGCCATGCTTTTATAAGAGTATCTTCATCACCCGTAAGACCCAAAGTTGCAGCAATATTATTAGCGGTTCCCATGGGTAATATGGCGATAGGAAATTGTTTATCAATTAATGGTCTTTTTAATAATTCTTTTAATACTTGCCGAACGGTCCCGTCGCCTCCTGCTATTATCAAAAAGTCTGTTTGCTTATCAATTTCTTTCCAGCCTTTTTTTTTCATCGAAGAGTAATTGCATTCAAATCCATTGGATTGGACTAATGAAATAAGCTGTTCTTTTTTATGTTCTTCATCGCCTGCGGATGGATTGTGTAAAAGCGTAGCTAATTTCATGTTTTGGATCCCGTAATATTTTTCTACAAAAACATCCAACTTGTTTAATGGTTGGCATTATAGAACAATATATTTTTAGTATGAGAATATTAGTAACGAACGATGACGGAATATATAGTCCGGGAATAGCAGCACTGGCAAAAATCGCTTTGCGCTTTGGTGAAGTAATAGTAGTAGCACCTGATGTTGAACAATCATCTATGGGACATGCGGTTACTCATTCGAGACCTCTTAATTATAAAAAATCTCCCATTAAGTTTGAAGGTATTGAAGCTTACCGGGTAAATGGGACTCCAGCAGATTGTGTAGCACTGGGAACTCATTTGTGGACCAAAACTGATGTAGTGCTTTCGGGGATAAACATGGGCCCGAATTTGGGCAATTCCATGTGGCACTCGGGTACCTTAGCCGCAGCTAAGCAAGCTGTTTTATTCGGCATTAAAGGTATTGCATTTAGTACTCCGGTTGGAAAAACTGAGCCTGACTTTAATGCTCTGGAACCTTTTGTTGAGAAAGCCTTATCTGCCTTACTAGAAAACAAAGAACTTGGACTGTTTAATGTAAATCTGCCTCCGGATCCAAAAGGCTTGCAATGGACCAGGCAGTCTGTACGTTTATACGACGGAACCATAATTCCGGGAACCGACCCAATGGGTAGAAAACATTATTGGTTTACGGTTTCACCCTTAGAACCCGCAGAGGAAGGAACAGATCGATGGGCAGTAGAGCAAGGCTATGTGTCGATAACGCCTTTACGTTTAGATTTAACTAATGAAGAAGAGCTTAAAAAGGCTTTACAAAAGCCATTGTCTTAGTAGTATTGTTTACTTAAATTTAATCATTAAAAAAGCGGCTTAAATAAAATTTGAGCCGCTTTTATGATATTATAATAATTACTTCACACGTTCAATGTATTCACCAGTGCGCGTATCTACTTTTATTTTATCGCCCTGGTTTACAAATAATGGAACTTTGATTTCTATGCCATTTTCTGTTGTTGCATATTTCTGTGCACCAGAAGATGTGTCGCCTTTAACAGCGGGCTCAGCGTATGTAATTTCCAATTCTACGCTATTGGGTGTTTGAGCCATAATGGGTTCCTCGCTTTCAAAAGAAACTACCACGTTCATCCCTTCTTTTATAAACCTTGCCGATGATCCGAATAAGGCTTTAGGAATATTGAATTGCTCAAAAGACACATTGTCCATCACTACAAAGTAATCGCCTTCGTCATACAAATATTGATAATCATTGGTCTCAACTCTGCAAATTTCAACTTGCTCGTCAGTTCCTAAACGTGCCTCTACAATTTTTCCGGTTTTAATATTCCGGAATTTGCCTAAGTAAAATGCCCCGCCTTTTCCCGGTGTGCGATGTATATGTTCTTCAACGGTTACAAGTTCGCCGTTAAAGCGTAATATATTTCCTGTTTTAACTTCTGATGCTTTTGCCATACAATGCTTGTAAATTTGAAGCCAAAGATATGGCCTTTTCTTTAGATCAATTGATAATATACGGTACATTTTATTTTGTTTTTTGCCGCTTGCTTTCGTTTTGATATGCAGCGAATCTGGGTTACTTATATTATTTTAGTGCTTTGAACAGACCCAAACAAATATTTCTTCATTCCATAGTATGGCTGGCCATATTAGTTATGTGTGTGTTTCTAAGCAGCCGCTTAGGTACCCTTTCTGAAGCTATTATCATTTTTGTGTATTTCGGACTGCTCAATATTGCCATATTTTATATTAATTATTTATACCTCGTTCCAAAATATCTGAGTATACATAAATATGGGACTCTTATTATTCATATCATCTTATTAATTGGATTTTCTGGTTTTCTAAAATATGCTTTAGCATACTTGTTTAAACAAGATGTGCTAATAAGAAATGGAAGTCAGATTACCTTTATTCAATATTATATCGCTGCAGTGTTCACTGGGATTTTCTTTATATTCCTGAGCACAGCTTTTAAGTTTGGCGTTGATTGGTTCTTAAATGAAAAAGTAAAAAAGAATCTTGAAAAAGAAAAGTTAATTGCTGAACTGGCTTTTCTCAGGTCGCAAATTAATCCCCACTTTCTTTTTAATTCGCTGAATAATATTTACTCGCTTGCTTATCAAAAATCAGATAAAGCACCTGAAGCAATTATAAAGCTATCTGAAATAATGCGGTATATGCTCCAGGAAAGCAATGAGCCCAAAGTCAAACTGGTACGCGAAATCCGTTACCTGGAGAACTATATTGAATTGCAAAAACTCCGCTTTAAAGGACATGTTTTTGTTAATTTAGACATCGGCGGCAATTATGCAGAACAGCAAATAGCACCATTGATTCTAATCTCATTTATAGAAAATGTGTTTAAACATGGTGTCGTTTCCGAATTTGAAAGCCCTGTTAAAATAAATATCCGGATTAATAACAGCGAGTTGAAATTTGATATCCGTAACAAGAAAAGCCGCTTAAATAAAGATGAAAGCAGCGGGATTGGATTAAGCAATGTTAAGCGGCGCCTTGATTTACTTTATCCAGGAGATTATGTACTGAATATTGAAGAAGACAGCGAAACGTACTATTGCACATTATCGTTAATTCTGGCCCGGTAATATTTAATTTAACTGTGTTATTAAGGAATAAAAGGGAACATATCCATAGCTGATATGTTAAAAAGGCAAATTTTACACATATTGGGATTTCATCCCTCTAAATTCAATATCTTAGCACTATGACGAAATTTGCTGAAGATTTCCTGGAAGCTTCTGAAAATAAAGCATTTAACATAGATCATCGCCGTATTATAAATTTTAATATTGGTAGATATGATACTGCAGTGGCACGTGGATTATCGAGGCTGGCAAATCTTGAAGCCTCAAAACGTAAAGCTCATGTAGTAAAATGGAAGGTTATGGAGAATTTGGATAAGCTTTTGCCAGAGTTTGAAGCTAATTTTCAGAAACGAGGAGGTAAAGTTATTTGGGCAAACGATGCGGAAGAGGCCAATCGCGAAATTCTGAATATAATGCGCAAGGCCAATGCTAAAACCGTTATAAAAGCAAAATCCATGACTACCGAAGAAATTCATTTAAATGAATTTCTGGAGGAAAATAACATAGAATCGTTAGAAAGTGATTTAGGCGAATATATAGTTCAGTTACTAGGCCAAAAGCCTTATCATATCGTTACACCGGCGATGCATTTAAGTAAGGAAGACATCGCCAGGCTTTTTCACGAAAAGTTTGAAACTCCGGCTGACGCAACGCCAGAAATACTGGCGCAGAAAGCCCGGGAATTACTGAGAGAAAAATATACTTCTGCCGATGTGGGGATTACCGGTGGGAATTTTTTGATTGCAGATATGGGTGGCGTGGCTGTTACCGAAAATGAAGGTAACGCAAGGCTGTGCACTACTTTCCCTAAAATTCATATAGCCATTGTTGGTATTGAGAAGATTATTCCTTCGATTACTGATTTGGACCTGTTTTGGCCCTTGCTTTCTACTCACGGAACCGGGCAGAACTTAACGGTTTACAATAGTATAATGAGCGGGCCGAGGCAGGATGATGAAACCGATGGGCCGGAGGAAATGTATGTGGTGCTGCTTGATAATGGCCGTAGTAATTTACTCGCTCAAAAAGACCAGCGCCAAGGGTTATATTGTATTCGTTGCGGCGCATGTTTAAATGCATGTCCGATTTATAAAAATGTAGGCGGACATACATATGAGACTACTTACAGTGGACCCATTGGCTCGGTAATAACTCCTCATTTAAAAGGAATGGAAGATTTTAAGCACCTGAGTTATGCTTCCAGCCTTTGCGGAAAATGCACCGAAGTTTGTCCTGTTAAAATAGACATACACAAAATGCTTTTGTTAAACCGGCGCGATTCTGTGGCCGAAGGCTTAAACTCTAAAGTAGAAAAGATAGGCTGGAAAGCATGGCAAAAAGGAATGTTGAAGCGCAGCTTTATGGATTTTTTCGGCGGCAAGTGGAAGAATTTTTTCCTGAAAACATTCTTCAAAAAAAGCTGGGGCTCACATCGTGAAGTTCCGGTTGTAAGCGAGAAATCTTTTAGTAAGCAATGGCAGGAACGAAAATCCGATAAGATATAATAAGGGTACCTTAATTAAATTAATAGATTAAGATTCTTCTTCTACAGGGAAAACTTCTGCCAGGGGACTAAATAAATAAATTCTTTTTGTATTCATTTCAAGGCATTTAAAGCGTTTTCGTACCAGTTCATCTTTTCTAAAAACCCGCCCGTCTTTTAATCGGAATATCGTTTTCATGGCAAGTGCTTCTACAGCTATAGCGTTAGATGCGGCATCATATCTTTTTAATGCCCGAAAGAGGTTTAGGTCGCTGCAACTGGAAGCCGCCGGATTCTCTAAATACGAGTTAATAGCATGCTTTAAATCTGATGGAAATACCTCTTTTATAAAAAAGGGATTCATCATTTTTTTAAAATTCAATTTCCATTCCAATCCGTGTGGTTTAGTTTTTCCTTTATATTCGTTCCAGGTTTGCAAATGCGCAAATTCATGTACCGTGGTAACCAGAAAAGCATACGGATTTAAATTGAAGTTTACAGAAATACGATGATTGGCACCATTATATGGCGGGCGATAGTCACCAAATTTAGTGTTTCTGCCTTTAGAGACTTTGAAATCACATTTATAATAATCTATCCAGCGGGCAACTATCGGGGCGGCTTCCGCCGGAATGTACTTAGCCAGAATCTGCGCCTTATCCAACCTGTTATTTAAGAAAATTATACACTATTAAACTTGCAATATAAGCAAGTGCAGTCATATAAACCAGTTGAATCATTGGCCATTTCCAACTTTTAGTTTCGCGGTAAACAATAGCCAGTGTACTCATGCATTGCATCGCAAAGGCATAAAATACCATTAATGAAAATGCAACAGCAAAGGTAAAAACGGGTTGGCCGGTATCGGGGTTTTTAGCCTGATGCATCTTTTCTCTTACAGAATCCAGGTGCGCATCGTCGCCGTTAACGCTATATATTGTTGCCATAGTGCCCACAAACACTTCACGTGCAGCAAAAGAAGTAATCAGGGCAATGCCGATTTTCCAATCGAAACCCAATGGCTTAATACTTGGCTCAATTGCTTTTCCAAGAACGCCGGCATAAGATGTTTCCAGCAGGTCAGCAGATTTTAGGCGTTCAAGTTCTTCGGCGGGGTATTGCGATGTAAATTCTTTAGACGCATATTTGGTTTCAACAGCCCGACGTTTCTCCGGAGGTCCGTAGGATGCCAGCACCCATAATATAATGGATATGGCAACAATCACTTTCCCGGCTTCAAATACAAAAGCTCTAACTTTTTCGTACATGGTAAAAACTACGTTGTTCCATCTCGGCATACGGTATACCGGTAACTCCATAATAAAATAACCACGTTCTTTCGATTTTATAAGAAACCTCATTACCCAGGCAACAATTATTGCAGAAACAATGCTTAATACATACATTCCCATCAGCGCAAGTGCTTGTTTATTCATAAATCCCCAGGCTTTTTCGTTAGGAACCACCAGAGATATTAATACCGTATAAATAGGTAAACGTGCCGAGCAGCTTACCAGAGGAGTAACCATGATGGTTATCATGCGTTCCTTCCAGTTTTCTATATTTCTGGTACTCATAATGGAGGGTACAGCACATGCAAAACCGCCTATTAAAGGAACAACAGACTTCCCGTTAAGGCCAACTTTACGCATGATTTTATCCATCATAAAGGTAACGCGGGCCATGTATCCGGTATCTTCCAGAATTGAAATAAATAAAAAGAGAATAGCAATTTGAGGAATGAATACTAAAACCCCGCTTAATCCGGCTAAAATTCCATCTACAAACAGATCAGTTAAAACGCCAGCCGGTAAAATCGAGTGCGAAGTTGTTGCCAGCCATACAAAAAGCGATTCAATCAAACTCATCGGATACTCAGACCATGCGAAAATGGATTGAAAAATGAGCAGGAGGATAGCAAAAAAGATAGCAAAGCCCCATATTTTGTGCGTAAGCACCCTGTCAATTTTATTGCTGAAAGTTTCTTCCTGTGCAGCACCTGGACGGAATTTTACGGTGTCGAACAGGATGTCATTAATAAAGTTGTATCGCGCAATTGTTTCGGCAGCCTGCGACTTCTGCGAGTGAAAGGAAAACTCTTGTTCAAGTTCTTCTATTCTGTCGCTTTGTGCGGGAGTAATAAAATTAATATTTTCATGCTGGTGAGCCAGTTGCAGCGCGGTGTAGGGAAGGTCAATTTGTAACTCCTCTTTTATTCTTCCTATTAAGCCAGGCGCTAAGGCTTCTACCTCTATGGTATCTGTTTGCAGCGGTATTGCCGAAGTAAAAGTAACTGCTTCTATAAGGCTTTGAATATTTTGTTCCTTTCTGGCGCAGATAGGTATAATTTGAACGCCCAGCCTTAATGCCAGTTGGTCGACATCAATTTCCGTCCCTGCTTTTTTTGATAAATCTATCATGTTTAGGGCAATGATAGCAGGAATCTTAAGATCGGCAACCTGGGTATAAAGAAGCAGGTTGCGCTTCAGGTTTGATGCATCGGCAACAATTACAACAATGTCAGGATGAGAAGAGTTTGCTTTATCGGCCAGAACCTCAAAAACAATGGTTTCATCCTTACTTTTCGGGTAAAGACTATAGGTGCCGGGAAGATCAATTATTTCTGCGGTTCTACCGTCTAATAACTTGCAATAACCGGTTCTTTTATCAACAGTAACTCCTGCAAAATTTCCTACTTTTTGATGCAGTCCTGTTAATGCATTAAATAATGTCGATTTTCCGGTATTAGGATTGCCAACCAGTGCAACTCTTATCTCACCCTTCACAGATTTGTATTAATGCAAAATGATAGTTGAGGCTTCCTGCTTACGAAGGCTTAACTGATATCCAGATACGGTTATAGCCATAGGATCTCCTAATGGAGCAAAACGCTCAACAACAATAGGCTCGCCGGGAAGGCAACCCATTTCCATTAATTTAACTGACATTTCCAGGTCAGTAAATTCTTTTATAACTCCAGTTTCGCCTGGTTGCAATTGTGAAAGCTTCATGAATGGATTTAAACTCAAGCAAAAATAGCCCTTATTTTTAATAAATCCAAATAAGCTTACTTAGTTTTAAAGCTATTTGGAATTTGAAACCTGATGGATATGTTGCCTGCTGAACTTAGGGCAATGACAATCCTTTTTAAATAGCTTACACGACGTTAAGCACAGAATAGCTCCTAATGCTAATACTTTAAATGGATTTTTCATGCCCTGTTCTATGTAAAAAGATATATCCGAATATTCCCATTCCTACTCCAGTCATATCGCAAAAAAAGTCCCAAATATCTGCAGAGCGATAAGTAAATACCTTCCATTGTAATAATTCTATACCGCCTCCCAAGAAACTTGTTACGATAAGAATTTTAACAATTGTCATAATCCGGAAGGTATAACTGTGTTGTTGTTGAATTTTCCCGTAAAAAAGAAGTACCGTTAGTACAAAGAAAAAACCGGTATGAACCAGCTTATCAAATCCTTCGAACAGAGGCAGGCCTTCTGCAACATCGTCCAATGGCATATCGCAAAGAATTAGCACAACGATGGCCCAGATAATAGCCAGGTATTGGTGCTTTATGGTGTTAATCATTAAGCTCCAATCAATTCTTTATATTGATCTGCAGATAGTAAATTGCTAAAATCGCTCGCTGTAATAGAGATTTTAACCAGCCATCCATCACCATACGGATCCTGATTTACCAATTCTGGTGCAGAATCCAGCTGACTGTTAATTTCCAATACGGTGCCGGTAATGGGCATAAATAAATCAGAAACAGTTTTTACAGCCTCAACTGTACCAAAAACTTCGTTTTCGGCTACTTCATTTCCAACAGTATTAATGTCTATGTATACAATATCGCCAAGCTCGCGTTGTGCGAAATCTGTGATTCCAATAATTGCCTCGTTGCCTTCAACCTTGATCCATTCGTGATCTTTGGTATATTTTAATTCTGATGGGAAATTCATATGCTGTTATTATCAATCAAAAATAGGAGTATAGTCAATATAAACAAAGTTTAAAATCTCTATTGTAAAGTAAATCGAAGACTTACACCGAAATTACTGAATGAGGTGTTAAAGGTTTGTGATGTGTAAGGTTTGGTAATGTTTCCGTCGTAAAATAATCTGATATTAAAGCGTTGGTTTAAAACATAATCTATCGACGGACGAAGCGCTATATTTTTTGCTCCGGATGATACTTCCGGATCTTCAACATCTGCTCTGTAAATTACAGTTTTACGATCGTTGATGGCGCAATCCAGCTTAAAGTTTAAATCGTTATTTAATTTCCTGTCGCTAAATAAGCCTAGTGGAAAGCGGAATTTGGTTGTACGATAACCCAGGCCAAAAGTAATTCCATTATCGCGCTGTTGTGCAAGCTGACTATTGGCAAGACTTAAACTTAAAAGCCGCGATTTGCGATATTCAAAATTTACCGTCATGTTGTTTTTTAGGCGAAAATCGATTCCCAACAATGGAAGAAATTGTTCTGCCAGCGTTATTTGCGAAAACTGATAAAATGGCAAAAAGTTACCGTTTACATCTTTTAAACTCGAAAATCCGTTTACCTCCTGGTATCGTGCCAGCGAACTAAAGCTATTTATATTATAGCTGGAACGATAGGTATGATTAATATCGAAGGAAGCAAACAGGTTATTGAAGAAGTCATATTTTGTTAAGCCATTATACGTTATCCGCCAGTTTGGAATCGGTATTTTTGGAAATCCGCTTAATCGGGTTTGGCTTGCATCTTTACCGCTATAAGCAGCAAGGAATGATGCAATAATTACATCCTGGGAATTTTTACCGTAGCCATCTGCGTATCCTCCGCTTGTACCCGATGAATTTGGATTTAAAGAGCCCAGCCGTCTTGAAATGGTAAGGCGGTTAGCCTCAAACTGCCTGAACAATCGGGAACCGCTATTTTGGTCATCTTTTGCGAAAGCTGTGCGCAATAGCATATAGGAAACACTGTAATCTCCGGTAGTAATCGGACTCTGATTCTCGAAAGTATTATCTATTGGGTCAAATTTGAAATTTGTAGAATAATTATAGCTTTCGCTTTTTGAAGCGGTTAATTCAATCCGTAAATCCCGGATGGGTTCAATAGTGCTTCTTAAATTTAAATCTTCTTTTTGGGTAGTAATATACAGCTGATTCATCAGACTGTCGCGGGTAATCCAGCCGTTTGCAATGGCCTTGCCGCGAATATCCTGCTGACTGCCAAAAATAAACCCCCAACCCGGTGCATTCTCATCTAAATCGTAACCTAAAACCGATGTTTTTGGCAGATAGCCAGGTAAAAACGTTCCATCAGTGGTGGTGTAAGCGCCTGTAATATTCTTTATACTTGTTAATGCCCCAATCAGAAAACGGCTGCCACTTTTATTATTCGGGTCGTTAGCTTTTCGAATAAATCCGATTTTATTATAAAGCGTTATAAAGTTTAAAGTAGGATTAACCTGAATGGTACGCGCGTTCTGTATGGTATTGCCTAAATTAATATTTGGATTATTAAGTGTCGACAACGGTTCTGTGCGCCAGTTGAAATTAGTACCGTAACGGGCAATGAGGCTGGTCCAGCCAAGCCCGGGTATTTTATTTATTGGTACAGTGTAGTTTAGGTTTAGCGTATGATTATAGTCTGTATTCCTGCCAAGATTTTTCAGATTATTCCATACTGTATCCTTTTTTAATCCGTTTATCCGTCCTTCTGGTTCATCAATTACAGAATAATTCGTTGCATTGAAGTCCATTTTTAAAGATTTTGTAAGATCCCAGCCAATGCCGTAAAGCCGCGACATTTGAAAATTCTTATTGAAGTTTGTGGTAATCGGTAAAAAGTTATTCGGGTCGTTATCTCTTAAAGTATTTTCAGAATATAAACGGTCCACATCAATCCTAAAGTTTAAAACAGAAGGCAATAAATTAAAGTTGAAATCGCGCAATAAAGCTGCTGTATTTGATTTTATAATTTTAGCAAAAGGAGTATAGTTTTTAGGCTGGCCAGAATAATTGTAAGCTAATCCCGCTCTGTATGTTTTTTGTAATGCAACTTCGGTAATAAAATCGCGGTGATTATATTCTGTATAAGCATAATTCAAACTCAGGTTTTCGATATCCCAAATCCTTGCCTTGCTATCCGGATTAATTTTTATTTTCCTGACATTTGTAAAATTTAAGCTGCGGCGTTGCGTATAGTCCGTTACAATATTGTTTATAGCTTTTCGCTCGCTTCTGGATAATCCTTCTAGCGCCGTATTTAATTCTATATCCTGTGACCTCGGGTCGTATTGCGGGGTACTCAGTTGACTGGAAAAGTTAAAAAACATCGGGATTCTAAGTCCGGTACGGCTCGGAAAGAATTTGCCAAGCTCTAAGCTTGAAGATAAATCGAAGAACTTATCTTCGCTGCGATTCCGTTCACTTACTTTTTTGTCGATAGAGCCAAATCCAATAGAGCTGCTGCTTCCCGATAAAGTAACATCCGCAAAATCTGCCAGCTTAGCGTTAATCCGACTGGTTGCCGCCCATCCGCCACGTTCATCAAAGTCGGTTAGGCGCAGCTCATTAAACCATATCTGTGCTGTTTTATCCAGGCCATCGTCAATGCCAGGGCGGGATAAACTTCTTAATGGATTTTTAATCCCCAGCATATAAACTCTAACCTTACTTAAATCGGGTTGTCCAACAACAGTTATAGTATTTTTTCCGTCGGTATAGGTATATGGAATATTTATCGGCCAGGGCGCACCTGCAAGGGTAGCGTTGTTTCTGCTGGCTTTTGCGGCCTGAAATAATTTAAGTTCTACGTCCAGTTTGTTCACATCGGGCCATATGGTACCCGGATCTTTTGAGCCCGGAACGGTTACTTTTAGTGGAATCTGATATTCGTAATAATTATCCTGGTTGTCTGAGCCGATTCGTAAAAATGCATTCAGGTCGTTATCATTTAATTGTTCACCTTCTGCGTGAATAAACATTTCAATTTTCTTATAAGAACGGAAATCGTTATAAGTAGTACGGAAAGCGGCTCTTCCATAACCGTCCCGCAGGTTTTTTACACTTAAGGAAAGCGATTGTTCGTTTTGGCGCGTATCACCTCTGAAATTACTAAAATCGCGTTCGCGTTCAATTCCTGGTGGAACTACATAAGGAATTGGGGTTCGGCGGCCATTTTCTTCAATATTTACGGTACTTACTTCAAGTGTAGAATTATCCAGGCCCGGGCTTGTTCCTAATTCGGGATCGGCAATAACTTTAGAAGGGCTGTTTTCCGAATTATACCGGCGCCATTCGCCGCGCACCAATTGCAATTTTGCCATCCTTAAAATGGTAGTATCGGCAAAATCTGTCATAAACATTCTCGCAAACCTGATGGATTTAAAATCCTGGATGCTTCCAACTTTCTGCTGATATTCGGCAATCGGAATTTTAAACTGATACCAGGTAACCTGTTGCGACAGCCCATTTGGTAATTTAACCGTCGATGTTACTTTATCAGCGATAAAATTTTGTCCCACAACCATGTCCTGCGGCCGGATTGAAACCTTATACTGAAAATATTCATCAGCAAGAGATGAATTATTATCCCGATTAATATCTTCGCCGTCAGGTAAAGAGGTAGAGGCGGTATTGTCTATTCCGGTTTCGTTCTGCGATTGCTCGTTTGTTTTAGAGTTCCCTTCTGTACCATTATATCGCTCATAGCGGCGTAGAATTCCGGCGTTTTCCTGATCTAAATTATTGCCCCGATAGTATTGGTAATCATCTGATGATGGATCTGCTTGTAATTGAGCGGCAACCTGTGGGTTTAGCTGGCTTAGAAACGGTGCGAAAAACTGTCTCTCGTCCTCATTGCTTAGTCCGTCCAAACCTACATCCTGGAATTTTCTGGCCGATGGATTATTATCGAATGCCTGAATAACGGGTTGCAACTTTGGAACCCGTCCCCAGATAGTCTGGTCGGTTTTACTTGGGTCGCCATCGCCGGGAAGCCCGTTTTCGAGCGATTTCCTGCCGTCTTTTAAAATATCTTCAGAAATGCTACCTAAGTTGAAATACAAATCTCCGCCTTCCGAACCAGGTTTATAGATAAAGGGATCCATTACCCACATTTCGATAAAATCGATATTTAATGCCTCAAAGTCGGTGCTTTCCAACCTTCTGAAAATCCCGCCCCAGCGTTTTTTTGGATTGCTTAAAGTGCCATCAGGCTTTATGTCGAGGGTGCTATAATTATACGGACCGCGCAACATGGGATAATACGCTAAGTCAAAAGTCGGAAGGGTTAAAGGCTGCCCGGTAGTAGATTCTTTAAATGGAAATACTTCCTGCTCAATTACCTCCCGTACAAAATGATTAGACTGCTCGTTTTTGTTGTTTTTTATATTACCTGGTGTGAGCGAATTATTCCGGTTAAAAAATATCGGATCGATATTATAAAACGCTAATCTGGCACGGTTAAATCCGTAATCTAATGTCAGGTTTTGAGATTCAGGAAATAGCTGCGGAGTTCCTGAAATCTGCCATCCAGCCGGACTTTTAATATCAATTACCGAACGGCTTCCTTCAAAATCGTCCAGATAACTCGCTCCGTTTTCGCTGCCTGCAAAATTTAATGCTTTTGGATGTCCGGGAATTAATTGGGCGAACTCGCCGGAGAATGTGACAGAAGAAGGCTCTTTTGTGCTCAGGAAAGGAAGTTTATCAACCAGCTTCGTAAGCCACCGCGACTCTGAGCTGTAGTTCAAATCCATTCCCCAGATAGTGTTGGAAATAGCCTCCTCGCCAATATTTATTTTTTGTGTAAGCGGTTTTTCCGTGAGGTTCATAATGGTACCGCCTACATTAAGCTTATTGTTTACATGATAATCGAATCGCGACCCAAACAATGAGCGTTGCTGCAAGCCAAACAATTCATTGTTCTCCATCTTGATTTTTATCTGCTGGCCCGAGCTTAACAGCGCCTGGTTTAAAATCCTAACTCTTCCGCTATTATAATCCACTGTAAAGTCTGCTCCTTCAACTAAGGGCAGCGTTCCGGCAGTAACCTGCACCGAGCCTGGTGGAACATTAATAGCGTTTAACTGGAATTCAGAACTAACTTCTGATTGATAAGTTCCTTTTAGGATATACCGGTTTAACCTTGGAAATAGTTGTTGTGCAATAACTCTGGTAGAATCATATAAGGGTTGATAAACGTATTTTTCTATCAGGTTTTGTTCTGTAACAGGATTGAACCGGCTCGCCAGATCGGATCCAAATGGTTCTACCAGTGGAAAAGTAATGCGGCCATTAAGAGCATCAATCGTTATGCCTTCTACAAAATCGAAATAGCCATCGGCGCGTGCATCACCAACCTGGTTAAGACTGTCCAGTCGCGTTAGCTGAATCCAGAGTTTGCCGTTTGTTTTTTCTCCCTCAAGCATTACCGGACGTTCTACTCCGGTGCTCTCATCTGTTCTGTAAATATTCAGATTGAAATCATTCCTGCTAACCTGGTAAGCGCCTAATGAATACACATTCTTCATCATCAGATCCCAGGTTGGGAGGTTGGTTTTTAATATTTCATTCTTAAGCAGCTTTACAAATAAAAGCTGAGGGTTGGCAGGATCTACCGGTACATCGGTAGAAAACTCGCCCACCTGGTATTCTACGCCATTAATGGTGTACCGGTAGGCTACGGCTAATACTTCATCGGCATTTAAAGATGAGTTTAGAGAAATGTAACCCAGCCGTGAATTTAATGTAAATTCCCGGTCGGTAAGCTTTCTGGCATAGGTAAGTTTCGAGTAATTATCTGTTCCTCCGGTGCCCTGGAAATATGAATTTATGCTGTTTGAGTTGGTAAGGCGAGCATCAGCAGGAATATTTTGGAGTAAGTTGTTTGATTGCTGTGGAAAGCCGGGACCTTGAAAACCTGCCGGAAATGCAGAACTTCCTCCCTGAAACAATGTGGTATTATAGGGATTGTTCTCTCCTAAATCCATAAAAGCCAGTACATCTCTCGAATCTGTTGTACTGTTGCTCCGGTTGGTTATCCAGACTTCAACTTTTGTAATGGTAACATTCGATGTAATTATAGGAATGTTCTGTAAAGACTTATTGTAATTATTCCTGAAGTATTGAGCCAGAAAGTAATGTTTATTCGCTTCATAATTATCGGCAGTTATTCTGAACTCATTTTGCTGTGAACCATTACTAATAGTTATTTCGCGGCTTTGCGATTTTTGCTGCGAGAAGATACTGGTTACATTCAGTCGCCCAAATTGCAATTGAGTCTTTAAACCAAAAAGTGCCTGGCTGCCCGTTATTAATGTAGAGTTTAAGGGCAAGCTTACGTTACCGGCTTCAACTTTCTGAATAATTTCATCCGGCCGGCCGGTATAATCCAGTTTCATTTGATTTTCAAAATCAAATTGTGCCTCTGTGTTGTAATTGGTGGTAATCCGCAGCTTGTCTCCAATCTGTCCAACCACATTCATTTGTATCTTTTGGTCGAAATCGAAGTTGCCCTGAGTTCTTTGCCGCTCATTGAACAGCGGATTTTCATTTTTATTGATTCTGCCAGCCAGGGTTAATTCTGCACTTCCCTGTGGGCGTATATCAATAACTGAACCTCCGAAAATCCGTTCAAAAGATTTATTGTTAACAATTACAGAAGGAATAAAGCCAGGCTCGCGTGCTTCTGCAAAAGGGGCATCGGCTAACTGGCGCCAGTAATTTCGCTTAATCTGGTCGTTTTCATATTCCTGATATTCCTCAATAGTTAAATATTGAGGTGCTCTATAAAATCTCTCTCCAATTTTGTCCTGAATAATGTAACGCTTATTTACCGGATCGAAATCTACGCTACGGTGTATGTTGGCCGGATTGGGAAGATATAAACCGGGTTTTGGACGCAGATCGAGCGTGCGCGAATCCTTAAAAGGATACTTGACCTTTAAACTGTCGACTGATGGATTAGTGTTCTGCGCGAAGGCCTCACCCGAAAAAATTAGTAGAAAGCAGCAACAGATCTTCAGTAAAGAAAAGGTAATTGGACTCTTCAAATTAAGACAGTATTTTGTGTAATTATAAGCTTTTCAGTGCGATTTTTATTAATTGTTCTACTGATAAATTTTCAGTAGAAGCTTTGATTGCCTGATCTAATGTTTTTTCGGCCAGGTTCTTTGTAAAACCTAACATAACCAGGGCAGACAAGGCTTCATCTTTTGCAGTGTAATATAGTGGCGTAGCAGTTAGTGTATCAAGGCCTTCTTTCTTTAGCTTGTCCTGAAGTTCTAAAATCAGGCGTTGTGCCGATTTGGGCCCTATTCCTTTTATGCGCTGCATTTGCGATACATCACCCTTTACAATAGCAGTTTGAATTTCGTCTGGTGTCACGGAAGATAAAATCATCCGTCCGGTTCCCGGCCCAATTCCTGATACAGAAATCAGGTGCAGAAACAAACGTCTTTCCCCCTCTTCTGCAAATCCATAAAGGGTATGGGCATCTTCCTTTACATGCAGCCAGGTATATAGCTTGCAACTTTCCAGATTGGCAAGTTTTGAATATGTATTAAGTGAAATATTTATATGGTAACCAACCCCATTTGCGTCAATTACCACATAAGTAGCGCATTTAAACGCTAATTTCCCATTTATGTAAGCGTACATTATATCTTTTTTCTGCGGCTAAAAATCCCTTTACGTTTAATTTCGGCTTTTTGTTCTTGTTTGGATTGTGCATCAATTACGGCAATAGTAATCATATTCACAATTTCTCTGACAGAACTTCCCATCTGCAGCACATGTACTGGCTTTTTTAATCCTAATAGAATTGGTCCTACAGCTTCGGCTTCTCCAAGCTCCTGCAGTAGTTTATAAGCAATGTTTCCAGACTCTAAATTAGGAAATACTAACGTATTTGCTGGTTCATCTGCAAGTGTACTAAAAGGAAAGTTATCCTTCAACAATGAATTGTTCATCGCGAAATTTCCCTGCATCTCACCATCAACGATTATTTGCGGATATTTTTCATGTAAGATTCTGACAGCCTCACGCGTTTTGTTGGGTACTTCGCCTTCATTAGAGCCAAAATTCGAATAGGAGAGTATAGCGATACGCGGCTCAATATTAAATTTGCGTACTGACTTATTAAATAATACCGTGAGATCTACCAGTTCCTCTACCGTTGGGTTTTTGTTAATTGTAGTATCTCCAAAAAATACCGGGCCTTTTTTGGTTAGCATCATATACATTCCAGCCACACGGTTAACTCCTTCTTCAGTACCAATAACCTGCAATGCTGGCCGTACCGTTGCTCCGTAATCTTTTGTTAAACCCGAAATTAAGGCATCTGCTTCACCAAATTCAACCATACAGGCGCCATAATAATTCCTGTCGCGCAGCATTTTTTTCGCTTGAAACAGGTTTACACCCTTACGCTGCCTTTTCTGATATAGAAATTGGGCGTATTGTTCAAATTGGGCACTTTCTTCCAGCGGATCAATGATTTTTACGCCATCCAAACCCAGTCCGGTTTCTTTTATAATTTTATGTATCTGTGTTTTGTTGCCGAGTAAAATGGGTCTTGCAATACCTTCTTCTTTTACAATCTGGGCCGCTTTTAAAATTTTATAATGATCGGCTTCTGCGAAGACAATACACTTCGGATCTGATTTAGCCTGGTTATTAATATTACGCAATAGAGCATCTTCTGTTCCTAATCTGCGGTGCAATTCGTCTGTATAAGCATCCCAGTCGCTTATTACTTTGCGTGCTATACCAGATTCGATGGCTGCTTTTGCAACAGCTACAGAAACCGTGCTTATAAGCCGCGGGTCCATTGGCTTTGGAATGATATAATCTTTGCCAAAGCATATATTTTTTTTGTTGTTATAAGCCAGGTTCACAGCCTCAGGCACTGTTTTCTTAGCTAGTTCAGCAATGGCTTTAACCGCAGCTATTTTCATTTCTTCATTAATGCAGGTGGCTCTTACGTCCATTGCACCGCGAAAAATGTATGGGAACCCAAGCACATTATTTACCTGATTAGGGTAATCAGAACGGCCGGTGGCCATAATTACATCTTTTCTGGTAGCTACAGCCAATTCGTAGGCAATTTCCGGGTTTGGGTTTGCCATAGCAAAAACGATTGGATTTTTTGACATGCTTTTGAGCATTTCAGCATTCAATACATCCGATGTTGATAATCCAATGAACACATCCGAATCTTTCATCGCCTCGGCCAGGGTGTTGATGTTTCTTGTAGTAGCAAATTCAGCTTTCGTAGAATCCAGGTTTTGCCTGTCGGCGCGGATAACACCCGAACGGTCTACCATAACCATATTCTCCTTTTTTGCGCCCAGGCTTAAATAGAGTCTTGAACATGAAATAGCTGCCGCTCCTGCTCCGTTTACAACTATTTTAATTTTATCGAGTTTTTTCTTTTGAATTTCGCAGGCATTCAGCAGAGCTGCGGCAGAAATTATAGCAGTGCCATGCTGATCGTCGTGCATTACCGGAATTTTCATTTCAGCTTTAAGCCTGCGCTCAATTTCGAAACATTCGGGGGCTTTAATATCCTCCAGGTTTATTCCTCCAAATGTAGGTTCAAGTGCTTTTACAATACGTACAAATTCATCTACATCTGTTACATTCAGTTCTAAATCGAATACATCAATATCTGCGAAGATCTTAAAAAGCAGGCCCTTACCTTCCATAACAGGTTTGCCGGCTTCGGGGCCAATGTTACCCAGTCCCAATACCGCAGTACCATTGCTGATCACCGCTACCAGATTGCCTTTTGCGGTGTATTTATAAACATCGTCGGTATTATCCGCTATGCGTAAACACGGCTCAGCAACACCGGGTGAATAAGCCAGCGTAAGGTCGCGTTGCGAATTTGTAGGTTTGGTAGGAACTACTTCTATTTTTCCGGGACGTCCTAGTGAATGGTAATCCAGGGCATCCTGTTTCTTATTTATTTTACTCATTAGATTCTCCGCTTGGTGAGGTGGGTAAAATTACAATTCTAAAGTATGTGAGGGAATGATCTGATAGTATAAAAAGTATTTAACGAATACCTTTGTGCTAAATCAGCTTTGAATTATTTTTAAAACCATTCCGGGCTTAATAGAATTGGTTTTAAGTTCATTAATAATGATTATTTTTTCTTCGGTACTGTTAAACTTCTTTGCAATAGAACTTAAGGTATCGTTTCCCTGAACGATATAGCTGAACGTTACATCGCTTGGCGAAGGCTTATATGTTTGAACCGGTACGGCATCCGGGCCAGTTTGATAGGTCAATTCTAAATTACCTTCTACAGGTTCGGTTTTTAACAGCTCCTGACGAAGCGCTTCATATATATATGGATTTACTTCCGGAATGATAAGATTTTTGGGAGCTGCTGATGTGCCGCTGAGTGTTAAATCCTTATAAGACGGATTTAATAAGGTAAGCATATCAATATTGATATTTGTGGCTTTGGAAATGCTCCACAATGATACTTTTCTATTTACAGTTAAGGTATTCGTAAAAATATCCAGATCTGTTCTGGCGGGATAGATACCATATCTTTTATAATTGTTCATTATAAAAACGGTGGCAATAAAAGCAGGTACGTAATTTTGAGTTTCAACAGGCAGGTATTTACGTATCTCCCAATAATTTAAATCAGCGCCCCCCGCATTTTCTCTTGCCCACCTGATGTTATTATGGCCGCAATTGTAGGATGCAATAGCCAGCAGCCAATCGTTATACATGGCATATGATTTTAAAAGATAGTCTGCCGCCGCTGCAGAGGCCAAAATTGGATCTTTGCGTTCATCAAGCGTATCGTTAATGGTTAATCCGTATATTTTTCCAACGGGTTCTAAAAACTGCCACAATCCGGTTGCACCTACCCAGGATTGTGCATTAGGATTAAGGGAAGATTCTACTACAGATAAATATTTAAGTTCCTCGGGCAAACCTTTCTCTTTAAATACGCGCTCGTAAATAGGAAAATAATATTTAGAAAGCCCCAGCATTCTTGAGAAACGGTTTTTTTGCGAAGCGTAAGCTTTTATCAGTTTTTCTACCGGCTCATTATAAGTAAGCGGTACTGATTTCTGCAAGTTTTCGAGGGTAATACGTTCGGAAGGGTCGATAGAAACCGAGCCTGTAATAGTGTTTTTATTAATTTCTGAAGCTTTAGTTCCCAGCGAAAATCCCAATAATCCTACTCCGCTGAACAAAACCAAAGCGTAGGTTACTGTTCTTTTCATCAATTTTAACTAGTTTGGCATCAGCCCTTAATACAATGCCTTATACTAAACTACTTCTTTTTTTGTTACGTTCAAAACATATTTTGAAAAGGAAAGCAATTCTGCTTCTCCAAATCGTTTCCCGATAAATTGAATACCCAGTGGTAAATTTGCTTTACTGGTTCCAAGGGGTAAAGAAATTGCCGGAATTCCAGCCAACGAAGCCTGAACGGTAAAGATATCCGCCAGGTACATCACAACCGGGTCGTCCGTTTTTTCGCCTATCCCAAACGCAGGTCCAGGTGTGGTTGGAAGCAAAATAAAATCGTGGTTTTGAAGTATCTCGTCCGTTTTTTCGCGTATTAAACGGCGGACCTTTTGCGCTTTTCCATAAAAAGCATCGTAATGTCCGGCACTTAAAACAAAGGTTCCTAAAAGAATCCTGCGTTTTACTTCCTGTCCAAACCCTTCTGAACGTGATTTTTTATAAGTGCTTTCCAAATCAACAGTATTCGGACTGCGGTAACCGTAGTGTACACCATCGTAACGCGCCAGGTTAGATGATGATTCGGCCATTGTTAATATATAATAGGTTGGAACCACATAATCCAGGTAAGGAAAAGAAATCGGCTCAACTTCATGGCCTTCTTCCAGCAAACGCTTAATAGTGCTTTCGGTTAGTGCTTTAATTTCCGGATCTAATCCTTCGCTATGCAAGGTTTCGGGCAGATATGCGATGCGCTTTTTGCCTGAAAAGTTTAAGTGCTGCGAAAATGCAGGAACCGGTTCGGTAGAGCAGGTACTGTCGTAATCATCATGTCCGGCTATTACTTCTAATAATAAAGCAGCATCTTCTACAGATGTGGTTATTGGTCCGACCTGATCAAAAGAAGAAGCATAAGCAATAATTCCATGTCTCGAAACCCTTCCATATGTTGGTTTAAGGCCAACCACTCCACAAAAAGCAGCCGGCTGACGCACTGAGCCTCCAGTATCTGTGCCTAAGGAGGCCATGCATAAACCTGCCTGTACAGCAACTGCAGAACCGCCGGATGAACCACCGGGAACTTTAGTATTATCGGCATCGTTTTTAACGGGGCCGAAGTACGAATTTTCATTTGAGCCGCCCATGGCAAATTCATCACAGTTTTGACGGCCAATTATAATTGCATCTTCTGCAAGAACGCGCTTTACAACGGTTGAGGAGAAAATGGAAGTGTAGTTTTCTAAAATCCTGGAGCCGGCAGAAATTTCGTGATCCTTATAGCATATCAAATCTTTAATGCCAATAATCATTCCTGCAAGCTTTCCCCCTGTACCCTCAATGATTTTTGCCTGAACTTCTGCCGCCCTGGCTTTCGATTCCTCGGCATAAACTTCGATAAAAGCGTTTAAATGCTGCTTTTCTTCTATGCGCTGTAAATAATTTTCAACAAGTTCTACTAACTGAATGTTACCTTCTTTTATCCCTGTGTGCACAGAGCTTAGAGATGAGTACTGATACATGGCGTGAAAATACGTAATTCTGTGAATGAAACACAATCGCTTCAATCAAAAAGATGTGTAAAATGAAAAACCTCATCCATTTAATGAATGAGGTCAAATATTATAAATCTTAGATTAAATATCGCGACGCTCAGGGTCTTTAGTCGCTAAGGGCTCGCCGTCCTTGCCTTCCTTAAACTCTTTTACCCCTCGTCCTAATCCACGCATTAATTCCGGGATTTTTTTACCGCCAAATAATAATAGTATTACCGCAATAATTGCGATAATTTCTCCAGCGCCCAAGCCTGCTAATAAAATGCTACTTATCATGTCTTATAATTTTGACTGTGTCTGATGATCGGTTTGCGATTCTGTTGCCGATGAATTACTGACATCAACATTAATATCGTCTTGTATAGAATTTATATTGCGGTGAATCTCCCTTTTTACGCCGTCTGAAGCGTCTTTAAATTCACGGATGCCTTTGCCAAGGCCGCGGGCAAGTTCTGGCAGTTTTTTACCGCCAAATAACAATAGAATCACCAGCATAATCACCATTATCTCTGGAGTTCCCATATTAAGGAACAAAAAAGTTGAACTAAACATTATCAATCAATTAAGGATGCAAATATAATTATATATACGTTGTAATTTCTATTTTAGTTTGCAAGCCAGGTTTCGGGATTTGTTGGTGTACTTCCTTTCCAGATTTCAAGATGAAGTTGTGTTGTTCCGTCTACCGGATCGGTAATCACACTTCCTATAGTTTGTTTTACCGAAACCTTATCGCCTTGGGAAACGCTTACTGAGCGCATGTTAGAATATACCGTAAAATATTCTCCATGTCTAATAATGATATTATATTGACCATTAAGATTAAAAACCTTAGAAACATCACCTGAAAAAATAGCTTTTACCGCCGATCCCTCTACTGTTTTAATATCTACTCCGTTATTATCTATTGTTACGTTGCCGTATTTATTAGTGCCAAATCGAGCTACAATTAATCCCTGTGTAACGGGCCACGGAAGTCGTCCGCGGTTTCCCAAAAAGTCCGCTGATAATTTTGCAGCTTCAGGCGTCAAAGCCAAAACACTTGATCCGCCTGAAACCGGCTTAGCGATCGTTCCGCTTTTTGCAGCTGCAGCCTTTGCCGCTGCTTCTGCCCGTCTTTTTGCTTCAGCAATTTCTCTATTAATGGCCGCGTTTATTGTCCGGTTTAACTGCTCTACCTCTTTTTGCTTCTTACTTACTTGCTGTTTGAGTTGTTTCTCTTGTTTTGTTAGCTTGTTAAGCTGAACAGACTGGTTGCTTTTTTCTTTACCAAGAGTAACCTTTTCATTTTCCTGGCTATGCAATAAAGTGTTTTTTTGCTTTTTGTTCTGATCCAGTTCAACAATTTTAGCTCCCAGTTCCTTTTGTGTTTGCTGAATATATTTTGCTTGCTTTTTTCTGTAATCGCCAAATTGCTGCAAATATTTTAAGCGTTTATAGGCCTGGTTAAAATTGTCTGATGCGAAAATAAACATCAGCTTATTATAAGCGCCCTGGTTTCTGAATGCAAATAAAACCATACCGGCATATTCTTTTTTAAGCTTGTTTAATTGTGCCTGCAGCGAGCGTACCGTATTTGTACTCTCCGATATCTGATTGTTTAAAAGCTTTACTTCAGAGTTTATGGTGTTAATCTTCTCTTCACGCAAACGTATCTGTGTATTTAATACATTAATCTGTCGTAAAGAAAGCTTTTTAGTGCTTGCTATCTTACTCTGGGATTTTTTTAATGCCTCTATTTCGCGTGTTAGTGCTTCTTTTCTGCGCTTTAATTCGGCACTGCTTTGGCCAAAAGATGCACCTGCCACACAAAGAAATATCAGGAAAATAAACAGCTTTTTAAAACTCATAAATGCAAATCTATTTAAATTAATCTTTTAGAGTAAATCTTTTAGGTACACTAAACGGAAAATCTAAAGATTCATTTAGGCCTACGCTGGTATATCTCAGGTCAATGCCAATACTTTTATTACCCGCATTAGATTTGATTGAAATAACATGTGGTATTTCCTGATTGCCAATATTACGATGCTCGCTGTAATTTATCGAGAGCACCTGTGATGCCGCCGGATCGGTCAAATTACTTTGAATAAGGTTATTGCTTTGATTAAAAGTTAGTATATAAGCGAGTTTCTCTAAGGTACCTTTTACCTGAGTTTGCCCGGTGCTTATATCCACTGTAGACGATTGTGATAAGGTTCCGGCTAAAGCATTGCCGATAAATATATCCTGCAGGGTGTTGAAATTTACTTCTCTGCTGGCAAACTGATAGATATAACTAAAAGGTTTGCTGATATAGGTGCTTTCCAGCCTGTTTAAAATCTTAATACTATCGGGAGTAATCAGGGCTCGCGCAACTTCCAGCCCTGCAATAACAGTAACAGATACCCAGATAGCGTTATCTTTTTGCATCCGGATATTCATATTTACATCATGGCTGTTATTGTTAATCGTTAAACCAGCTTTCGCTTTAATAGACGCGCTGTTGTAATTTATCTGTTTCCCTGTTAAAGTAGCCAACACTTCGGTTTTCGAAAATTCCGGGGTTATTCCGGCGGCTTTAGGAGTTGTTTTTGCGGGGATGGCATGCTTTTGTGTTTTACAGCCAAAGGCTATCAGTAAAATCAGAAATAATGCTCCTTTATTCAATATATTTTTTCTCATAAATCTTCTTTTCAAGTGTATCAGATTTTTCACCTTTTGCTCTGGCTAATTTCCATTGTTCAAGAGCCAGATCCTTTTCTCCAAGGTAAAATAAAATATCGCCAAAATGTTCAAATTGAGTGGCGTTGTCTTTATTATTATTAATCGCTTTTTCAATCCAGGTGCGGGCATCTTTATAGTTTTTTTGTTTAAATAATACCCAGGCATAGGTATCCTCAAACGAAGCGTTTCCCGGCACTAACTCATTAGAGCGTTTCGACATGGAAGCTGCTTTACTAAGGTTTTCATTTCGTAACGATAAATAATATGCATAATTGTTTAATACATATACATTGTCCGGATATATTTCTAAGGATTTCTCATAGGCCTGATCAGATTCGGCAAACTTTTTTAAGCTATTATAGGAATCGCCAAGGCTGGAATAAACCTGCGACAAAAAGCTGGTGTTTTCTGTTTCCAGGCTTGCGGCATTTTTAAAATAACTTATTGCTTTTTCATGCTTTTGGGTTTGCGCATACGCAATAGCGGTATAAAAATATAAGGGAGCCTGGTTAGGGAAAAGCGACAATGCTTCTTCACCATCGGTGATTACTGCGGAAAAATCTCTCTGACCAATTTGAATGGCTAAAAGTTGCTCCCAGATTTGATATACCTGGGCATTAAGGCTCAGCGCTTTTTTATAAGCTGTTTTAGCATTAGCTAATTGCCTGTCCTGATACAGAACATCGCCGTAAACCGAAAAGGACTTTGGATCCGAAGGATGGGTTTTAGTGGTTATTGCAGCGAGCTCAACCGTTTCTCTCCGTGTATTTTCATCCTTAAACTCAGGTAAAAACGATAGTATAATGTGCACTTTGGTGTCAATATTTAATGCCGGATCTGCAAAAGCCTTTTTTAGTTCGGTAAATGCAGCTTCATTCTTTCCCTGAGTTTTATAGGCATCTGCTAAAGCAAGTGTGATGTATGGTTCGCGTGGGTTTAAGCTTCTCGCTTTATTTAAAATCTCAATAGTTTTATTTGTATCGCCCGCTTTCAGGTAAATCTCACTCAGATTTAAATAATTACGCGTTTCAGCAGGATTTCTCCTGATTAAATCTTCAAGGTCTGATATAGCCTTATCCGGATTGCCCTGCTTCTGATAAACCCGCTGGCGCGCATTGATTAAATTTTCTGAACTTCCAAACTGGTTTTCTATCAACCCATAAACCTGCTCTGCCTCGTCGTTTTTATTTAAAATAAAAAGAGCGTTTGCTTTATCATAGTAATAATCCGGCTGAGAAGGATCCAGTTTTATCAGTTCATCAAAAACCAGTATAAGCTGGTTCATATTTCTTGTTTTTTTATAGATATCGCCTAAAAGCAGCCAGTACCATTTGTTTTCAGAGTTAACCGTTACGGCATCCCGGGCATATATTTCGGCTTCTTTTTCCTGATTTTGAACATGATAAAGCCTTGCCAGCTCATAAAGCGCAGCATCGTTAGTGGGGTCAATTTCAAGAACCTGTTTAAAATAGCTGCCTGCTTCAGCAATATTCTGTTTGTTTTTTTCTTTTAGCGCTTCGTAAAAATATTCTTTAATTTTAATACTATCCTCAGAGCTGATTACCCGGCCAACAACAAATACAGGCGCTTTTTTCTTTTGAGCAAAAGCGGTTCCGCTTATCAGAACCAGAAGAAAAATAGCTGTTCTTAACATAATTAAATTCCTGTATGGCCATAGCCTCCAGCTCCCCTGCTGGTTTCGTTTAATGTATCTGTGTCTTCCCAAACAATCTGTTCATGTTTAGAAATGATCATTTGAGCAATCCGGTCGCTGTTTTTAACGCTGAATTCTGTGTCAGAAAGATTGATAAGCAATATTTTAATCTCACCGCGATAATCAGCATCAATAGTACCAGGCGAATTTAAAACAGTGATACCATGTTTTAACGCTAAACCGCTCCTTGGTCGTATCTGTGCCTCAAAACCTTTTTCAAGCTCTATGAATAAGCCTGTTGGAATCAGTACACGCTGCAAAGGTTTAATAATAACGTCATCTGGAATAAAGGCACGAAGATCCATGCCTGCCGATAATTCAGTTTCGTAGGAAGGTAACTGGTTGGTTGATTTATTTATTACTCGGATTTTCATTAAAAATGGCTGTTAATTCTTTTCTTTCAATATAAATGGCGCCTATAGCAAACAGCAGAAGTAAGCCGTTGCCAATAATTAAGTTTCTTTCAAAAACCTGGAAGGATAATACTACCAGAATAATGGAAGCGCTAAGATAGGCCATGTTCTTCTTTAAGTTATACGGAATTGGGTAGTTTTTCTGCCCCAAAACATACGATAGCACCATCATGGTGGTGTAAGCCGTTAGGGAAATCCATGCTGAAGCAATATAGCTGTACTTAGGAATGAAAATAATATTCATTACAATAGTTACAAGTGCACCCATTCCGGAAATATATAAGCCGTAGCGGGTTTGATCCGACAATTTATACCAGATAGATAAGTTCATGTAAATACCTAAACTTACATAACCAAAAAGCAGTACAGGTACAACCTTTAAGCCCGACCAGTATAACTGCTGCTGAACTGCATCATTGGCTTTTATAAAATGCTTTAAGAGTTCAATGTTTGCTACAACGCCCACAAAAATCAGCGAGATGACTATCACAAAATAGTTCATTATTTTAGCATAGGTTTCGCCGGAATTCTTACTTTTTGCGTGATTAAAAAAGAAGGGTTCTGCACCAAGCCTGAACGCATTTATAAAAATGCTCAGAAATAATGCGATTTTACAACAGGCCCCATAAATTCCAACTTCCTGTTCTGCAATGGAAGAGGGAAGGAGTTCTTTCAGAAAGATTTTATCCAGATTCTCGTTTATCACGAAAGAGATATTGGCTATTAATACCGGAGCGCTATATGCCAGCATATTTTTTATAAGCGGCCAGTCTGCTTTTAGCCTTAATTGGAAAAGCTCGGGAGTTAACAGAAGCAGCGTTACTATACTTGCAACAAGGTTTGATAAAAATACATAACCCACCCATTCTTCCTTGTACCATGAAAAATAGGAAGCCAGTTCGCCCCCATGTTCCAGTATTTTAGGGACAATAACTATAAAAAAAACATTTAGAGAGATAAAGATTAAGATGTTCAGGAATTTAATTAATCCATATCGTAGCGGCCTTCCATCTGCTCTTACTTTAGCAAACGGAATTACCGAAATGCTGTCCACTACCAAAATAAAAATAAAATACCGGACGTAAGAGGCATAATCTTTTACAGTATTTTCTTTTCCGCTTTGCATCCATTGTGCTATGTTCTCAGAAAACAAAAGAGCTATGGCTATAAAAACCACAGAGATAGAAAGTATTACGATGAAAGTATTATTGTAAACATTCTGCCTGTTATTTTCCTGTTTATTCAGGTACCTGAAAAAGGTTGTTTCCATTCCAAATGCCAGAATGGCATTAAGCATAGAGGCCCAGCTATACATATACGTGAATATTCCGTAAACCTTTGCGGGATATGCATTTACATAAAGAGGAGTGAGAAAGAAATTAAGTACCCTCGAAAGGACGGTACTTAAGCCGTAGATAGCAGTTTCGCCTGCAAATTTTTTTAAAGTCGACAAATTGGGCCTGGTAAACTATTTCTTTAATATGTCAAAATTACGATAGTTTTTTACTTCGCCCTCAATAACTTCCACTTTTTGAACTGTTGCCTGTAGCGGACCCTCGTGACACCATTCTAAGAATGCTTCCAAAGAAAGATCATCGCCTTCAGCTTCAATAGATACATCGCCATCGGGCAGGTTCTTTATCCAGCCTCTTACGCGCAGCTGATCGGCAACAGCTTTAGTAGAAATCCTGAAAGAAACTCTCTGAACTTTCCCTTTTACTGTAATATTTAAATGTTTCATATAAGGAATTACGGCATTGTTGCCGCAAAATTGAGGATTAATTCTTTCGATAAAGAATTATATCAGTTTTTCTATCGCTGACTCCTCAGAAATTTCCAGGCCCTGTACGTTTGTAATTAGGTTGAGTCCGGGTTTTTTACCTTTTTCAATGCTTCCGAATTTATTCTCAATACCCAGAAACTTTGCTCCGTTTATTGTGGCCCAATGTATGGTTTCGGTTAAAGAAAGGGAAGGGAAATGCCTATGCAGTGTTTTAAGCTCTGACAAGATGCAGAGCTTATCGTTAGATGCCAGGCTATCTGTACCTAAGGTGATATTAAAATCATGGTTCCGGAATATATCAATTTTAGGCAGACGATTTTCGATATATAAATTGGCATTAGGGCAAAAACACCAGGTTACAGAACGTCCCGAACGAAGAACAAAGTAAATATCTTTCGAACTGGTATAGGTATTATGCACCAGCATAGCTTTTTGCTGTACAGGTATTAATTGGATAATACTTTGGATGGAATCTCTTGCCTGCGATCGGAAAAAGTCCACATTCATGCCCATGTCTTTATAAAAGTTAAGAAACTCACCGGTTTTATAACGGTACAGCTTATTTTCATCATCACTCTCCTGGTTGTGAATAGTAAAGGGACTGCCCGATTCGCCGCAAAATTTCCCTATAAATTTAAAAAGTTCTTTACAAACCGAGTATGGGGCATGCGGAGTAATAGAGGCGTCTAATGGCGAAAATTCTTTAAGTAGTTCTGTGCCCGCTCTGAAAACGTCTTTTGCTTTTTCAGGATTAAAACAAAATAACTCAACAAAGGTGTAATAATATAATGCGCTTTTTTCTTTTACAGGCTTCGAATCTATTTTATTGGCAATATCGGCAACTGCTACAATCCCGTTTTCGCGCATTTGCTGATCTGCTTTCTGCATTGCTTTCAGCTTGTTTATACCAACAACATCCCGCAGTTTAATTACATTCTTTATAAACGGAATCAATCCCTGCTTTTCCGGCAGTTGCCGATGCAGATGTGATAATTCAAGGTGACAATGAGCATTTATAAAGCCCGGAACAATAATCCCGCTTAATTTTTTAACCGATACATCTTGGAGCTCAGGACTGTTTTCAGGATATAATCCAACTATCGATCCATTCGCAGCAACTCCAACCGTGCCGTTTTTTAAAGGTTCGGAACTGACAGGAAGAATGTAATCAGCACTATAATATTTCGTCATAAAGAGGGAATTCCCTTTGCTTGTTTAGAACATGTAAACAGCGATTGCTGTTATAACAACAATGATAAGAAATTTTTTGTTTTATTATTTAAAAACAATTTATTTAGGGATAATGCGTTAAATTTGCGTTGTGAATGAGGATGTTGTAAAACGAAATATCAGGAACCTTTCTCCTGTAGAAATAAAGAAATTCTTGCTGGATAACGCGGAACCGGCGTTTAGAACCAAACAAATCTCCGAATGGTTATGGATGAAATCTGCACGGAGCTTTGACGAGATGACCAATCTTTCGAAGCCCTTACGGGAAAAGTTACAGGCTAATTTTGCAATAAATCCAATAGCGCTTGATCAGACGCAGTTCAGTTCCGACAAAACCATAAAAAATACATTCAGGCTGTATGATGGGAACATCATTGAAGGAGTTTTAATTCCTACCACAGACAGGATAACGGCCTGCGTAAGCTCTCAGGTAGGATGTAGTTTAACCTGTAAATTTTGCGCCACCGGGTATATGGACCGGAAACGCAACCTCGATGCTGCCGAGATTTATGATCAGGTAGTTTTAATTGATAAACAGGCTAAAGAAAACTATGGCCTTCCCCTCAGCAATATTGTGTACATGGGAATGGGCGAACCGCTGTTAAATTATGCCAATGTGCTTAAATCCATAGAATATCTTACCTCGCCGGACGGCTTAAATATGGCCGCAAAGCGCATCACGGTTTCAACCGCAGGCATTGCCAAAATGATAAAGAAACTTGGCGATGATAATGTGAGGTTTAATCTGGCGCTATCCTTACATGCTGCTAATGATGTAAAACGCAATGAGATTATGCCCATTAACGAGCAGAATACATTAAATGCCCTGGCAGAGGCCCTTAAATATTACTATCTAAAAACCAAAAATCCGGTAACATACGAATACATCATTTTTAATGATTTTAATGATGAGCTGGAAGATGCGGCTGATTTAGCGAAATTTTGTAAACACGTGCCTTGTAAAGTAAATATTATAGAGTATAACCCGATTTCTTTTGCATCTTATATAAATGCCGAAGAGGATAAGACAGAAGCATTTGCAAATTACCTTAGAAAGCAGGGCATTATTACTAATATTCGCCGGAGCCGCGGAAAAGATATCGATGCCGCATGCGGACAATTGGCAGTTAAAGAAAAATAATTTTTGAAGCTTCCTCTTTTTATCTAAATTGTAAAATGAATGCAATTTTAAGGTATGCAGAGGACTTCTTCTCCCTATTCTTTCCCGAACTTTGCTCGGGCTGCGGAAAGAATCTTTATAAAAGCGAAAGCCTGATCTGCACCGAGTGCATATACCATCTGCCTTACACAAATTTTCATATAGATAAAGATAATCGGGTCGCGCGCCAGCTCTGGGGACGCATTCCCTTTAATCATGCCTGTGCCTATTTATACTTTCAGAAAGGCTTAAGGGTGCAGAATTTAATGCACCAGCTTAAGTACAATAATAAGCCGGGAGTAGCCTATAAGCTCGGCGAAATGTATGGCATGCAATTGCTGAATTCGGAAATGGTGCGAGATATCGAGGTGATAATTCCAGTCCCCCTGCATCCGGCCCGGCAGAAAAAACGGGGCTATAATCAAAGTGAATACTTCGCCTATGGATTATCCAATAGCTTAAAAATACCTGTAAACCTTAATCTTAGCCGTAAAGTTTATACCCAGACACAAACCAGGAAATCCAGATTTATGCGCTATGAGAATATGAAAGAGGTATTTGATATCGCGCAAGGCCATAATCTGGAAAACAAGCATGCTTTATTGGTAGATGATGTAATCACCACGGGTGCCACGATAGAGGCCTGTGCGCTGGAATTAACAAAAATCGCGGGATTAAAGATAAGTATTGCTACTATTGCATTTGCCAATTAATGAAAGCTACATTCTTACTTAGTTTACTTATTACCACATTATGTCTTTTAGGATGCAGGAAAGATCTCATCACCTCAGATCCTTCCACCAAACTGGAGTTTTCTACTGATAGCATTTTTTTTGATACAGTCTTTACTTCTACTGGCTCCGTAACCCAGCGCATAAAAGTGTTTAATCGCGGCAAAAAGGCGGTACGAATTAACGAGATAAAGCTTTACGGCGGAACCTCATCCCATTACCAAATCAATATTAACGGACAGGCTGCACATTATCTGCAAAACATCGAACTGCGCGGCAGCGATTCCTTAAACGTCTTTGTTAAAGTTACTATAAATCCAAACTCGGAGCTTACACCTTTTATTGTTACAGATTCTATAGGTTTTTTAACAAATGGAAATCAGCAGCAGGTAATACTGCAAGCGTATGGGCAAAATGCTGTTTTTGTAAACGATGAAGCCATAAATACCGATGAAGTTTGGGATAATGAGCTTCCATATGTACTATATAAAGCTATAAAAGTTAATCCTGCAGCCAGCTTAACAATAAAAAAAGGAGCTAAGCTCTATTTCCATAAAGATGCTGAAATGATAATAGCCGGAACATTAAAAGTGGAAGGCGAACTAAATAAACCCGTATTATTTTCGAGCGACAGGCTGGAGCAGATATATGAAAATGAGCCGGGACAATGGAAAGGTCTGCATTTTTTAAGCAGCAGTAAAAATAACCTTATTAATTATGCGGTAATTAAAAACGGTACGATAGGTATTCGTGTCGATTCATTATCTGAAAACTCCGGCCCCAAACTTCTTTTGGCAAATTCCATGCTTTATAATATGGAGCTGGTGGGCCTGTATGGGTACCAGGCAGAAATAGCCGGCTTTAATAATGTAATTGCTAATTGCGGAAAGCATCTTATTTATGGGATAAACGGCGGACACTATAATTTAAAGCAGAACACATTTGTAAATTTGGGTATTCAGTTTGCCAGGAATACTCCCGGATTATTTTTCAGCAATCAAGCCGATGAACACACAAGGTCGGCATTTAACCTGACGCTGATAAACAATATTATTTGGGGCAATTTACAGGATGAACTGATTGTAGAAAAAAAAGGAACGCTTCCATTTAGTCAGGTAATCAGAAACAACCTGATAAAGACCAGGGATGCCACGTTAGAGGGATTTGGAAATTTCATTAATGAAAACCCGCAGTTTAAAACCATACGTGTAAATACCTATACCTTAAGTACGGGCAGTCCGGCAGGCAATAAAGGCGAAGATTTATCAGAAGATACTTATTTTAATGATTGGTTAAATAAGGATTTAAACGGAAGGGGCAGAGTATTTCCCTCTGATTTAGGAAGTTACGAGATATTTTAATTTCTTTCAAAATATGGTAACCTTATTGTCAAATATAGGGTATAAGTATCCGAGAGCGTTAATTTAGATAGAAAGAGCTGGAAGTCGTAAGGCAACCGGCTTTTTCTTTTATTAACCAGATTCATACTCGCCCAAACCTTCCAGCCTCATCATTAAACGAGACGCCTTATGACCACTATCGTCATTCCCACGGAGGTGGGAATCCTAATGCGTTGCTAAGGAAAAACCTATCCCGTTCCATTACGATTCCCAATCGAGTTGGGAATGACGAGACGCCTTATGACCATTATCGTCATTCCCACGGAGGTGGGAATCCTAATGCGTTGCTAAGGAAAAACCTATCCCGTTCATTACGATTCCCAATCGAGTCGGGAATGACGAGACGCCTTATGGCCATTATCGTCATTCCCACGGAGGTGGGAATCCTAATGCGTTACAAATAAAAACCCACCCTGTCATTTCGAATGCAATGAGAAATCTTATATGATTAATTCTCTCACAAACCGAAATAACAGCGTGGGTTGAAATGAGGGCTTTCCGCTCTTAGCTCTTACCTTTTTGTTTTAAGCTCTATGCCTTAAGCTCCTCCCTACTTATACAACGGATTTTCTTCCATCATTTCATGGACTTTCTTACGAACCTTCTTAATTACCGCCTCATCCTCAGGGTTAGAAAGTACAGTATCAATATAGTCGACAATCTTTTCCATGTGTTTCTCTTTTAAACCACGGGTGGATATTGCAGCAGTTCCTACGCGGATACCTGAAGTAACAAACGGTGATTTATCATCAAAAGGCACCATATTTTTATTTACAGTAATGTCTGCATTTCCCAGCGCAGCCTCAGCAACTTTACCGGTAATGTTTTTATTACGAAGATCAATCAGCATCAGGTGATTATCCGTTCCTCCGGAAATGATCCCATAATTGCGCGACATAAATGCATTGGCCATAGCGGTAGCATTTTTCTTAACCTGCAAAATGTATTTCATATAATCATCGCTCAGTGCTTCGCCGAAAGCAATAGCTTTTGCAGCAATAATATGCTCTAAGGGGCCGCCTTGTGTTCCGGGGAATACTGCCATATCCAATAAAGAAGACATGGTTCTGATTTCACCTTTAGGGGTTTTTAACCCGAAAGGGTTTTCAAAATCTTTACCCAGCATAATCATACCTCCACGTGGGCCGCGAAGTGTTTTATGCGTAGTGGTAGTAACAATATGGCAATGAGGAAGCGGATCGTCTAATAATCCTTTAGCGATAAAACCAGCCGGATGCGATATGTCGGCAAGTACCAATGCGCCAATCTGATCGGCAACCTGACGGATAAATTTATAATCCCATTCCCTGGAATATGCAGAAGCTCCGCAAATAATCAATTTGGGTTTTTCGGCTAAAGCCGTTTCTTCAAGTTTTTTATAATCAATGCGTCCGCTTTCTTTTTCTACACCATAAAAAGATGGCTGATATAATTTACCGGAAGAATTCACCGGTGAACCATGCGTTAAGTGACCGCCATGGGCAAGGTCAAATCCCAGAATCTTGTCGCCCGGTTTTAACACCGCTAAAAACACAGCAGAGTTGGCTTGTGCGCCGGAATGCGGCTGTACGTTTACCCATTCTGCATTAAATAGTTCTTTTGCACGATCAATAGCAATCGTTTCAATCTCATCAACAACTTCGCAGCCTCCATAATAACGTTTTCCAGGTAAGCCCTCGGCATACTTATTCGTAAGAACGGAGCCGGCAGCTTCCATTACCTGTTTACTAACAAAGTTTTCTGACGCAATTAATTCAAGTCCGTTTTCCTGACGATCCTGTTCTTCTTCGATGAGCTTAAAGATGATTTTATCTTTTTTCATTTGAATATAATTTGTATTTTAACGGTAATGAAGCTATCATGAGCAAATGCTGATTATATGCGGAATGCTTATGATGGTTTCATTTGAATGTGTTTGTTGTTTATGTTATTGAGGCAGCTCTCACTGCGACTGAAAAATTATTAAAACCTAACCCTATCTGAATTGAAATTAACTGCTGCTGCAGCATTTCAAGTATCGCCAGGAAATTATATACAAAGTGAACCTTATTTTCTGAATTTTTCATCAGCTTAGAGAAATCAATTTTCTGGTTAAGCTCAATTAATTCTGCAATGACCTTCTTTTGCTGTTCAATGGTATAGGGATACTGCTCAACGGTATGTTTGACATCCTGTTTTTTAGCATGGTAGCGTGCCATCGCCCGTTCGTATACCATCATTAATCTATACAAGCCAACCGCAGGGAGTTCCTCGCCAGATTCAGAAGTTTCTGCTATCCGCTGCAGGTCCAGAGAAATATTTCCTCTTTTTTCCCGCATAAAGCGTTCGTCTTCTAACGCCTTAAAGCGTTCGGAAAGCAATTTAAACTTTTTATATTCTATCAGCCTTTCAACTAAATCCCGCTTTAAATCAATTTCATTTCCTTCATCATCCAAATCGGGCATGGGCAACAGCATCTTTGCTTTAATGCGCATTAAGGTAGCGGCAATGTAAATAAACTCGCTGGCCAGCTCAATATTTAAAGCATTCATTTCGTGGATATAATCCAAAAAATCGTCCGTTATTCTGGTTATTTCTATATCACGGATATCCAGTTCATCACGTTCAATAAAAAATAAAAGCAAATCAAACGGGCCGGCAAACTGCGGTAGCCTTATTTCAAAAGTTTCCTGCTGTATCACAATCGCTTCAAAAATAAAGATTTAATTTGGTATGGAAACAGGAAAGAGCAGATGAGGCTATAATTTTTAAATAATATTGAGTTACTTTGCGATTCATCTTTTTTTTAAGCCAAACTGGTATGGAAGTTAAGGCGGGAGAACTACTGGAACAAATAAATTACCCTTCTGATTTAAAGAAATTCTCAGAAAATGATCTGGAACGTATTTGTCAGGAATTACGTCAATACATTATTGATGTGGTTTCTGTAAATGGCGGCCATTTTGGTGCAAGCCTTGGAGTGGTGGAATTGACAGTAGCGCTTCATTACGTACTTAATACGCCTTATGATCAATTGGTCTGGGATGTCGGACATCAGGCATACGGACATAAAATTTTAACAGGGCGGCGCTCTGTTTTTCATACAAACCGGATTTTTAAAGGAATAAGCGGCTTTCCGAAGCGATCGGAAAGCGAATACGATACATTTGGCGTGGGGCATTCTTCCACCTCAATCTCTGCCGCTCTTGGTATGGCAGTGGCATCTCATTACAAAGGCGAAAACGACCGACAGCATGTAGCTGTAATTGGCGATGGTGCCATGACGGCCGGAATGGCTTTTGAGGCCCTGAACCATGCAGGGATTGAAAACACTAACCTTCTGGTTATCCTGAATGATAACTGCATGTCTATCGACCCTAACGTAGGCGCATTAAAAGAGTATCTTACCGATATTACCACCTCAAGGCCCTATAATAAGTTCAGGGATGATATTTCCAATGTGTTAGGCAAGCTGTCTGAATTAGGGCCCAATGCACATCAGATTGTTAAAAAGATCGAAAAAAGCATTAAAGGAACCTTGTTAAAACGAAGTAATTTCTTTGAAGCCTTAAAATTCAGATATTTTGGCCCTATCGATGGCCACGACGTAAAGCATCTTGCAAAAGTAATTAAGGATTTAAGCGGAATTCCCGGTCCTAAATTATTGCACTGTGTAACTGTTAAAGGAAAAGGGTTTTCCCTGGCAGAAAAGGACCAAACGAAATGGCATGCGCCGGGACTGTTTGATAAGATAACCGGCGAAATTAAAAAAACAGTAAGCGATAAGCCCCAGCCGCCTAAATACCAGGATGTGTTTGGACATACCCTGGTAGAATTAGCCAGTCAAAATACTAAAATAATGGGGATTACCCCGGCTATGCCGAGCGGGAGCTCTATGAACATCATGATGAACGCCATGCCGGAACGGGCATTTGATGTAGGCATTGCAGAGCAGCATGCGGTTACGTTTTCTGCCGGACTAGCTACGCAGGGCATGGTGCCTTTTTGCAATATCTATTCGAGTTTTATGCAAAGGGCGTACGACCAGGTGATACATGATGTAGCCATTCAAAACCTGAATGTGGTTTTTTGCCTGGACCGCGCCGGACTGGCAGGTGCAGATGGGCAAACCCATCATGGCGCTTACGATTTGGCATTTATGCGCTGTATTCCCAATATGGTGGTTTCTGCTCCGATGAATGAAGAAGAGCTAAGAAACCTGATGTATACCGCACAGTTAAAGGATATGGGGCCTTTTTCCATTCGCTATCCACGCGGAAAAGGGGTTATGGTCGACTGGAAAAGGCCATTCAAAGAAATAACGGTAGGCAAGGGAAGAAAGATCTGCGACGGTGAAGACGTTGCCATTTTAACCATTGGCCATATCGGAAATGAAGCGGTGAAAGCCTGCCTGGAACTTAATTCTCATGGTTTTCACCCTGCGCATTATGATATGCGTTTCGTTAAGCCACTCGACGAGGAATTATTGCATGAAGTGTTCAGAACTTATACCAAAGTTATTACCGTAGAAGACGGCGCATTGCAGGGCGGTTTAGGAAGCGCGGTTCTTGAGTTTATGTCCGATAATAATTACAGCGCCCATTTAATACGCCTGGGTATTCCGGATAGGATTATCGAGCACGGCGAGCAGCCTGAGCTTTGGGCTGAATGCGGTTATGACGCCACCGGAATTATCGCCGCTGTTGAAAAAATCGCAGTAGTCAGAACCACAAAAAGTTTAGCAAGCTAGGCTTCGTCTTGCTAGCACGAGGGGCCGTATCGTCCATTGCCTTGAAGGCAATCGTAATGCCTTCCTGTATCGTCATTGCCAGCTTGACTGGCAATCGTAATGCATTAACCCGTTCAAAACTCGTCGCATTAAGGTTCCTGCCTTCGCAGGAATGACGGGGTGGGTGATTTCGTCATTGCCGGATCGTTTCAACCACTGTCGTCATTGCCAACTTGAAGGCAATCGTAATGCGATAAATAGGCTTTTTCTTTGCTCTGCATTAAGGTTCCTGCCTTCGCAGGAATGACGGGATGGGCCATTAACGTCATTGCCTGCTTGAAAGTACCCGTAATGCCTTCCCGTTCCCGTCATTGCCAGCTTGGCTGGCAATCGTAATGCGATAAATAGGTTTTGTCTTTGTTCTGCATTAAGGTTCCTGCCTTCGCAGGAATGACGGGATGGGTCATTAACGTCATTGCCTGCTTGAAAGTACCCCGTAATGCCTTCCCGTTCCCGTCATTGCCAGCTTGGCTGGCAATCCTAATGCAATAACCCATTAATAGTAGAAGCATTAAGGTTCCCGCCTTCGCAGGAAAGACGGGCTGGTGATTTGTGTTTTGTCCTTACCATTACAAATCATCATTAAATAAATCTATCCATTGAGGGTTTAAATCCTGCACTAGCTTATTTTTCCATTCTCGTTTCCATTTTTTAAGCTGTTTTTCTTTGCCAATAGCTTCTTCAATAGTAGGATACATTTCGTAATAAACTAACTTATTACAATTGTATTTAGAGGTAAAGGAATCCGGATATTTTTTATCCTTATGTTCAGTAACACGTGAAAAAAGATCCGATGTTACACCAATATATAATACGGTGTTAAACACATTCGTCATGAAGTATATGCAACCTCCTCTTTCCATTAATCAAATATATAAAATCAAAATCTATCCTAATACTCGTTGTATTAAGATTCCTGCCTGCGCAGGAATGACGGAGTGGGGCATTAACGTCATTGCCTGCTTGAAAGTACCCGTAATGCCTTCCCGTTCCCGTCATTGCCAACTTGACTGGCAATCGTAATGCGATAAATAGGCTTTTTCTTTGCTCTGCATTAAGGTTCCTGCCTTCGCAGGAATGACGGGGTGGGTGATTACGTCATTGCCAGCTTGAAAGTACTCGTAATGTCTTCCCGTTCCCGTCATTGCCAGCTTGAAGGCAATCGTAATGCGATAAATAGGTTTCTCTTTGCGCTGCATTAAGGTTCCTGCCTCCGCAGGAATGACGGAGTAGGGCGTTTTCGTCATTGCCAGCTTGAAAGTACTCGTAATGTCTTCCCGTTCCCGTCATTGCCAGCTTGACTGGCAATCGTAATGCGATAAATAGGTTTCTCTTTGCGCTGCATTAAGGTTCCTGCCTCCGCAGGAATGACGGAGTGGGTCATTTACGTCATTGCCTGCTTGAAAGTACCCGTAATGTTTTCCCGTTCCCGTCATTGCCAGCTTGACTGGCAATCGTAATGCGATAAATAGGTTTTTCTTTGCTCTGCATTAAGGTTCCCGCCTTCGCAGGAATGACGGGGTGGGTGATTACGTCATTGCCTGCTTGAAAGTACTCGTAATGTCTTCCCGTTCCCGTCATTGCCAGCTTGAAGGCAATCGTAATGCGATAAATAGGTTTTTCTTTGCTCTGCATTAAAATTTCTGCCTCCGCAGGAATGACGTGGCCGGGATACCAAATTTTATAAATTAAACACCCTGCCAATTCCAGGCAAATCTATATCTTTGCGTCCTGGCAATAAAACAGCCTTATTATAATAAGAGGTTGAAATTAAAAGAGTATTGTAATTTTAAACTTTTGCTGGAAAAAAAACGTTGCCACAACTTATGAAATTTAAAGCCATTAATAGATTAAAACTATCAAAATCTGTTACTCTTCTTTTATTGTTCCTGGTGATGGGAATTATTCAGCCCATTGCAGCACAGACCACTAATTTCAGTAATGTAAACGTCGACCAGTTATCCGATGCCCAGATAAAACAATTTATCCAGCAGGTAGAGGCACAGGGCCTTACAGACGCTCAGCTGGAGCAGGTGGCACAAGCCAGGGGCATGAGCGCCACCGAAGTATCAAAGCTTCGGGCCCGTGTCGACAAAATAAAACAAGCCGGCTCCACCGGTAATTCCAACAATACCAATAAAACAACCAATCAGGATGCATCCGATTCCGGAACACGGCAATTGAGTTTCGATACTGACACCGTTCCGGTAAACGCCAGAGGCCCGGTATCCCGCATCTTTGGTGCAGAGCTATTCAGAAATTCAGGCATCACTTTCGAGCCCAACCTTCGCATTGCAACTCCCTTAAACTACCAGCTTGGTCCCGATGATGAATTACTCATTGATATTTTCGGCTATTCAGAAGCCAATTACCGCTTAAAGGTTTCTCCCGAAGGAACCATTAATATACCTTATGTGGGCGTAATTTCTGTAGCAGGACAAACCATCGAGCAGGCAGGGCAACGCATACGTTCCCGCTTAGCTACGGTATATCCGAATATGAAGGGTGGAAATACCAAAGTCAATATCTCTTTAGGGAATATCCGCAGCATTAAAGTAACGCTTTTAGGAGAAGTTACCCGTCCCGGTACATACACCCTGCCTTCTGTAGGTACCGTATTTAATGCCTTATATTCTTCCGGAGGACCATCAGAAAATGGTTCCTTCCGCGAAATAGAAGTCATCAGAAATAACCGTGTTATCGCGAAACTGGATGTATACGAGTTCCTTTTACGCGGCTTTCAGCGCAATAATATACGCCTTCAGGATCAGGATATCATCCGCATTCCCACCTATAAAAAACGGGTAGAGTTTTCGGGAGAAGTAAAGCGTCCTGCTATATTTGAAGCTACAGGCAACGAAACCCTGCAGGATGTAATCGACTTTGCCGGTGGCTTTACCAACGAAGCCTATACCGCAAGGATCAAAGTAATACAGAACACTGCTAAGGAGCGCCGGATTACGGATGTCTTTGCGGCTGCCTTTTCTACCTATGTGCCCCAGAATGGCGATAAATACTTTGCCGAGCCTATCTTGGATCGCTTTGAAAATAGGGTAAGCATTGAAGGTGCAGTATTCCGTCCGGGAGCTTACCAGTTAGAGCAGGGCTTAACTTTGTCTCAATTAATTAAAAAGGCCGAAGGAATTACCGAAGATGCCTTTCTGCCAAGAGGCTATATTACGCGCTTAAAAGCAGATAATAGCCCCGAGCTGATTTCATTCGACCTGTCTAAAATCTTAAGCGGCTCGGCTGCAGATATTGTCCTGCAACGCGAGGATCAGATTACCATCTCTTCTATTTTTGATTTAAGGGAAGAATATAAAATAAGTATCGGGGGAGAAGTAAGAACACCCGGCACCGTAGATTATGCCGAAAATATGACCCTTGAGGACCTGATTGTTCTTGCCGGAGGATTCAAAGAAGGCGCCTCTGCCAAACGCATCGAAATATCCCGTCGGGTAAAAAATAGTGTAGCGGGTGCCGCCAATTCCAACATCGCCGAAGTATACCAGGTAGACGTAGACCAAGACTTACAACTCCAGGGCCCTGCCTTTATATTACAGCCTTTCGATATTGTATCGGTACGAAATGCTGCGGGTTATGAGGTGCAGCGTCAGGTACTGGTAGAAGGAGAGATCTTATATCCTGGCACCTATACCATTTCCCGTAAAGATGAACGGGTATCCGATTTAATTAAGCGTGCAGGCGGTCTGACCGATTTGGCTTATTTATCAGGTGCTTCCTTAAAACGCACGGATGCCAGCCAAAAAGGTTCCGGCAAGAACCGTATCAATACGGATGAAGAGGATCAGAAAAAAGTATTAAAATTACAGCGCCTGCAAAATACCGCTAAAGATTCTGTAGACATTCAAGAACAGCAAACCATTCTGCGTAACGACTTTGTAGGCATTGATTTGGAGCGGATATTAAACAAGCCGGGCTCTAAATTTGACCTTATTTTAGAAGAGGGGGATGTATTGCGTGTTCCGAAGCAATTACAAACGGTAAAGGTGAGCGGCGAGGTATTATATCCTACCACATCTGTTTATAATTCGGGCAAGGGTTTCAGGCAGTTCATTTCAGATGCAGGCGGCTTTTCGGACCATTCTTTAAAGAAAAGAGCCTATATCATTTATGCCAACGGTTCTGTAAAAAGTACCAGGAAAGTCTTTTTCTTTAATAATTACCCGATGGTAAAACCCGGGGCAGAGATATTTGTACCAAAAAAGGCCGAGCAAAAGAAGTTGTCCGCCTCCGAAATAGTGGGTCTTACTTCAGGTATTGCCTCTATGGGTGCTATTATTTTGGGAATTATTAATTTGAGTAAGTAATACTATCTCTTTCTTTTAAAAGGATAGAGTAAAATCACAATACAAATTTGAACGACAATACACATAACACACCAGCTATCCCCCCAAACTCCTCTCCCTTTGGAGAGGGTGCGGCTGTCTTGAGCGCGAATGCGGGTGAGGCTTTTTCTCCTCTTGGAGAGGGTGCGGTTCCCCCCAGCGCAAATGCGGGTGAGGACGAAATCTCCCTCAAAGATCTCATCCTGAAACTCCGGGAATGGTACCGTTACCTCCTTTCCAAATGGTTCATTATTTTGATTGCAGGTATTATTGGTGGAGCTTTAGGTTTTGCTTATGCCTGGTCTAAAAAGCCGGTATACACAGCCGTTTCTACCTTTGTATTAGAAGAAGGCGGATCTGCCGGAGCGATGGGTCAGTATGCAGGTATCGCATCCATGGTAGGCATCGACCTGGGCGGTGGTGGTGGAGGCATTTTCCAGGGAGATAATATTATCGAGCTGTATAAGTCACGCAGTATGATTCAAAAGACTTTATTAAGCGAAGCAGAGGTTCAGGGAAAAAGGCAATTACTGGTTGATCGGTATATTGAATTTAATAAATTGCATGAAGCCTGGAAAGAGAAACCTGAACTATCCACCATACAGTTTAATCTTAAAGCCGGAGAAAGCTTTAATCGAGTTCAGGATAGTATTATAACAACCATAGTTGGCGATATTAATAAAAATTATCTGACTGTCGCTAAGCCCGATAAAAAGCTAAGCATTATCAAAGTAGAGGTTAAGGCAAAAGATGAAGTTTTCGCTAAATTGTTTAATGATGCCATTGTTAAAAACGTGAACGATTTTTATGTGCAGACTAAGACGAAAAAATCATTAGATAATGTGGCAATTCTGCAGCACAAAACGGATTCTGTACGTGCGGTAATGAATGGAGCGGTATATACTGCCGTAGCAGTATCCGATGCCACTCCCAATTTAAATCCAACGCGTCAGGTGCAGCGGGTAGTCCCTATGCAGCGTGCTCAAATTTCAGTAGAAACGAATAAAACTATTTTAGGAGAATTGGTAAAGAATCTGGAAATGTCTAAAATGTCTCTGCTTCAGGAGACGCCGTTGATTCAGGTGATTGACGAGCCCGTATATCCTCTGCAAAAGGAGAAGTTTGGAAAAATGAAAGGGATTATATTAGGGGGGATAATTGTCGGGTTTTTAACCGTATTGGTTTTATTGATTAAAAAAGTGTTAAAAGATTCTTTGATATAAACTTATGCTTGATTTAAATAATAAACAGATTTTAATAACAGGTGGAACTGGATCCTTAGGTAAGGCACTTACTAAAAGGATATTATCCCAATGGCCAAATATTAAGCGCTTAGTAATTTATTCACGTGATGAACAGAAGCAGTTTGAAATGGCTCAGGAATATCCTGAAAGTCGCTATCCTCAGATTAGGTTCTTTATTGGTGATGTGAGAGATTTTGAACGCTTAAAACGGGCTTTTAGAGGAATAGATTATGTTATACATGCCGCAGCGATGAAACATGTACCAATCGCTGAATATAATCCGATGGAATGTGTCAAAACAAACATTAATGGAGCGGAGAATATTATTAATGCTGCTTTAGATTCTGAAGTGGAACATGTTGTAGCCTTATCTACAGATAAAGCTGCAGCACCTATCAATTTATATGGTGCAACAAAGTTAGCTTCAGATAAGCTATTTGTTGCAGCAAACAATATTAAAGGGAATAATCCGATTAAGTTTTCTGTAGTTCGTTATGGTAACGTAATGGGTTCTAACGGATCTGTAATTCCATTCTTCTTAAAGAAGCGAAAAGACGGCGTGTTACCTATAACCGTAGAATCAATGACTCGTTTTAATATTTCTTTGGATGGAGGAGTGGATATGGTTCTGCATGCCTTGGCTACTGCTTGGGGAGGTGAGATATTTGTCCCCAAAATTCCATCTTATAGGATTACGGATATAGCTAATGCAATCGGGCCGGATTGTGAGCATACAGTGATAGGGATTCGTCCGGGAGAAAAGATTCATGAAGAAATGATTACCTCTTCAGATTCTTTTTTCACCTATGATCTTGGGAAGTACTATGTTATTATACCACAAACACCTGGTTGGGAAGTTGAAGATTTTATTGAAGAGTTTAAGGCAAAGAAAGTTATTGAAGGCTTCCAGTATAGCTCCGGAAATAATGATGAATGGGTTTCGGTAGAAGAGCTAAGAGCACTTATTAAACAGCATGTAGATCCTGATTTTCAACATAATTAAGATGGCTATTCCTTACGGAAGACAAAATATTACCCCTGAAGACATTAATGCGGTTGTTGAAACATTGCAATCGGATTATTTGACACAGGGGCCTAAGATTGAAGAGTTTGAAAAAAACTTTGCTGAATATATTGGTTGCCAGTATGCAGTTGCTGTATCGAATGGTACCGCGGCCTTACATTTATGTGCTTTGGCTTTAGATATTAAAAAGGGCGACAGGATAATTACTACTCCGATTACGTTCGCTGCTTCAGCTAACTGTATTCGTTATTGTGACGGAGAAGTTGTCTTTTCTGATATTGATGAGCAAACGTATTTAATTGATATCAAAAAAATTAAAGACTTATTGGAAAGTGCTCCAAAAGGAACCTATAAAGGAATTATTCCTGTAGATTTTGCAGGTCACGCTGTCAATTTAGAGATTCTTCGACAGCTTGCAGACGAATATAACCTCTGGATTATTGAAGATGCTTGTCATGCACCAGGTGGGTATTTTATAGATAGTGCCGGAACAAAGCAGAATTGTGGTAATGGGCAATTTGCAGATTTGGCGATATTTTCGTTTCATCCGGTTAAGCATATAGCAACGGGTGAAGGCGGAATGATTACAACCAATGATAAGGAGTTATATACTAAGCTGCTTCAATTGAGGACTCATGGAATAACTAAAAATTCAAACCAGTTTCATAATACTATTTCCTTTGCTGAAGGGGTAGAAAATACAAGTAGTAATGAGTATCCGGGATGGTATATGGAGATGCAAACGCTTGGGTTTAATTATAGACTATCTGATTTCCAGGCAGCTTTAGGGATATCTCAATTAGAGAGAGCTGAATCAGGTTTGGCGCAAAGAAGAATTATAGCCGAAAGATATAATGACGCTTTTAACGGGAAATCATTCATTAAAGGACAATCAGGAATTATTGAAGGGCACGCATACCACTTATACATAATTGAGGTAGACAACAGAGTTGGTTTATATAATCACTTAAAGCAAAATGGCATTCTCGCACAAATTCATTATATACCGTGTCACTTAATGCCGTATTATAGACAGCTGGGATGGGAGGTAAATGATTTACCCATTGCAGAGGCGTATTACAGACAGTGTATTAGTTTGCCTATGTTTCCGACCCTAACAGACGCCGAACAAGATTTTGTAATAAATACCATTTTAAAATATACATTTAATTAATAGATTATGAATACAGACCAAATGCAATTTTGGGAAAGTGATTTCGGTAAAGAATACACAGATAGAAACTCTTATCAAAGTGCCGAAGACTGGGATGACTTTTACATCAAGACCTGGGGACAAACCAAGGTTTCTATGAATGAAGAGTTTATAGGCTTTTTATCAAAAGATAGCAAGATTCTAGAGGTCGGTTGTAATACAGGTATGCAACTAAATGGTCTTCAAAGAATGGACTTTCAGGATATTTACGGGATAGAGTTACAACAGTTCGCGGTTGAGCAAGCTAAAAAGTATACAAAAAATATAAATATCATTTGTGGATCGGGTTATGATTTGCCTTTTAAAGATGAATATTTCGACTTGGTATGTACCAATGGTGTTTTGATTCACATCTCTCCGCAAGATTTATCTAGAATAATGTCTGAGATATATAGGTGTTCAAAAAAATATATTTGGGGGTTTGAATATTTTGCTGAAAATATTACTGATATAAATTATCGTGGACACGATAATTATTTATGGAAAGCCGATTATGCATCTTTATTTATGAAGCAGTTTCCTGATTTAAGATTGATTAAGAAAGAAAAGTACCCTTATATAGACAATCCCCAAAATATTGATTGCATGTACCTTTTAGAAAAAACGAATTAGATTAAGTTCAGCAACGTATTATATGGAAATTAAATATTGCAGTAAATGTCTCTTTCCTGAAACTAAACCAGATTTATCATTTGACACTAATGGCGTATGTAGTGCTTGTAATGCGGCTGTTGAAAAGGATAGTCATATTGACTGGGATGCTCGTGAAAAGGACTTTTATGAGATTATTGAAAATTATAGGAAAAAAGATGGCGAACCAGGCTGGGATTGCATAGTCCCGGTAAGTGGTGGCAAGGATAGTACATATCAGGCATATTTCATGAAGTATGTTTGTGGGCTAAATCCTCTTTGTGTTTGCTTTGAAACAACAGCAGTAACTGAATTAGGGCAAAGGAACTTAGATAACCTATCAGAAATGGGTATGGATGTGATTCATTTTAAGAAGAACAGAGATGTTTATAGAAAAATGGTTGTCGAAAGTTTTCAAAGAATTGGTGATGAGATGTGGCCAAATCACATAGGAATTTTTACAATTCCAGTGATGATTGCAGTTAAGTTTCAAATTCCCTTAATAATATGGGGCGAAAACCCACAACAGGAATACGGCGGGCCTTCATTGGAATCTGTAAAAAATAGGGTTTTAAACCGTAGCTGGTTAGAAGAATTTGGAGGCTTATTAGGAAACCGAATTCAGGATATGATTGGAGTTAACGGAATTACAAAAAAAGAACTTAGCCCCTATTTTTATCCATCAGATGCTGATATCGAACGCGTAGGTGTCACAGGAATTTTCTTAGGTCATTATTTTTTCTGGGATGCCAGAAAACAACTCGAAATTGTTAAAAAGCATGGTTTTGCTGTTAAGGAAGATGGAAATATCGAAGGGACTTATACGAATTATGAAAATCTTGATGAGAAGTTAGTGGGTTTACATGATTACTTAAAATATGTTAAATATGGTTTTGGAAGAGCAACTGATCATGCTTGTATCGATATAAGAAATAATCGATTAACCCGCGACGAAGGTTTGAAATTGGTTAGGGAGTTTGATGGTAAATACCCAAATTATGGAATAAGTGAGTTCATAAAATACTCAGGTATGCAGAAAGCCGATGTAGACAAGATTATTGATTCGTTTACTAATCCTATCCTGTTTGAACAAGATGAAGATGGGAGTTTTAAAAGAGACTCAGAAGGTAATTTAGTTCGAACCTTTGAAATTAGGTAATTATGGTTGCTATTATCGATTATGGAATGGGGAATTTGGCATCAGTTAAGAAAGCACTTGATTATCTTAACGTTGATAATGCTATAACTTCCGATTCTAAGATAATTAGATCCTCAAGTCATATTGTCTTGCCAGGAGTTGGTTCCTTTCTTCAAGGGATGAAAAATCTAAAAAAGCTAGAGTTAGATAAAATTCTAACTGAACAGGTTTTAGAGAAGAAAACAAATTTTTTAGGAATTTGCCTGGGAATGCAATTACTTGCAGAAACGGGATATGAGCCATGTGAAAATGAGGGTTTAGGATGGATTAAAGGTGAGGTTTTAAAACTGGAGGATCCATCTGTAAAGATTCCACATATGGGCTGGAATAATATTGATATTTATAACGATGCTTTTTATCAGGATCTTCCGAGCTCGGATTTTTACTTCATACACAGTTATCATTTCGTACCTAAATCTGAGAGTGTTATAGCAGCTAAGGTTAATTATGGATTAGATTATGTTGCTAGTATACAGCAGGATAATATTTTTGCTACTCAATTTCATCCTGAGAAGAGCCAGCAGGCTGGATTGAAGGTATTAGAAAGTTTCTTCTCCAATGCTTAAAGTTCGAATTATACCAATATTAACATTCAACGGTTTTGGGCTAGTTAAAACCAAAATGTTTTCTAATCCAAGGATGGTAGGAAATCCTGTTCAGGCTGCTAGGGTTTATAATAGCCGCGGGGTAGATGAACTTGTATTTGTTGATATTTTTGCTTCAAAACAGAAAAGGAAGATTAATTTAAAATTAGTAGCAGATGTAATTAAGGAATGTTATATGCCTGTAGCGATTGGTGGTGGAATTGAGACGATTCAGGACATAAATGATTTATTGAAGATCGGTGCTGATAAGGTTGTTATTAAAACCAAGGCGCTTACTGATATTGATTTCATTAAGAATGCGGTAAATTTCTTTGGCAGTCAATGTATAACTATTGCCGTTGATGCTATAAAGAAGGATAGTACTTATAAGATACAAAACAATTTGGGTCTTGATCTGGAACTAGATGCTTTCGTAAAGCAAATGGAAGAATGTAAAGTCGGGGAACTTGTTTTAACCAGTGTTAATAACGATGGGTTAATGGTCGGCTTCGACACGGAATTGGTTAATAGAGTACACGATTGTACCCAGGTTCCAATAATTGCTGTTGGGGGTGGCGGGAAGTTAAAAGATTATAGTGAGTTATTCGCCCAGACAGGAATTGGTGCTGTCGGTTCAGCGAGTATTTTTCATTTTACCCAATTTACACCTCATGATATAAAAATGGAGCTTGCTGCATATAATATTCCTGTTCGTATTTGATATGTTAGAGAATAAAAAAATTGGAATAATTATTCAAGCCAGAATGGGAAGCACAAGGCTTCCTTCTAAAATAATGATGCCGATTAATAACCGGCCTGTTTTCGAATATCAATTAGATAGATTGAGAGATATAAATTATCCAATCTATATAGCCACCACTACAAAATTACATGATGATGTTATCGAGAGGTTCGCAATAGCACACAAATTACAATGCTTTAGAGGTGACGAAGATAATGTATTGAAAAGATATTATGATTGTGCCGTACATTTCAACCTTGATATAATAATAAGGATTACCTCAGATTGTCCACTGATTGATGCGACAGTCATAAATGACGGGATTAATAAATATTTATTAAGTGCTAACGACGCGGCTTATCTTTCAAACACCATCCAAAGAACTTATCCAAGAGGATTTGACTTTGAAATATTTTCATTTGCGTTGTTAGAAGATGCATATAATAACGCAGTGGATAAGTCAGATACCGAGCACGTTACACCGTATATCTGGAAAAATAAATCTGGAAATGTTACAATAACACAATTAAAACAAAAGATCAATTATAGTTCTTTTAGATTAACGTTAGATACCCAAGAGGATTTAAAATTGATTAGCCTTTTGATTCGTAATTATGATGCTCATACTTTAAGTGGTATTGACATTTGTAAAGTAATGGCTAATAATCCTCAATTACATGAGATAAACAGTCATATCGACCAAAAGAAAGTTTGAAGAAAAATATAGCATTTATAACGGTCGCTTCAGGCGTTATAGGCATGGGGCACCTAATAAGGTCATTATCGCTTGCCGAGATGTTACGCAACGATTTTAACATATCTTTTATAATTTCTACTGATACGGACGATGTTCTTCGACTCATAGAGAATAGCAACTTTCGCTTTCAAAAGCTTGCCTCGTCGTGTCAAGTCACTGACTTTAAAGAGGTTTGTCCTTTTTTAAAAGGTATTGATATTGTAGTCCTGGATTTCTATCCCCTTACGAAAGAATTTCAGAAAGCAATTAAGGATATGAATCTCAGGCTCGTATGTATAGATGATTTCCACAACGGCTACTTTCACGCAGATCTGATAATAAATACTTCAAATAAGGTTACTGCTATGGAATACGATTGCGAGCCTTCTGCCAGATTGTTATTGGGGAGCGAATACATCTTATTAAGACCAGAATTTATTGACGCTGCAAAAAAAAGACCACGTATTTTTAGTAATATTTCTTCGGTATTTATTAATATGGGCGGTTCAGATATGCCGAATAATACACTGAAGTTTTTAAAGGCGGCAATTACTATAAAATCTATAAATGAAATTCATGTAGTTCTCGGTTTGATAAACCCACATATAAAAATAATAGCTGAAATAATTAAAAATGTAAAACCTTCTATCAGGATTTATCTTTATCAGAATTTGGATGCTGAACAGATGTGTAGTGTTTTGTCTAAATGCCAGTTAGCAATTTGCCCTGCAAGTGGAGTTTCGATGGAGGTCTGTGCAGTTGGCCTTGGGATGTTTAGTGGATACAGTGCTGATAATCAGATAAGTCTATTGAAAGGGTTGGTAGATAAAGATTGTGCAATTAACTTGGGAGCATTTGAATTGTTGTCAGAAAATAAAATTGCATCTGTTATTAATAGCGTTATTAATGATATGCCTAAAATAAACCATTTGGTTAAAAGTCAAAAGAAGGCAGTAGATGGAAAATCGCCCGCGCGAATTAGAAAGGAGTTTGAACTACTATGAATTTAAGTTTTAGATCCGCTGTGATAGGGGATGCAGACTTATATTATAAGTGGGCTCAGGATCCAATTGTTCGTAGAAATTCCTTTCAGCAATCATCTATATCTTATGAAGATCATATTAAATGGTTTACAGGAAAATTAGCGGGTAATGCTTGTAAGTTTTACTTATTCTTTAATTCGGATGTGCCTGTTGGACAGATTCGAATTGATATTCACCCACATGAAGCCGTTATAAGCTTATCTATTGATGAGGTCTTTAGGGGAATGGGTTTAGGGAAAGAAATGATAAATATGGCTTGTATCGATTTTTGGAAAAGTTCCAAAATTAAAACTATAGTTGCCTATATTAAACAAAATAATGTTGCTTCGTATAAAATTTTCGAAAAGGCTGGATTTGGTAGCTTTGAAAAAATAATTATGAGTGAATGTCCGGCTTTTAGATTAACAAAAAGTATAAAATGAAAGATTTTAATATTTCCGATAAAGTGATAGGTAGCAAATATTTGCCTTTTATAATTGCTGAAATGTCGGGTAATCACAATCAATCTCTGCAGAGGGCATTAGAGATTGTTGATGCTGCAGCTGATGCAGGGGCTCACGCTATAAAGTTGCAAACCTACACTGCAGATACAATGACTATAAAAGGTGCATATACTATTACTGATGAAAATTCACTTTGGAAGGGCAGGGAGTTATATGAACTTTATGAAGAGGCATATACGCCTTGGGAGTGGCACCAACCAATCTTTGAGCGTGCAAAAGAACGCGGAATAATAGCTTTCTCTTCACCTTTCGATGAAACGGCAGTAGATTTTCTTGAAACATTAGACGTGCCTGTATATAAAATAGCTTCATTTGAGAACACAGATTGGCCTCTTTTAAAACGTGTAGCCCAAACAGGTAAACCGGTAATTATGTCGACGGGCGTAAGTACTTTAGGTGATATTAGTGATGCCGTGCGCATCTTAAGAGAAAATGGATGTGAAGACTTAGTATTACTGAAATGCACGAGCACTTATCCATCGACACCTGAAAATACTAATATATTAACCATCCCACATATGGCAGAATTATTTAACTGTCATATTGGGCTATCTGACCACACAATGGGGATCGGTGTTGCAATAGGGGCTATAGCTTTGGGTGCTAGAATTATTGAAAAGCATTTTACACTGAGTCGCGATGAGGGTGGAGTCGATTCAGCATTCTCTTTAGAGCCAAAAGAATTGAAAGCCCTAGTAACAGAAGCTCAGAGAACATTTTTATCTCTGGGAAAAGTGACATATGGCATTCTACAAGTTGAAGATAAAAGCAAGCTGTTTAAGCGCTCAATTTATGTTGTTAAAGATATTAAGGCCGGAGAAAGATTTAGCAGTGAGAATGTTAGGGTAATACGACCTGGATTGGGTTTACCATCAAAGTTTCTTGAGAAAATTCTTAACTCTTGTGCCTCTAGGGACATAATTTCTGGAACTCCTTTAAGATGGGAACTTTCTTCTACATCAAATGATATATAAGCTTTCGAAGATAGATAGTTCACTGGTTAATAAATATGAAAACGATCGAAGATAAGATAAACTTTATATATTCTATTGAGGAGCGATTTGAAGTAGATAATTGGAAGATAAATGATTTGAGAATTTGGCCGATTATAAGAATAAATTTAGGGTTTTACCTTTTCTATAAATATGGCCAAAAAACAGCTACTTTTAAGAAGACTCATAAGTATCTTAAGTATCTTAAGCTAATTGGAAACTCAATAACAGTTTTCTTTAATTATGTCGGAGCAGTTTTTTTTAGTATATCAAGGAGCCTTATCAATGAGGAAAAAGATTCCAATTATTTTTTTCTCACTCTTTCTTATGATAGCATTTTGATTAAGGATAAATATTATAATAAATTAATTGATCCAATTATTGATCAAATAAACTGTGATAACACTGGGGTTAAGGTATTTGAATATCGGACAGCAGGATTATTTAAATACCCTACCTTTAGATCGAGTAATTACTTATTTTGGCATCCTTTGTTTTTTAAAATCAGGTCTTTGATTTTTAAAACAAAGATTCTAAGCTGTCAGTTAAAAGGGTTCGATGCGTTCATTCAATATTTAAATGATAGTAAAATACCTATTGAAAACTTTACCCTAGAGAGACTTGTTAATTACTTAACCTTCGTGGAATTAAATGCCACTTATTTTGTTAAGGTTTTCAAGACGCACAATGTAAAGATAGCCTTTACAACAGAATATTACTCGTTACTATCATTGTCGATGATTGTTGCAGCTAATCGATCGCGTATACCGAGCATCGATATTCAACATGGTTTACAAAATGAGTATCACTTTTCATATGCGAAATGGTGTAAACTTCCCAATGAAGGTTATGAATTACTGCCTAAATATTTCTTCGTATGGTCGAATAAAGAATATAATTTGATTAATTCTTGGAATGGAAAGCAACATGAACCTATCATTACCGGCAATCTTTTTTTAAATAAGTTTAAAAATTTTGAAAGCGACTTTGTCAATGTTTATAATGTACAGGCAGAGTCAATTAGAAACTCTGATAAATTAAATATTTTACTTACATTACAAGATAAGATTCCACCAATTTGGTTAATCGAGTTTATAAATAACTCAAGTGATAGAATTGAATGGTGGATAAGAAGTCACCCTGTTTGGACAAATGTATTAACTGAATTATTAAGAAAGATAGATTTGAAAGTGAAAACTTTTTTACCTGATCCTTTGTTGATTTCTTCCCTTCCCTTATATTCTATTCTTAAAGTAATTGATATAAATGTAATTCAAACATCCACCACTATAATTGAATCATCGTTATTTAATAAGCCGACTCTTATAATCGACAAGGAGGGGTTATTACATTATAAAAGCTATATTGAAAACAATATAGCTTATTCGGCTTTAAATAAATCTGATTTTGAAATGCATATAAATAAATTGAGTATTCAGGGTGGAATTAGAGAAAAATCAGTAGACCACGTACATGTTCTCGATATTAAATTGTTATTAAAAGATATAGAGAATCGCGTGTTTAAAAATAGTGAAGCTAGAAGTAAGAAATAATGGATATAGCTCGCTTGAAATTTTTTTTTTCTTCTTCTTTATTCAGAAATTCAAGTGTTTATACACTAGCAAATATACTTAATGCATCTATTCCTTTTTTATTAATCCCTATTTTAACAAAGCGTTTATCGACAGAAGACTACGGTATAATAGCCATGTTTACAATTATGATAAATATTGTGAGTCCTTTTGTTGGCTTAAGTATTCATGGTGCTATTGGTAGAAAGTATTTTTCGAGTAATTTTAATTTGGCTCGTTATGTTGGAAACTGCTTTTTTATTTTATTTTTAAGTACTCTACTCGTTTTAATTATAGTCTCTATCGTTAAAAGTGAGTTGGCTCATTATACTAAAATACCAGCGAATTGGCTTTATGCAATAGTGATGATTTCCTTCTCTCAATTTATATCACTTTCCTTATTAACAATATGGCAGGTAAGTCTAAAGCCTTTTTATTATGGGATTTTACAGTTTGCTCAAACATTATTAAACTTTGGCCTCACTTTATATTTTGTAATTTATCTAAATCAGAATTGGTCAGGTAGATTAAGGGCTCAATTAATTAGTTTCGGAATGATAGCTGTGTTATGCTTATTCATTCTTATTAAGAAAAAGTTGATTAGCTTTGAGTTCAATAGAGATGATATCACTCATGCACTAAAATTTAGTTTGCCATTAATTCCACATACGGTAGGTGGTATTGTCATCAGCATGACTGATCGTATTCTTATAACAAATATGGTTGGAGTAAATGAAACGGGTATTTACACAGTAGCTTTCCAAGTGGGCAGTGTTTTAAATCTACTAACTAGTGCCTTTAACAATGCTTATGTTCCGTGGCTTTTTGACAAGTTGAATAATATTTCTAACGAATGGAAAATCAAGATAGTAAAGTTTACTTATATGTACTTTATATGCTTATTCGTAATAGCAATTTCTGCTATGTTAATTTTGCCGATTTTTCTAAGTTTTTTTGTTGGTAAGGATTTTCAATCAGCTGGCGGTTACGCTGTATGGATTATTTTAGGATACGTGTTTAACGGTATGTATTTGATGGTGACCAATTATATATTTTATGTTGAGAGAACCAAATTGTTAGCATGGATTACCTTGTGTTCATCACTGATAAATATTCCTCTCTGTTATTATTTGATAAATTTAAATGGTGCAATTGGTGCTGCCCAAGCTACAACCGTTGTCTTTTTCATATCTTTTATCCTAACTTGGAAGCTTAGTGCTTCAGTTTATAAGATGCCATGGCACTTAAAAGAATTGTTTTAAATAATGAATTACATATAACAAGGATTTAAGAAGTAAGTAAGTTAAGGGAAGCTTGAGTCCATATTTAAACTGTAGGATAGGATTTCGAATAAATAATCCAGTTATGGAAAGTGATATATCTAAATTGTCTTGTGAAGATAGGTCAAAGCATTTTTTTGGAATAAATATATGATACTTCATGCAACATGAGTATACTTACCCACATTAGGATTCATTCATGATTTTTATATAGATAATAAAAGAAATGATTGCAAGAATTGAAATAAAGATGCTTCAGATTTACCATCAATGATGGAAAGGCAAGAAAGGCAAAGCAAACTAGATTGAAACTCTAGATCAAATATACGTTGTTTATTATTGGATGACGGTAATATTCTATGAAATGTTTAATTTTCAGCACGAATGATAGGAATCATAAATTATGGAATGGGGAATTTGGGTTCTATCCAGAACATGCTAAAAAAGCTGAGGGCTGATTCAGTTATTCTTGATGAACCAGGTACGTTAGAAAATTACACCAAACTAGTGCTTCCGGGTGTGGGAGCATTTGATAATGGCATACAACATTTGAGGGCGAATGGGTGGGTAGATCCTTTAAATAATCTGGTTCTTGTGCAAAAAGTGCCAATATTGGGCATTTGCCTCGGTATGCAACTGATGACGAAGAGTAGCGAAGAGGGTGTTGAAGAGGGACTTGGCTGGATTGATGCTAAGACACTTAGGTTTGATTCGCGGGGAAAGAACATGAAGATTCCACATATGGGTTGGAATGTAGTGAAGCCAAGAGCTAACGACCCACTTTTCGAATCTACTTTTAAAGAACTACGTTTCTATCATGTTCATTCGTATTATGTTAATTTGGCAAATAAGGAAGAGGAAATAGCCAGCACTTATTATGGTGAAAGCTTCACATCTGCTTTTCGAAAAGAAAATATCTGGGGCGTACAGTTCCATCCTGAAAAAAGTCATAAGTTCGGGATGCAGCTGTTAAAGAACTTTAATGAACTATAATGCTAAGAACTAGAATAATTCCCTGTTTGCTTCTGAAAAATAGGGGCTTAGTGAAGACGATTAAATTCAAAGATCCTAAATATATTGGGGACCCGCTAAATGCGTTGAAAATCTTCAACGAAAAAGAGGTAGACGAACTTATTTTTCTAAGCATCGACAGTACTTTAAATGATACTGAACCTCCATTTGATCTGATTGAAGATATCGCTAAGGAATGTTTCATGCCTTTTTGTTATGGTGGTGGGATAAAAAGTATTAATCAAATTAAAAGAATACTACAGCTTGGCGTCGAAAAAGTAGCGATCAACTCAGCTGCCTACACCGATCCTGAATTTATTAGAGAGGCTTGTAGTGTCTTTGGGAGTTCTACAATTGTAGTGTCAATAGATGTTAAAAAGAATATTTTCGGCAGGTATCAGGTGTATGTAAAAGGTGGTAAAGAGAATACGAAACTTGATCCCCTTGATTATGCCTTGCGAATGGAACAATTAGGTGTCGGAGAGCTGTTTGTAAATTCTATTGACAGAGATGGTACCTATAGTGGTTACGATTTAACACTTATAAACAAAATATCTTCTGCAGTGGGTGTTCCAGTGATTGCATGCGGTGGAGCGGGAACTCTAAAAGATTTTGTAGACGCTTCCGTTTACTCTGGCGCATCGGCAGTAGCCGCAGGTAGCCTATTTGTTTTTCATGGAAAGCACAAGGCAGTGTTAATAACATATCCCAGATACGAAGAATTAAAGGAGTTAGGTTTGTAGCTCTCACCTTATATGATTGATTTAAGGTATGCATAGGTGGCCTATTTTATATTATATGTCTTGTGGTTTTGGTACTGTAATGAGGCTTGTGGCGCTGAAATACCGGTTTAAAGTTGCATTTTTTTTATCGCGAAAATTAAAGCGATTGATCAAATTAACCACTGCATATAAAGAGCAAATTGACTACCGTTTGGATGATATCGACTCTATCTCGCTTGCTTTTTTTTTAAGCGCTATGACCAAGGCGGGAACCTTGTTCGAGCCTGTTTATACCGTGAGAGGGATAGAGAAACTTAGAAGTGTTCTGAGTGCGAACGCGGGCACGCTGATGGTTGGTGTGCATGGTCAATTGCATGGTGTGTTAGTCCGACACTTAGTAGACTCGGGCTATACGCCAATTGTTATCCATGCGGAAGAGAAATATCCGGTAGCAGGTACTAAAAAAAAGATAAGGGCAATCGTTCCCGATCGACACATGCTTTTAGGCGCGCAAAGCATTCTTAAAGCAGGACATTTGTTAATGGCTCTGATAGACTTAAAAAAAGAATTAAAGGGCAGGTCAATAGAAATGCAGACCCCTGCTGGACCTGTTTATATAGCGACTCCTATATTTCGGGTGGCTTCTTATTGCAATGCAAACCTATTGTTTTTCCGGATCTCGACAATGAAAAATGAGATCGTAATTAGCATAGATTCTCCTTCAAGTGCAAATGAAGCTACCGATGAGAGCTACGCATTGGAGTTTATCAACTTTTTAAATACAAATCAGAATTAAAGGTTTGCATGATGTATCTTTACAGGCTTATTAGTTTTATTAGTAGCAAATCTAAACGCTGCGTATCGACTTATTGAAAATTAATGAAAAAAACTCGGCAATTAGACCATCAACAATGTGTAAAATGTGTTATGGACACCACGGACCCAGACATTAGGTTCGATGAAAAAGGTATTTGCAATCATTGTCACAAGTACGCAAAAGATAATGCTCTATTTAATTCTGTTTCCGAACGGAAGCAGGCTCTAGATTTACTTATTTCGAGAATAAAAAAGCACGGTGAATCAAATGATTATGATTGTCTAATCGGTGTAAGCGGTGGAGTTGACAGTACTTATGTCGCGTATCTGGTTAAACAGTTAGGTCTTAGGCCTTTAGCTGTACATCTAGACAATGGCTGGAACAGCGAATTAGCTGTGATGAATATTGAAAATACATTGAACAAGCTTGGAATAGATCTTTATACTCACGTTATAGATTGGGAAGAGTTTAAAGATTTACAATTAGCGTTCTTAAAAGCGTCAACACCAGATTCAGAAATCCCTTCCGATCATGCAATCTTTTCGTTAATGAGGAAAGTGGCTAAGGAACAAAAAATTAAGTATATAATTTCTGGGATAAACAAGCGAACCGAAAGTCATCACCCCGGCGCGTGGTCTCAAGGGCATGAAGACTGGTTATATATAAAGAGTATTCATAAAAAATTTGGAAAAGTGAAACTAAAAACATTTCCACATGGGGATTGGTGGTCTTTTTATACAAGTCGATTTTCTAAAGATTGGGTTAATATTCTTGACTACATCGATTACGTAAAAGATGATGCAAAAAAGATTCTAGTGGATAAATTGGAGTGGAAGGATTATGGTGGTAAGCATTTCGAATCTATCTACACTCGTTTTTTTCAAGGCTATTTATTGCCAGTTAAATTCGGCTTTGATAAGAGAAAGATGCATCTGTCTAGTTTAATTTGTGCAGGTGAATTGACTAAGGCAGAGGCTCTCGACGAGTTAAAAAGTGAACCGTATCCAAAGCAGGTTCAAAATGAAGACAAAGAATATGTAATAAAGAAGTTCAATTTAACATCCGAAGAATTTGACGATATAATGAAACTGCCTTTAAAAACGTATTATGATTACCCATGTTATCCGAATACTCTTTTGTATAAGGCATTAAAGAGGGTAGTAACCATGGTGAAATGAAGTATTATTATTTGATAATTAACGAGGGAGTCAGTAATGGATTAATTCAAAGCCAAGTGTTAAACCCAATCGAGTACAACTCGCTGCAAGATGAGGTAGGAGTAATTTCAATAGAGAAGCCGGGTTGGAAAAGAATTGACACCAGTATTAATCTTATTACCATTCCTTTTGGAGTGCCATATAAACTATTCTTATTTAATGCATTAGCTTTTGTACTGGTTCCTGTATTAGCGTTTTTATACGCTGTTGTTTTATCTATTATTACTGATAGAAATGATATTCTTATTGCAAGGAGCTATTTTCCGGGAATAGTTTTGCTTAATCTAAAAAGAATAAGAGGGAACAAATATAAGTTTGACCCGCGAAGCTTATTTATTCATGAATCTGTAACTAAGGGAAAGATAAAGCCTGACAGTCGGTTGTTTAAACAATGGATAAGGTGGGAAAAGGCAATTCTTCGAGAAGCGGAGCAAGTTATTGTAGTGGCTAAAAAACAAGGGGAGTATTATCAGAATACGGTAGCACAACCTCTATCTTTAATAAATATCCCATGTTATTCATCTGGGCCGACGACTTTTAAATCTAGCAGGACTGAACTTCTCCCGTTTAAGGAGGAAGATGTGGTATTGGTATACTATGGCTCTTTAGATGACGGCTGGAATAATAAAGATATCTATTCAGGTATTTTTACTCAAGCAATCGTCCAAGGATATAAAGTCTGTATTCTAAGTCAGAATTACAAAGAGTTACAGAATGATGACCGGTTTTCTGGTAGAGATATATTTATTGTCGATACTAAGCGAAATCGAAATCACAGTGAGTTCCTACAGGTTTGTGATTATGGAGTTGTAGTAATGCCAAAAACATCGGACTGGGAGACCCGGTTAAGTGTAAAGTTTGTAGAATATTCCAGTAACGGATTAGGTGTTTTGGTGGGAGAGTTTGTGGGCGAAGCCGTGAGGATATCAACTAAATATTTTGCAGATTATAATTACGTTCTATGTTCCAATCTCTTGCCAACGCGTTTAAGAACCTTACTTGATTCGGATCGTGATGTGATCAAGCGACAGGCGGAGCGTTTATTTAGTCTTTCAAATTTTACACAGTTAGTTCAATAGATATAATATGGATATCTCCTGCTATAAGATAAGAAAGGCGACTTTGTGCTTATTCCCATATATAATTGGGATAGCGTGTTTTTTTTTCTATTTTGTTAATCCATATTTTCAAAATGGTTCGGAAAATGCACAGTTTAGGATAGATGCCGACTCCTTTATTTATATTGATTTAAATCGTGCATACGAAAATGTTTTTCTGTTGCTTGCTATTAATCCAAATACCTTTGGTCCGCTTTTTTTATTAAGAATCACACAGGAAAATTTTGTGGTTATTTTCTGCATCAATCTATTTTTATTTATACAGTCTTATAAAGTTATAGTTGATAATTACAATGTCAAAGCGAGGCTGTTTGTAGCTTTAATTATTATAAACCCACTTTTTATTCCCGCTTTGACGACATTGAACAAGGAGATTTTCGGTATCGGAGCAATGGCATACTACTTAGGGTTTCTAAGAAATAACAATACCAAGTATTTTTTTATTAGTATTTTATTAGGACTAATTACAAGATGGCAAATGGTGTTTATTTTGATTTTCTTCCATATGTTTAAATTACTTATTGAGAAATTCAAGGTTGGTAGAGGTAAGGCAGTTTTCTATTTCATCCTATTATTGTCACTAACTTTCCCCCTTTTATTAGCCGATTTTACTAATGTAGGTGACCTGAATACCTTAGAGCGACAACAAGATACAGCCGGCGGAGCCATAAGTTTTTTTAACCGATTACAGCAGAATTACTTGTACATAGTCGCAGCTATCCCAAAAATTTTCTTTAATTTATTTGGAAATATTTTTAGGGTGTTCGGAATGATAGTTCGCCCCTCGCAAGCAGATTTTAACGATATTTACAATAATGTTTTTATGCTCGGATATCAGCTTGTAATGTTTTTCATAACCTTATTTTTTCTTTTTTTTAAGAAGATTAGTTTGAGAGACGACTTAACATTGTTATGTTGCATTTACTTAATTGTATTTTCATTAGGACCAATGATTCAATATCGGTATATTTTTCCGTTATATATCGTAATTATCACATTACTTTCAGCTCGTAAGCCGAAATCAATTGAAAATGACGAAAGATCAGCACTGGAGCTTAAGTTTTAGACGTAATTTTAAAAATATATTCATTTGCAGTAAAATACAATGGAAAAACCTCTTCTTAGATTTGCCATAATCGGTTGTGGCAGAATAGCGCAGCGTCATGCTGAACATATTAAAAATAATGGGCTTTTGGTAGCTGTTTGCGATATAGTGGCCGAAAAGGCAGATGCTATGGCTTCCCAGTACGGTGCGAAGGCATATCACGATGTAAAATCGCTTTTCGAAAATGAGAAAAACATCGATGTTGTCTCTATTTGTTCGCCAAATGGCCTGCACGCTGAACATGCTATATTTGCCCTTAATGCAGGATGCCATGTTTTGTGTGAGAAACCCATGGCAATAGATGTTAATGACTGCGGAGAAATGATTAAAGCAGCGGAAAAGAACAACAAACGTCTGTTCGCCATTAAACAAAATAGATTTAATCCCCCTGTTGCCGCGGTGAAGGAAGCTATCGATAAGGGCATACTAGGGAAGATATATAGCGTACAACTTAGTTGTTTCTGGAATCGGAACCCGGACTATTATAAGCAGTCGTGGAAAGGTACTAAATCTCTCGACGGTGGCACCTTGTACACGCAGTTTAGTCATTTTATAGACTTGTTGTACTGGATGATTGGTGACGTAAGGCGGGCGTACGCTCTCACTGGTAATTTTGCGCATGAGGGCATTATCGAATTTGAAGATTCTGGCGTAATAGCTTTGGAATTTTATAATGGTGCGATAGGTAGCGTCAACTATACCGTGAACAGTTATGGTAAAAACATGGAAGGCTCACTAACTATTTTTGCAGAAAAAGGATCGGTAAAAATCGGTGGTCAATATCTAAACGAATTGGAATACCAAAATATTGAAGGTTTTGAGTTTAAAGACCTTCCAGAAGGAAATAAGCCCAATAATTACGGTACGTATGTAGGTTCAATGTCTAATCATGATAAAATATACGTTAATTTAGTAGATGTTTTAACCAACGGGGCAGAAATATCTACTAGTGCTTTCGAAGGCATGAAAACTGTAGAAATTATAGACAAAATTTATCAATCAGCTAAGTCACTTAACCGTTAATGTCGGACGTAACTCTTTTAAAAAGCGGTATCCGGAATGTCGAATTTGACATAGGCGTTAAGGTCATTCAGCCGGTTAATTTGTATGGGTGTAAGATTGGACAAAATTGTTTTATAGGCCCGTTTGTGGAAATACAGAAGGATGTGTCGATTGGCGATAATACGAAAATACAATCACACACCTTTATTTGTGAGCTGGTTTCCATCGGCGATAATTGTTTTGTTGGCCACGGGGTAATGTTTATAAATGATTTGTTTTCAAAGGGAGGCCCCGCACAGGGAGATAAATCGCTGTGGAGGGCCTGTAAGATAGGGAACAACGTTTCTATTGGAAGTAACGCTACTATTTTGCCTATCGATATTTGTGACAACGTTGTAATTGGAGCAGGCTCCGTTGTGGTAAAGGATATCACACAAGCCGGGGTATACGCTGGAAATCCAGCAAAATTTATGAGAAAAATAATATGAATGTACCATTTGTAGACTTAAAAGCGCAATATTTAAGTATCAAGGACCGAATTGACGGGGCTGTAAGTGCTGTTATTAACGAAACTGCCTTCATAGGTGGAAAGTACGTCGAGAAATTCGAGCGCGAATTTGCATCGCTGTATGGTGTTGAACACTGTGTTTCTGTGGCAAATGGTACTGACTCTCTATATATAATCATGAAGATGTTGGGTATAGGACCCGGCGATGAAGTGATAACAGTTGCTAATAGCTGGATATCATCTTCAGAAACTATTACACAAACAGGTGCCACTCCAGTTTTCGTTGATATAGATCCACGATACTATACTATTGATGTAACGAAAATAGAAGCAGCTATCACTCCCAAAACAAAAGCTATAATGCCTGTACACTTATATGGCCAGATGTGTGATATGGAACAAATCTCGTTATTAAGTGAGAAGTACGGGTTAAAAGTTATTGAAGATTGTGCACAGTCGCATTTTTCAGCCTTTCAAGGTCGAAGGGCAGGTTCATTTGGGGTGGCTGGATCATTCAGTTTCTATCCTGGGAAGAATTTGGGGGCTTACGGTGATGCCGGCTGTATTATTACTAACGAAATAGAATTGGCTACAAAGTGTAGAATGTACGCCCGGCACGGAGCACTCAAAAAGCACGAACATCAGATGGAGGGAATAAACAGCAGGTTGGATGGATTGCAAGCGGCGATATTGTCTGAAAAATTACCGTTTATCTTGGAATGGACTGAAGCTCGAATCAAAAATGCAGATTATTATGACCAGTTGCTCAAGAACAATGCCGCGGTGACAATTCCGCAAAGACGGGAGGGTTCAAAGCACTCATTTCATCTCTATGTAATTAAACATGACAAACGCGACGAACTAGCATCTTATCTTAAGTTACACGGAGTAGAAACAGCAGTACATTATCCCGTAGCTCTACCTAATATGAAAGCATACGAACATCTAAAATACACACCCGAGGATTTTCCCGTCGCTACAAAGAATCAACACGGAATATTATCACTACCGATGTATCCTGAGCTTCAAACTAGTCAAGTAGAATATATTGCTGAACTTATTAATAAGTTCGGTTAAGAACGTACGTTACGCAGTGTCTACCCACGAAATTTGTTTTTTCGGGGGAATTCATACAGCAGGCTGTTTTATAATTTTATTAGCCCCTTTTTAATAAGAAAAGATAAAGTATATGGATAGAGTATCGGTTTGCCTTGCTACATATAATGGAGAGAGATATTTTCATGAACAACTAGAGTCAATAATTCAGCAGCTCGGCGAAGATGATGAGATTATTATTTCGGATGACTCTTCAACAGATAATACCTTGAAGCTCGTGCTCTCCTTAAACGATGCCAGAATTAAAGTTTTTCCAGGTCAGAAATTTAGGAATCCAATCTTCAATTTCGAAAATGCTATTAATCAATCTACCGGCGATATAATAGTTCTTTCTGATCAGGACGATATTTGGCATCCAGATAAGGTTAAGATTATGAGGGAAAACCTTGTTGATAACGACTTAGTAGTGTGCGATTGCAGTATTATCAATTCTAAAGGAGACGTTATTGTAGAGTCTTATTTTGATTTGGTAGGCTCGGGATCGGGTGTAATAAAGAATTTAAAGAAAAACACCTACTTTGGTTGTTGTATGGCTTTTCACAGAAAAATATTAAAAAAAGCTTTGCCCTTTCCAGTGGATATTCCTATGCATGATATTTGGCTCGGCTTCGTAGCAGATGTTTTTTATAAGTCGAAGTTTATTCCAAAGCAATTGACCTTGTATAGAAAGCATGATAGCAATGCCTCGATTGCGTCTGAAATAACCAGTAATTTAAGTTTGTTTACTAAGATAAAGTTCAGGATAAATATACTTAAGTATTTACCGAGATTAATATTGAGGTAGTAATGAAAGTATCTATCATTACGGTTACTTATAACTCTGAATCATTTTTGGAAAGTTGTATATCATCTGTAAGAAATCAGAGTTATAAAGATATTGAGCATATTATTGTAGATGGAGGGTCGCAGGATGGTACAATGAAGATTGTCAAAAGGTTTAAGCATTTAACCTACATATCTGAACAGGATTCTGGTATCTATGAAGCAATAAACAAAGGCATAAGGTTAGCAACAGGGGAGCTGATCGGCGTCCTTAATTCTGATGATATTTTTTCGGATAACAACGTTGTTGAAAGCATCGTTAAGCAATTTGACGGGTCTAAATTATCTGCTGTGTTTGCAAATGTCCAATTTGTTCTGCGGAATGATATCAATAAAAAAGTTAGGTTTTATTCGTCTAAATTTTTTAGGTCATGGATGTTTAAATTTGGGTTTCAGCCGGCCCACCCGACCTTTTATGCTAGAAAAGAGCTGTTCGAAAGACTAGGTTGTTACCGCACGGATTTAAAGATTGCGGGAGATTTTGAATTGCTTTTGAGGTTTTTGCTAAAAGGAGGTGTTAAATACGAGTATGTTAATGAGGTGTGGGTGAAAATGCGGATAGGTGGAGTTAGCACATCGGGGTTCCAAAGCGTTTTTCAATTGAATGAGGAAATTATTAAAGCTCATCAATTGAATGGATTATATACTAATAAAGCTTTGGTTTATTCTAAATACTTAATAAAATGGTGGGGGTTTATTCGAAAATGAAACTCATCATCACCGGCACCACCGGCTTCGCTGGTATAAATCTGATCAGCTATCTCAAAGATTTTGAGACTCAACCGTTGTCATTACGGTATCAGCCGAGTCAAAAAGTATGTTTAGGCGAGGCAGACGCTATCATTCACCTCTCCGGTAAAGCCCACGATCTTAAAAAAATATCCCAACCTCAAGAATATTACGATGCCAACTTTGAGCTTACCAAACAACTCTACGATGCTTTTCTAAAATCAGATGCACGTAAGTTTGTTTTTATCAGCTCCGTAAAAGCCGCAGCAGATACTGTAAATGGAATATTAACAGAAGAAACTATTCCCGACCCCGAAACCCATTACGGCAAATCAAAACTTCAGGCAGAGGAGTATATTCAGTCGCAGCCTTTGCCGGAAGGAAAATCATATTACATTCTGCGCCCCTGCATGATACACGGGCCTGGCAACAAGGGGAATCTAAACCTGCTTTATAAATTTGTAAAAAAAGGCATTCCGTATCCCTTGGCCGCTTTTGAGAATAAGCGTTCTTTTTTAAGTATCGAAAATCTATGTTTTGTAATTAAGGAGCTTTTGGAAAGAGATATTCCGTCTGGTATTTATCAGGTAGCGGATGACAAAAGTTTATCTACCAGTGAATTAGTTAACCAGATTGCTTTGAACCTGGGTTTAAAGCCCAGACTATGGCAAATACCGGCAGCATTTATTAAAGCGGCAGCAAAAGCCGGAGATATTCTGAGATTGCCTTTAAATACTGAGCGTTTAACCAAGCTTACGGAAAGCTACGAAGTTTCCAATGCAAAAATTAAAAAGGTATTAGGAAAGGAATTGCCTGTTTCGGCAAGGGAAGGTTTGAAAAGGACTATTTTATCGTTTAAGGGCTAGTAAAGAAATGTAGCACCGCGCGGGTTTTCATAGCTCCGAGGCCTAAGCACCTTGTCCTGCTGAACTCGTTTCAGCTTCTGGCGCATAACAGAAAATAAACTATTGAAGGATCCTGAAACAAGTTCAGGATGACCGTATAGTGTAAATAAACCGGTGCCTTTCAGAACAAGCCTGTATAAACCCAATACAATGATGTACCACTACTCCGTCCTTCCTACGCAGGTGGGAATCCTAAAGCGATTGCAAAAGAAACCTATCCCATGCATTACGATTGCCAATCGGGTTGGCAATGACGAGTGTGCTATTGCAGGGCGGAAATCCTAAAGCGATTGCAAAGTGACCAACGTCGTCATTCCTATAGGCAGGCACTAAATACGGTGTAAAGAAACCGGAATCTTGCCAAATTCTAAACTGCTTTGCTTTAAGATTAACCAGAGAAATTCAGTTTTTGGCTATATTCGTTCAGATGGTCCCATGCAATATCAATATACCTATCCTGAAATAAGCGGCTCTTTCTTTCAGACCATTTTTTAATTGCAATTTTTGTATCTTCTTTAGAGATGCCGGGGTTTTCTTTTTTTATAAAATCTATGGAAGCAAGTATCTCTAATGATAATGCAGACTGGTAGCCGTCAATAAGCTTGATCAGTTGTTTAAGTATGGTTCGTTGTGAAAAGGAAAGCTCAGTTTTAACATAATCACTGATTTCCGGCAATCGTTCATACTGTAACTCTAAAGGCTCAAAAGCTTTGGCCTGCATTTGTTCCAGGCCTTTGATGAATTTCCCATTCATGTTATGTACCATGTGCTCCACCTGAACGCTGTATGGGCCATAATGATGGGCTTCAAATTTTAATTAAGACTGGCTCGCCAAGCCTTTGTAAAAAATAAGCAAGTTTGTTTGCCACAAAGAGACTGGTATCCTCTCCCAAAGAATCATAATAAAACATGATATATAACAACAATGCTTTAGCAGGCGTAAGTTTTACGTCCTTCTTTTGATCGTGATTTTTCAGTAATTGTTTAACCAGTTCATTCGGTTCATAAACAATAATATCTGTATCCTGTAGGCCGCCCAAATACTTTTCCATCATTGGTTTGACCTTTTCCCATTTAAGTCCGCCGTTTCCGCAACCAAGCGGTGGAATGGCGATACTTTTAATTTCTCTAGCGACAATCAACCTGGCAAGCTCTTGCAATCCGGATTCTATATAATCATATTGAGATTTTTTAAACCATTCGGTTTTAGTGGGAAAATTGATGATTAGCTTTTCACCCTCCAGTGTATGATCCTTAACTGCCAGAAGTTTTCCCGGACGCAATTCGCCGTTTTTGCAGGCTGCCGAATAAACTTTAAAATTAACAGGAAATGTTTCTTTAAATTGAAGAGCAATTCCCTTGCCCATGACTCCAACGGTATTAACCGTATTCACAAGTGCTTCTGTTTTTGCCTCTAATAAGTTCCCTTTAACGTATCTCATTAATAATAAAAGCGTTTATTTGGATTGACATGGATGTTAATATCCCCTTTAAATTCCTTAACTAAGTTATTAACCTTTTCTTCAGATTTTGCATTATAAACAACTATATTTTTAATGCAGTTTGGAGGTACATGAGATTTAACCAGAAATTCTGCCTGTTTCTTTCTCATCCTGTCAAAGTCGTCCTCTGTATTATTCCAATATCTCTGACCTGTAAGCTGTATGTCAACATGCTTTAGATCCAGGTTATTATAAAACGTCGTAATCGCATTTTTAGCATGGCCGTCGGTAAAGCACCATTGTTCACAGTTATCAATAATGCTTTTTACGCTGCAGCAAATATAAATAATATCCTCTTGCGCCCTCTTGGTTACAGCCCTGTATCCCGTAGCAATATTATAAAGCATTGGCGAAAGCGGACCAAAATAGAATGGTACATAGTCGCCTAATAATCCGTTCGGAGGATTGATTCCCACTGGATACTCACTTCTTTGCTGGATCAAAATACTGTCTCCGATAGTTATATAGTTTGCATCTGCCTGAGCATGGTTTTTATTGTACATTCCATGTTTAAGCAGATAAGCCAAATTGTCTATATGAACAATTCGGTATAACCAAAGGGTATTAAATTCCTGAATGGACATTATTACAATGTTATAAAATTATCTGATGAATTCATTACGGGTTTCGTAGTCTCTTTTGGATAAATTAGTATACCAGGTTGTTAATAAGAGCAATCAAGAACCACCCAATCCGTCCTTCCCGCAGACGGGAATCTTAATGTGCTTTGCAAAGAAAGGCCTATCCCATTCATTACGATTCCCAATCGAGTTGGGAATGACGTGACGCCTTACGGTCCCAACCGTCCCTCCCACGCAGGTGGGAATCCTAATGCGATTGCAGGGAAAACCTATCCCATTCATTACGATTCCCAATCGAGTTGGGAATGACGTGACGCCTTACGGCCCCAACCGTCCCTCCCACGCAGGTGGGAATCCTAATGCGATTGCAGGGAAAACCTATCCCATTCATTACGATTCCAAATCATTTGGGAATGACGAAACGCCTTATGACCCCAATCCGCCCTTCCTGCGGATGCGGGAATTTTAATGCGGCGCTAAGGAAAAATACCAACTGCCACGTTTTTTCTTCCTCTCCTTTGGAGAGGGCCGGGGTGAGGCCCCTGTCTTGTCCAGCTGAAGCAGGTGGTACTGCAACAAGTTTGTCCGCACAATTGTCATCCAGCCTATTAATAAAGCAACGAAACCGTTAATCTGCGTTGCTTGGTTATAACTAAAAAAAGCCGCCAGATTTCTCTGGCAGCTCCTCCTTGGTATTAATACGCTGCTAACCTATTATCGATTACCGCCCTTTTTTAATCTTCATCAGAATAAAACTAATACCAAAACTTACAATGGTTCCGGCTGCGGCGCAAACTACCGTTTGGAAAACCTCATTATAGTTTAAACTAAGCAGGCACATCAACAGGCCTCCTCCTATACCCGATTTTGTTTCAGTTCCATACATCAGTCAAGCTCTCCTTTCACGGTGGCCTCGCTAACGGCACTGATTATACCGCCGCTAACCACCAGGTAACCCGCGATTTTTATAAGCAATGCAGGCAATACTACCGGCGATCCCAGCAGTGCACCGCCTATAGCCGCTATTCCAAGCCCGATTTTACTCAGCCGATGAAAAAACTTTGGCTTCGGACTGTTCATCCGTTCATTTATCTTCATGTTCCTCCTTTCTATTTATTAATAACTCCTCCCTCTCCTTTGGAGAGGGCTGGGGTGAGGCTATCCCTCTCCTTTGGAGGCCCGGGCTGAGGCCCTTCACCACCAGCCAAACCTCCTCCTTCGCATCAATTACCGGTATTACTAAATCCTCCAGCCGCTCAGTGGCAATCCGGCTGTACAAACCTTTTCCCGGCGCTGTAACTTTACTTACAGGCGCAATACACCCTCTCAGCTCTACCTCGGCATCATTAGCCGCATGTATAAGTATTCCCGCTCTGCCCGGTACATCACATATTAACAGTTGCTTCCCTTTTACAGGATGAATCTGCGTTGCGAGCCGGTATCTCCCCTCCGGAATACACGAAACATTCCTGACATTCTTCCTCCATGGCAATTCTATACTCTCGCAGATCTTTTTTCCATAATAACGGATGGTTCCCGAGGTACCTCGTACATCATAGATTCTTTCCAGTTCAAGCTCCATCGCTAAATGCCGCTTATTTTAACAATGCAAAGGCTGTTATATGCGCCATTGTTTAGAGGGTAATACTGCGTATTCATCTTTTGATAAAAAAGAACTCCCAGTACCAGAAAAAGCGGTTTGCTGCTGTTCGGACTCAGTGTAATTTCCAATTGCGTGGTTGTTGAAACAGGCTCCTTGCAGCTAAGGTATGCGCTGCGGATCAACCCGGATTCTATTGCGTTTGCTTCAAAATCAATTGATGCCGCACAGCTAATTAGTTCAAAATGCGTGCTTCCTGCCGGGCATTCGGTAACCTTTGTAGGGTCGAATGCTGGGAAATTAATACTGAACGCTCCCGAGCTGCGGTCAATCGCCGGACTGAAATCCATCTTCAGCACCGTGTCTAAATCTGCGTTTGCATTAAAATTGAATCCGCTTAATAACTCCAGTTCGCCATCAAGCACATTTCTTTTTCCTCTGATACTTACCTGGTCGGCCTGTATAACTTTGACCATCTCGCCAGACAGTCTGTTCACCATCTTGTCATCGCTGCCCTGCTTAATAACCTCCTTTAGGGCCTTACGCAAAAGCTTCCCCGCCCTGGCCGCTCTGCCGAATTCCTCTCCGTTCTCTCGTGTGCGTTGAAATTTCGGGTCGCTGGCTATACGTTCTGCGCTCAACGGACTGTATTCGCGGGCTAAATAACCATCTTTACTCTTGTAGAAAGAAATGTCTCCGATAGTTCCTTCTAATTTTATAATACTTCTTTGCTTTGCCATAATAATTAATTTGTTTATACAAAGGTAGATAGCCTCATTTCAGCGGATTTCGCTTTTGGCGTATATGGCGAAAATTGCGTTTTTGATTTCTTTTGCGTTTTTGTCGCATTTGTCGGTATTCGGGTGTGTAACCTTTTAATATTCAGTTAGTATAAGTTATTATAAACCATCTGCATTGTTTCGGCACGTATTGGCCATCCTAATCACATTGCAGACTGCATTTACCTGTGCAATGAAAGGAGTGCCATTATGTATTCATGTAAATGAAGTGGCGATTATTATCCGTAAAAGCCCCCGCTCTGCCGAAAGGTTGATGAAGGAGATGCGCATATTTTACTCCAAGAAAAAGAATAGCCTGATTACCATTCGCCAGTTTTGCGAATACGAAGGCTTAGATTACGATGAGGTAATTCTTCACTACTACACGCCGGAGTTTAATTATAGGCTATGGAGTGTTGGCTAAATGATGGAAGAACCGAAATCGAAAAATATCCAAATTAGACCTTGTATTTTCGAACACGATTAACAAATTGCAATGTATAACCCAATCAGTAATAAATCATAAACCTGTATAGTTATTTCACGACGAGACAGTCCGTAGATACTGCACAGATAAAGCACAGATAAAGCGTACATAAAGCACTGGATAGCGCCATCCTTTTTTTATCAGCACTGTCCTTCCCGCCGAAGGGTCTTAACGCAGTGCTAAAATCACCCACTCCGTCATTCTCGCGCCGGCGGGAATCTTAATGCAGTGCTAAATAAATTTCCGGTTTGTCTGATGTTAAATGCAATAACCTAAAGCACCTTGTCCTGCTGAGAGGGTAATTTTTTACAATCACTGAAAGCGAAATGACATGGTAAATCGGCAGGGTCATGCTGAATTTATTTCAGCATCCCGCATTAGCCTTTCTTTTGAGAGATCCTGAAATAAATTCCGGATGACCTGCGCTTCATAACGGTATGTCATAGGTAACTCGTTTCAGCATCTGGCAATAACTCCGATAATGGTCAAAGGATCCTGAAACAAGTTCAGGATGACTATATCGTGTAAATAACCGGGCCGGCCAAGAATGAGTATGTTATAAATCGGACCACCATGATAAACCACCCACCTCCGTCATTCTCGCGCATGCGGGAATCTTAATGCGTTTTCTAATAACTTCCCATTTTTAACCGCAACACCCCTAAAGCGCTTTGTCATGCTGAACTCGTTTCAGCATCTGGTAATAACTCCGATAATGGTCAACGGATCCTGAAACAAGTTCAGGATGACTGTATCGTGTAAGAACCGCGCTGACCAGAACGAGTATGTATAACTGACCAGAACGAGTATGTATAAATCGAACCACCATGATAAACCACTCACCTCCGTCATTCCCCGCATGCCCCAATCCTACTGCGTTTCTAAATCAACTTCCAGTTTGGATCGCAATATCCCTAAAACCACTCTTCCTGCTGAACCCGCTTCAACATCCGGGCCCTTTTAACACGTTTTTTCCTCCCTCTCCTTTGGAGAGGGCCGGGATGAGGCCCCTTTTTTCCCTTTCCCTCCATTATCCTATCTTTGCCCAAATTTTAAATTAAATGACCCCTGTATTAGCCATCTGCCTGTTTATTGCTTTATTTATTCTGGAATTAGTTTACTTCAAACTGGCAGACCACTTTAATATTATAGATAAACCCAACGAACGCAGTTCGCATTCTTCCATAACCTTACGCGGAGGGGGTATTATTTTTCCTGTAGCTTCGGTTTTATTCTTTCTATGCTTCTCCTTTCAATATCCATGGTTTTTATCGGGACTTGTAGCCATAGCGCTTATCAGTTTTTTAGACGATCTGCATACCCTGAATAATAAGATTCGTTTAGGAGTACACATGCTTGCGGTTGGATTATTGTTTTACCAATGGGATTTATTTAATTTACCCTGGTATGGGATACTGATTGCAGCGATTCTTGTGATCGGTACCATTAATGCCTATAACTTTATGGATGGGATAAACGGCATTACCGGACTGTACAGTTTAATTACTATCCTATCCTTTTATTATATCAATGAGAATGTTGTTGTTTTTACCTCATCAGATTTTTTGATTCTTATAGGATTATCCCTGCTGGTCTTTAATTTTTTCAACTTTCGAAAAAAAGCAAAATGCTTTGCAGGAGATGTAGGAAGTGTGAGTATCGCCTTTATCCTCATTTTTTTATTGGGACAGTTAATCCTGAAAACTGAAAACCTAACCTATATTTTATTGCTGTTGGTTTACGGACTAGATGCTGTAACGACAATTATATTTCGCATTATCCGCAAAGAAAACATATTTGAGGCCCATCGCTCACATTTCTATCAATACCTGGCCAACGAACGGAAATGGCCGCATGTATGGGTCTCGGCCTTATATGCACTGGTACAATTGGGTGTTAATACGCTGCTTATAGCTCTTTTCACAGTCGCAGCCGGATTTTCGGGCAGTTTTCTTATCGCCATTCTTTCAGGAATAATTACTGGCCTGGTTTTTATCGGATTAAGAATTGGGATAGAAGGCAAGGAGCGGTTGTTTAATCCACAATCGTCATTCCCGCGCAGGCGGGAACCTTAATACAATTCGTATTGAACGGAAAGTTTTATGTATTACGATTCCCAATCGGGTTGGGAATGACGGACGCTTTATCCACCACAATCGTCATTCCCGCGCAGGCGGGAACCTTAATGCAATTCGTATTGAACAGAATGTTAACGCATTACGATTCCCAATCGGGTTGAGAATGACGGACGTTTAACCCACCACAATCGTCATTCCCGCGCAGGCGGGAATCTTAAAGCAATTAGTATTGAACGGAAGACTTAACGCATTACGATTCCCAATCGGGTTGAGAATGACGGACGTTTAACCCACCACAATCGTCATTCCCGCGCAGGCGGGAACCTTAATGCAATTCGTATTGAACGGAATGTTTAAAGCATTACGATTCCCAATCGAGTTGGAATGACGGACGTTTCACCCACCACAATCGTCATTCCCGCGCATGCGGGAACCTTAATGCAATTTGTATTGAACGGAAAGTTTTATGCATTACGATTCCCAATCAGGTTGGGAATGACGGACGCTTTACCCATTACAATCATATTCTCGCACAGGCGGGAAACCTTAATGCGCTTTTTCCTTTGCACATATTTTATATTCTTGCGCCTTGTTCTAATCCTGAAAGGATTTAATATTTGTTGATGTTTTAAAGGCTTATTATATTCTTATCCCTGAATAAGTTCTCTCCTAAGATCGACAAAGATGCCAAACAGCCTTTCTCCTTTTCCCCTTCCTCCTTTCCATGTCTGTTGTAAATTTCCCGAGGTGGAATCCGACCCTCTTATAGGAGCAGCTTAGCTGGGTTCTGGCGGTTATCCCAGAACATCAAAAGTTCTATCGTGGTGGCTTTTTTTCTGTAGAACAAACTCACTTGCCTTACTATAACACATTTGTAAGTATCGCTTTCTTTGGAGTAAGGATAAAGCAGGGGATTATCGCAGATATAGAGGATCACTTCTTCTGTACGGTGAATAAACGCTTTTAACTCTTTCTCTGTCCATTTCTCGTCTAAATATTCCAGGACTTTATAATAAGTAAGTTGTGCTGTAGGAGACCAGGTAACAGAATAGTCCATTATTTTTTCAGAAAGCGGTTCTTTACTTCCGACATTACCTGTGCATGTGGAATACCTTCGCCCCGGTCAAGTTCGTCTTTTGCTTTATTTACAGCTTGTTTTATCTCGGCAGGAAGTTCTGTCCAGAAATCGTCTTCTGACAGGCCTATTAATGATTTTATTTCATTGAGCAAGCCCTCATCATTACTTTGAATAATCTTCTCTACTATCTTATATTTTAATGCAATATCCATATAACAATACGTGTATAAAGATAACATTTTTACTTCTATTCGGTTCATCTAGGGGAACAATTCAGATTAATGTTATGAAACCTTCCAGATTGCTTTCTTTATGAAATGCCTTACGATTACTTTCAAGCCGCAACGAAAATAATAGGTTCGCTGTTTGACATGCTTCACAGACTATGCCGTCCTTTCTCGATTTTTTAGCACCCACATCGTTCCCGCAGGCGGAAATCTTAATACAATTCGTATTGAACGGAATGTTTTATGCATTTATGATTCCCAATCGGGTTGGGAATGACGGACGTTTACCCACCACAATCGTCATTCCCGCGCAGGCGGAAATCTTAATACAATTCGTATTGAACGGAATGTTTTATGCATTTATGATTCCCAATCGGGTTGGGAATGACGGACGTTTACCCACCACAATCGTCATTCCCGCGCAGGCGGGAATCTTAATACAATTCGTATTGAACGGAATGTTTAACGCATTACGATTCCCAATCAGGTTGGGAATGACGGACGCTTTATCCACCACAATCGTCATTCCCGCGCAGGCGGGAATCTTAAAGCAATTTGTATTGAACGGAATGTTTTATGCATTACGATTCCCAATCAGGTTGGGAATGACGGACGCTTTATCCACCACAATCGTCATTCCCGCGCAGGCGGGAATCTTAAAGCAATTTGTATTGAACGGAATGTTTAACGCATTACAATTCCCAATCAAGTTGGGAATGACGGACGTTTAACCCACCACAATCGTCATTCCCGCGCAGGCGGGAACCTTAATACAATTCGTATTGAACAGAATGTTAACGCATTACAATTCCCAATCGGGTTGAGAATGACGGACGTTTAACCCACCACAATCGTCATTCCCGCGCATGCGGGAATCTTAATGCAATTCGTATTGAACGGAATGTTTAACGCATTACGATTCCCAATCAAGTTGGAATGACGGACGTTTCACCCACTACAATCGTCATTCCCGCGCAGGCGGGAATCTTAAAGCAATTCGTATTGAACGCAAGGTTTTGTGCATTATGATTTCCAATCAGGTTGGGAATGACGGACGTTTCACCCACCACAATCGTCATTCCCGCGCAGGCGGGAATCTTAAAGCAATTCGTATTGAACGGAAAGTTTTATGCATTACGATTCCCAATCGGGTTGGGAATGACGGACGTGGAGCTTTTCTCCTTTCTCCTTTTTTCCTTCCTCATTTTCCTCCAAGATTTTCCTTCTCCCATATTATTTAATTTGTACTTTAGATCACATTTTAGAAAGCAACCTTATCGTTACACTATAAAAACAAGAATGAAAGTAGCATTAATCACAGGAATTACCGGGCAGGATGGAGCTTATCTTGCTGAATTCCTTTTAAAGAAAGGATACGAGGTGCATGGTTTAAAGAGGAGAACATCCCTGTTTAACACCGATCGTATCGATCACCTGTATCAGGATCCGCATGAAACCAATGTTAAACTTAAATTGCATTATGGTGATTTAACCGACTCTACCAATATTATCCGCATTATTCAGGAAACACAACCTGATGAAATTTATAACCTGGCTGCAATGAGCCATGTAAAAGTAAGTTTCGATACACCGGAATATACAGCCAATGCAGACGGTATCGGCACCCTACGTATTCTTGAAGCCGTTCGTATTTTAGGACTCACCAAGAAAACCCGCGTATACCAGGCTTCAACATCCGAATTATACGGATTGGTTCAGGCTGTTCCGCAAAGCGAGACAACTCCCTTTTATCCTCGTTCACCCTATGCTGTAGCTAAAATTTATGGCTATTGGATCACCGTAAACTACCGCGAGGCGTATGGAATGTATTCGTGTAACGGTATCTTGTTTAACCACGAGAGTCCCATCCGTGGAGAAACTTTTGTTACCCGTAAAATTACCCGTGCTACTGCTAAAATAGCACTCGGACTGCAGAACTGCTTATATCTTGGAAACCTTTCTGCTCAACGCGACTGGGGACATGCCAAGGATTATATTGAAGCCATGTGGTTGATTTTGCAGCAGGACAAGCCCGAAGATTATGTGATTGCAACGGGTATTACTACCGCAGTACGCGATTTCGTTAGAATGAGCTTTGCCGAACTTGGAATTGAAGTGGAATTCAGCGGAAAAGATGAACACGAAAAAGGAGTGATTATTGATGTGGACCAGGCGAGAGCACTGGAGCTGGGATTAAATGTAGAAGCATTAAAAATCGGGCAGACAGTTGTAAAAGTAGATCCACGGTACTTCCGTCCTACTGAAGTAGATTTATTGCTGGGAGATCCAACCAAGGCAAAAGAAAAACTGGGCTGGAAATTAAAGTATGATTTACCAGCTTTAGTAAAGGATATGGTACATTCTGATTTGAGCCTGACCAAGAAAGATGAATATTTGAAACAAGGCGGACATCAGGTCTTGAATTATTTCGAATAAAGAGTCGGAAGCTCTTCTTACTATGAATCCGTTTGTGAAAGCCGTTTTTGGTTATGCAAACGGATTTTTTGTTTTATACTGGTTAGGGGATACTTTCAGGCTTTGATTCGGTCTTCATCGCAAACGAATAACCCGGCAGCCAGAGGTATCTCCTGAAAATTATTTTTTAATTTTTACATTAGAAAAATCCGCACCGCATTTACCGCAGCCAGAACTGCAGCCATTTTTAGAATACAGGTTTTTATAAATAAAACGGCCGATATATGCGATTGCTACAGCAAAAATTAGGATAACAAGTACTTCCTGGGTTTCCATATTACAAATATAAAGTTCTGTTAAGCGTTGATTGTCATTAAATTTCAACTTTTAAAAGCAAAAAAAAACCAATTTAAAAAACTACCTTTGCAAAAAATTTTGAGAGGCATTCTTCATGCAGAAAATTAGAAACATTGCAATAATAGCACACGTTGACCACGGTAAAACTACACTGGTTGACAAAATTTTACATAGCTGTTCGATATTCCGGGATAATCAGGATACGGGTGACTTAATTCTGGACAATAATGATTTAGAGCGTGAGCGGGGGATTACCATCGTATCGAAAAACGTTTCTGTTCCTTACAAAGATGTAAAAATCAATATTATTGATACACCTGGTCACGCCGATTTTGGGGGTGAAGTAGAGCGGGTATTAAAAATGGCCGATGGCGTTATTTTATTATGTGATGCTTTTGAAGGCGCTATGCCTCAAACACGTTTCGTAACACAAAAAGCGCTTGCATTAGGTTTAAAGCCAATTGTTGTTGTAAATAAGGTAGATAAAGAAAATTGCCGTCCGGAAGAAGTTTATGAGCAAATCTTTGAATTGTTCTTTAACCTGGATGCAACGGAAGATCAGTTGGATTTCCCGGTAATTTACGGTTCATCCAAACAAGGATGGATGAGTACAGACTGGAAAGAAAAAACTGAGGATATTTTCCCTTTAATGGATGCCATTCTTGCAAATATTCCACCAGCTCCAATATCTGAAGGTACATTGCAAATGCAGATTACTTCATTAGATTATTCATCTTTTGTTGGCCGTATTGCAATTGGAAGGGTAGCACGCGGAACTATCAAAGAAAACCAACCGGTTTCTCTTGTAAAACGCGACGGAAAAATTCAGAAATCGCGTATTAAAGAACTTTATACCTTCGAAGGTTTAGGTAAAGTACGTGTACAGGAAGTTAGTTCTGGCGATATCTGTGCAGTGGTTGGTATAGATGGTTTTGATATTGGCGATACAATTGCTGATTTCGATAACCCGGAACAATTAGAAGTAATTCATATTGACGAACCTACCATGAACATGTTGTTTACCATTAACAACTCACCGTTCTTTGGTAAAGAAGGCAAATTTGTAACCTCTCAGCGTCTGCGTGAACGTTTATACAAAGAGATGGAGAAAAACCTTGCCTTAAAGGTTGTAGAAACAGAATCTCCCGATTCATACCTGGTATACGGAAGAGGTATTCTTCACTTATCAGTTCTGATTGAAACCATGCGCCGCGAAGGGTATGAGTTACAGGTAGGACAGCCGCAGGTTATCATTAAAGAAATTGATGGCGTTAAATGCGAACCGATAGAAACTTTAATTGTAGATGTACCGGCCGAAGTTTCAGGAAAAGTAATTGAATTGGTAACCCAGCGTAAAGGTGAGTTATTGATTATGGAGCCTAAAGGGGATCTTCAGCATTTAGAGTTTGATATTCCGGCCCGCGGTATAATCGGCCTGCGTAACAACGTATTAACCGCTACTGCCGGAGAAGCTATTATGGCTCACCGTTTCAAGGCTTACGAGCCATGGAAAGGAACCATTCCCGGCCGCTTAAATGGCGTGTTAGTATCTATGGAAAAAGGGCAGACCACTGCTTATTCTATCGATAAACTTCAGGACAGGGGACGTTTCTTTGTTGACCCGGGAACAGATGTATACGAAGGCCAGATTCTGGGAGAACATATCCGCGATAACGATTTAGTGGTAAATCTTGTAAAAGGTAAAGCATTAACCAATATGCGTGCATCAGGAACGGATGACAATACCCGTATTGCTCCGGCCATCAAGTTTTCGCTGGAAGAATCAATGGAATATATCCAGGCTGATGAGTATATAGAAGTTACTCCTCTAAGCATGCGTTTACGTAAGATTTATCTTAACGAAGCTGAACGGAAAAATAACGCAAGAAAGTTTCAGTAATTTGAATGTAATTATATAAAAGAGGCGCTTTATGTGCCTCTTTTTGTTTTGAGATATTTTGTTGAAATTCTTATTAGATTTGATTTTAATATCCTATTATAAATATGCAAGAAGAAAAAGAGAATGTAATTTCATATTATAATCAACACGTCCAGCATAAATTAAACGATTTTATAAAGACTAATCCCCGGATTGAGGAGGCATGGAATACTTTAATAAAACACGCTCCAAAGGATGTTAATGCAATTCTTGAAATGGGTTGTGGAATTGGCGGGATAACTCATAAAATGAATGGCAATTGGCCGAATGCTGAAGTTACGGGCCTGGACATTAGCACACTCTCTATACAGATTGCAGAAAAATTATTTGCAAATGATAAGACACATTTTGTAAGAGGAATATTAACACCGGAGACATTTGAAGAACAGTTTGATTTTATTGTTTTGATGGATGTTTATGAACACATTTCTCCAAGTGACAGGCCAACGGTGCATGCAGCCTTAAATAAAGGGTTAAAAAATAAGGGAAGAATTTTTCTTTCTGTTCCTACTCCTCATAATTTAAAATGGTCGTTAAAGAATAAGCCTGAAACCATGCAGCCAGTTGATGAACATATTTCATTTGATGTTATCTCTAAATTAGCAAGTGATACAGGAACTGAAGTTTTGCTATATCAGATGAAGGACATTTGGAATCCATGCGATTATTTGCATATCGTGCTTGAAAAGAATGATGATTTCGAATTGCCCTTTTTTACTCCAAAGCCCGTCACTTTCTTGGAAAGAGCGAAAAGGATTTTAAATAAATCTAGATATAAAGCCCGTAGCATTTATCGCAGAGCATTTGTTAAAAGCAAATTAAAATAATGACTAAGAGGTATAAGTTATGTATAGTAAAGCCGAACCAGTCAGTTTTTTCAGAAACTTTTATACAAGAGCATATAAACCGGTTGTCGGGAGATATAAAAGTTATTTACGGTGGTGCTTTTCCCTTATATGATCATCACGGTAAATTCTTAATCCAACAGAAAATAAGTCTGCTGATTTATTTATTTCAAAAACGGATTCTTCGCAGAAAAGATATAAAAGTTAGAACAACTGCTCTTTCAAATTATCTCAAAAAAGAATCTATTGATGTGGTATTAGCTGAGTATGGAATGACTGGAGGGGTGATTACCGATGCTTGTAAAATAGCTGGCGTACCATTGGTTATACATTTTCATGGGGCCGATGCTCATCATAAACAAACTGTCGCAGACTATAAAGAATTTTATCGGAAATCTTTTAAATATACCAGTGGCATTGTAGCCGTATCGAGAGATATGATTAATACGTTAATTTCTTTGGGAGCACCTGAAGAAAAGTTAGCATATATTCCCTGTGGTGTAAATACTTCTCTTTTTCAACCAATTCAGATTCATCCTTTTACACGAAATTTCCTGTTTATTGGCAGATTTGTAGAAAAAAAATCTCCACTGTCGGTGGTAAAAGCTTTTGAAACTGTTTTAATAAAAATGCCTGATGCGAAATTGTGGATGGTTGGAAAAGGGCCTCTTTACAAAAAGGTCAATGATTATCTGCTTGAACGCAATCTTACAAAAAGTATTTTTTTAACGGGAGTATTAAGTCAGGATGAAATTAAACTGCTGATACCCAAAATGAGATGCTATGTTCAACACTCTGTAACAGCAATTGATGGAGATATGGAAGGTTCGCCTGTCGCTATAATAGAAGCCGGAGCGTCAGGCTTGCCGATAGTTAGCACCCGGCATGCCGGAATTAAGGAAGCTGTTTTAGATGGGAAAACGGGTTTCTTGGTAGATGAACATGATATAAGCGGCATGGCAGAAAAAATGTTATTATTGGCCTCTGATTTTGAACTGGCTGTTAATATGGGAAAGGCTGGTCGCAAACATGTTATTGAAAATTATGCTATAGAAAAACAGATTAATAAACTTGACCAGCTAATACAACAAGCGATGTTAAAATAAGCAATGAACTTATTACAAAAACAGGGTTTTTTCAACAGTATAATTCTTTATACAGGTAATGCTTTAGGTTTTTTTAACCTGATAATCTTATTTCAACGTTTCCTGACTGCTGAAGAAATTGGATTTTTTCAGTTAATGGTAGCAATATCCATTCTATATGCTCAGATAGCATCGTTGGGATTAAATGGAGTGATATTAAAATATTTTCCATATTATAGAAGCGAGGATAAGAAGCATGAAGGATTTATCAAATTTGTTATATTATGGACAGGCCTGGCATTTACTGTTTTTACACTTCTTTTTTTACTGTTTAAAGCACCTATACTTAATTATTATAAGGATGATAAGGGTGTCGCCTTATTAACAAAAAACTATTATTACCTCATTCCAATTTCTTTCTTCACATTGGTTTTTACTGTTTTAGAAAGTATGGCAAGATTAATATACAGAAATGTATATTCAGCATTTCTAAAAGAGGTTTTACTTCGTGCCTTTACTTCTCTCAGTATTATATTGGTTGCCTATACAATAATTGACTATCATTATTTTCTTCAAATTTATTTAGCTGCCAGTGCACTTATTGCATTGCTGTTATGGTACAATCTTTATAAAGCAAAATATTTCTTTTGGGCGCCAGTACAGAATACAATTCTTGAAAAGAAAAATGAACTAATCAATTACGGGCTTTTTGCTGTATTAGGCGGTGGTTCTTTTAATCTTGTTCAGAATATGGGTATTTTCATGTTAACACAGGTTACGAAATCTCTCGATTCTGTTGGCATTTATGGTACCTTTGCTGGTATTGCCGTAGTAATTAGTATGCCTTCGCGAGCTCTAAGTCGTACTTCTTATCAAATTGTAGCAGAGGCCTGGGTTAATCACGACTTGCCAAAAATCAATAAAATTTATTATAAAACATCAGTCGTGCAATCCTTGATCGGCAGTCTTCTTTTAATAGGATTGATTGTTAATCAACAAAATTTAGTATCACTGCTTCATAAACCAGAATATGCACAGCATTTTAATGTATTAATAGTTATCGGCCTTGCTTTTTTAGTGGATGTAACAGGAGGTTTAAACGGGCAGATTATAAATCTTTCTAAATATTATAAGTTTACAACCTATCTGGTTGCCGTATCAGTAATATTATGTGCAATGCTTAGTTTTCTCTTAATACCTGTTTTTGGAATGCTTGGCGCTGCCCTAGCATATTTTATAACAATGCTTTCATTAAACTTTGTGTATTGGTTGTTTATAAAGATTAAATTTGGTTTACAGCCTTTTAATAAAGCCCATCTTTTCATTATATTAATAAGCATATTTAGCCTAATAATAGGATTGTTCATTCCGGAAATGAACAATATCTATATTGATATATTTATTAGGTCTGCAGTAGTTTCTACTGTATATATATTACTTGCTTACTGGTTTGATATTTCTGAAGATATTAGTTCATTGATAAATAAAGTTTTAAATCGGTAGTAGTTTTATGAAGATGATGAATTGTAAATTTATTAAAACCTAATTATTGCTTAGACCTTTAGTATTCATGCAAAACTTTGCACCCATCGCATTATTCGTATACAACCGGCCCGAACATACCAGGCGCACACTGAAATTTCTTCAGCAAAACCTGTTGGCGGATGAATCCCGTTTATTCATTTTTTCGGATGGAGCAAAACATGGTGATGAAGACGCTGTAGCAGAAGTGCGGACATTTATACAGAATATTGATGGCTTTAAATCGGTTGATATTATTGAACGCGAAACAAACCTGGGTCTGGCCAATTCGATAATTGACGGTGTAAGCAGATTGTGTAAAAAATATGGAAGGGTTATTGTTTTTGAGGATGATTTAATCTCATCGCCATATACCTTACAGTATTTCAATTATGCTTTGCGGCGGTATGAAAACGAGAAGAAAGTAATGCATATCGGCGCTTATATGTACCCGGTAGATGCTTCAGAGTTGCCGGAAACCTTCTTTTTGAGGTCTGTAAGCAGTTGGGGCTGGGCAACCTGGCAACGCGCCTGGAATAATTTTGAGCCCAATATCGATACATTAATTCAGCAGTTTGATTCCCGTTTGAAATATGAATTTGAAATGGAAGGAAGCATGAATTACTGGAAGCATGTTCGCCACTTCAAAAAAGGGAAAAATAATTCATGGGCTATCAGATGGTATGCCTCCGTATTTCTTAAACAGGGATTAAGCTTATATCCTTCAAAGTCCTTAATCGATAATATCGGACACGATGGCTCCGGCGTTCATTCCGGTGTTAACGATATGTATAAAGTAACAGTTAATCGTGCCCCGGTCAATCTCTTTCCGGATGTTATTTCAGAAGATGCAAAAGCGTTCTCTATGGTAAAATACTTTCTGGCTCATCGTAAAGGGAATATCTTTAAACGTGGCATACGATATATCAATCAGTTGCTTTCAAAAATCAATCAGCAAAAATAATTAGCTTTGGCCTCCTTAAGTGTCTGACACTTATCATATTCGCGAGTTCGTGCAACTGCAATTATATCCATGTAATTACAATTATTTTCAATGACGAGTATACTGTCTTATAATGAGATAGATATATCACAATTTTGCATGAATTTTAAATAAAGAAACTCACAAGTATAAGTAGATGTGAAGAATTAAAAAAGCATCTCAAACTCGTCTCTAGGGCCATGCTGAATTCGTTTCAGCATCCCGCATTAGCCTTTCTCTTGTGAGATTCTGAAATAAATTCAGGAGGACGTACGCTTTATAACGACTTGTCGGGTGATTTTTTACAAACACTGAAAGCGAAATTGACATGCTAAATCAAGCAAGCATTAAAAACTCGCTTCAGCATTTCGTTGGTAGGGTCATGCTGAAACGCATTCAGCATGACAAGCGCTTTAGACATCTGGATACAAGAGGATTGTTTTTCTGTAAACCGGGATGTTTTTTATTTTGGATATATTTCTTAATAAACCACATCCAATCTTATTTGTATTTTTGGATGATTTGAAAATTGTACATATAAATACCTATGATGGGAATGGCGGAGCTGGCAGAGCCGTACTACGCCTGAATAAAGGTTTGCAACTTATTGGAATTGAGTCGCAAATTGTTTGTTTATATCAGTTCAACAAGTCTTCAAACGTTATTGCCATTTCACAATCTTTCTTTGGAAGAATAAGAGCGCTTATAAATATTATTGCTGAGCGTTTCTTAATAAAGCTCTTTTTAAAAAATTCTTCTGTTCCTTTTGCCTTACAACGATTTGGGCTTTCCCCCAATTTTCTAAAAGTGCTTAAAGATGCCGATGTAGTGCATATACATTGGATAAACCATGGTTTTTTAGCAGCCAGACATATTAAGGGTTTGGCTGCTTTGAATAAGAAGCTGGTATGGACGCTGCACGACAGTAATCCTATTACGGGAGGCTGTCATGTTAGGTATGGCTGCCAGAACTTTATTAATGAATGCGGCAACTGCCCGGTATTAAAAGCGTCAGGTAGTAATGATTTGTCGCATAGAACATGGCTGAAAAAGAGCAGGGCCTATAACTATTTAAATTTTGATTTTATAGCTCCAAGTATCTGGATGGGCGACAGGGCTCGGGAAGCATCGCTTGCAGAAGGAAAAGGCGTTCATGTTATTTCCAATGCACTCGAAACAGATTTATTCAAACCATTAAATAAGGCTGATTGCCGTAAAGAGTTTGATGTTGATGAAGATTCCATTGTAATATTAGCAGGTTATATGCCTTCTAAAGCGGACAGGCATAAGGGCTTGCCTGAATTAATGGATACCCTGAGAATTCTTGCAGCCCATCCATCTATGGATAAAGATAAACTGCTTTTAATATTTTATGGAAGTGATGGGAAAGACGTTAATATTGATATTCCTGTAAGGCATAGATTTGCGGGGAAAATAAATAATGATGAAACCCTGGTAACATTATACAATCTGGCTGATGTTTTTGTGTTTACATCATTGGAGGAGAGTATGGGTTACACCGCTCTTGAAAGTATAGCTTGCGGAACACCGGTGGCGGCATTTGATACTTCAGGAGTTAGAGATGTGATTTTGCATAAGCAAAATGGTTATCTGGCCGAATTGAAAGATACTAATTCCCTAGCAAACGGAATTATATGGATATTACAGGAAAGAGAACGTGAAAATCTATCCGGATTTGCAAGAGAATGGGCTGTTGCGAATTTTAGTTTAGAAGTGATAGCGCTAAGGCATCGTGAATTATACAGGACTATCCTGAACAAGAAGGAGTAATTTATGGAGAGAAGTGCTTTCGAGCCTTATGTTAGTGTCATCACGGTAGTTTATAATAATGTAAATGGCATAGAACGCACTATTCAGTCGGTTATCAGTCAAACGTATTCTAATATAGAATATATCATAATTGATGGCGGTTCTGCAGACGGAACCTTAGAAGTAATACATCAATATCAAAACAGAATTTCCAGGCTGGTTTCAGAAAAGGATAAGGGCATTTACGATGCCATGAACAAAGGATTGGCGCTGGCAACAGGTGAATATGTGTTGTTTATGAATTCCGGTGATGAAATTTACTCAAAGGATACCGTAGCACAAGTTTTTGCTTCATCGGATGACGCTGATATCTATTATGGAGAAACTGAGATGTATAATCAGCGTTGGAAGAGCATCGGACAGCGCAGGCACAAATCGCCGCAGCAATTAACCTTTACCAGCTTTAAATACGGGATGAGCGTAAGTCATCAGGCCATTTATATTCGTCGTTCTTTAACTCAGCCCTATAATACGAAATATAAGCTGAGCGCGGATATCGACTGGATTTTGAATGCTCTGAAGCGGGCTAAGAAAGTTGTTAATGTAAACCAATACGTGGCTAAATATCTTGTGGGAGGAATGTCCAAGAAAAAGCATAAGGAAAGTTTGATTGAGCGGTTTAAAATATTTTCCAGGCATTACGGCCTGTTGCCGAATATTTTAAATCATGTTGTTATTGCTTCAAACCTGCTTTTCTATTATTTAAAGAATGGAAGGACGAATGATTAGATAAAACTTGCCAAAAGCTCCAAAGCTTTTGGCAAGCTGATAGAATTAAGCAACTAATTTCGTCTCTTTTTTATTACGCACTTCCATGAAAATTGCAAACGCCAATCCTGCTATCAATAATATAGATGCTATTAATGATATTGTTTCTCCGGTATAATAGGATGCCGGTTCAAATTTGAATTCAAGTTTATGGTTTCCTCCGGGCAGCTGCGCTGCGCGCAAAACATAATTCGCCCTGAATAGAGGTATTTTTTCACCATCTACATAAGCATGCCAGCCTTTATCGTACCAGATTTCTGAGAATACGGCAATTACATCGTTGGCAGCAGAATACTCATAAGTCAGATCGTCCGGATGGTAATTTACGAGTCTTATTTCTGCATTATTAGGCACGCCAAGTTTTTTTGTATCAATCAATGATTTAAATTCTTCATTAATAATCGCTTCCTTTTTGGGGTCGAAGCTGTTTAATGCAGCCATTTCATCATCGCTGTTTTTTACCCACTTAATAGAAGGCACAAACCATGCGGGGCCGGCAGCAGTTGCACGGTTTTGAATACGTTCAGACTTACCATCCTCATTTTGAGTAATGACATATTTTGTATTCAGCATATCCAGCACATCTTCATTTATAGAGTTGCTAAATTGCTTATCCAGTAATTCCTGGTAGCGTTTCAGTTTTGCGGCATGATAACCACCAAGGCTATGATGAAAATAAGATGCCTGAACACTTAAGAAGGGATTGGTAGTCAAGTCGAGCACTCTGTACCCTAAAGTAGGATCTCGATTAATCAGTTCATCTACCTGACGGGCTTGAAAAGGGGCTTCTGCCTGATTGTTATCAACGAATTTATCTTTATTCAGATATCTGCGATCTACGCCCCACATATCCACTAAAATAGCAGCGGCAAATAGAATAAACGTTAATTGCTGAGTGATTTTCTTATTAATCATTGCCCAAAGCAGACCTGCACCAATAAGAATAAAAATCAGGGAGCGAAATGCATCAGAACGGGCAAGACTGATTCTGTCTTTTACCAGGGCCTCGGCAATTTGTGAAGCCAGGGTTTGATCTCCCGTACGCTGCGTTAGCATCTGAATAAATTCGCCGTGTGTTGAAGTTTTAAAATTCAGAAATAAGGTTGGAAGAATCAGGACAATAAGCAGAATGCCACCTGTAATATATAAAGAGGTTAATACTTTTTTCCAGATTACTTTAGCATCGTATGCTCCCGATGCAATTTCTTTTACAGCAAGAATGGCAAGGATAGGAACAAGGAGGCCGGCTACAGCAAGTATAGATTCCACCGCCCTGAATTTATTGTAAAGAGGGAAGTAGTGGAAAAACAGATCTGAAATAAGAGGGAAGTTCTTACCAAAGGATAAAAATAATGTTAAGATTACTGCGGATAAAACCCACCATTTTGTCCTGCTCTTTACAATAAATAACCCGACAACAAAAAGAAAGCAGACAATGGCGCCAAAGTAAAATGGCCCCGACGTAAATGACTTTTCTCCCCAATAAGTCGGCATTTCCCTTGCAGCGCCGGCAGCTTGATTCGCAGGGATGCCTTTTTCAATTAATAATTTAGCAACATTCGATTTTTCATCTAATTCGCCGCCTGAAGCGCCGCCATAAGCATTTGGAATTAAAAATGTAATATTTTCCATCACGCCCTGGCTCCATGCATACGCATATTCTTTATCTAAGCCCGTAGATGGATGATGTTCATCTGTACTGCTAAGATTAGATTTACCACGGATTGATTCCTGTCCGTATTCGTATGTAGTCCAAAGCGAGCCTGCATTTACTGCAACTGCCAGAATTACCGCAACAGCCAGATAACCGAAAGACTTAACAAATTCAGCGGCCCTTTTTGCTTTAACCGCATGATAAGTTTCTATCCCGATAAATATTAATAGAACAAGAAAAAGATAATAGGTCATCTGGATGTGATTCGTCCTGATTTCTATTGCCAGAAATAATGCCGTTAATGTGGCTCCTAAAAGGTATTTTCCTCTTAAGGTTAATATAATACCTGCAAGAATTGGTGCGAAAAAAGCGATTGCCGCAGCCTTATTACTGTGCCCGGCTTCAATAATTATAAAATTGTAGGATGAAAATGCAAAAGCAATGGCTCCTGCAGCAGCAAGCCAGGGATTAACCCTTAACACACAGAACAATAAATAGGCGCCAAGCAGGTAAAAAAGAACGATATCAATAGGGCTGGGAAATACTACTTTAAAAAATGAAATGATATGAGATGTGATATTATTGGGATATTGCGCCCAAATCTGATAAGCGGGCATCCCGCTGAACATAGAATTGGTCCATAATGGGGCTTTTCCATCTTTCTCCCTAAAGTCCATTATTTCTTTTTGTCCGCCCTGAGCTTGCCGTACATCATTTTGATATAAGGATTTCCCTTGTATTACCGGACTGAAATACACAAAGCACAATGCAATAAAAATACCAATGATGGCAAGATGAATGCCATTGTTTTTGAACCAATTATTCATTATTCAGTTTATTTGAAGAAATCAAAAATAGGAAAAAGGATGGAATGACGATTATGAAATAAACATTTGAGTAAAATGCGAGTTAAGCATACTCAAATTTCATAAAATGAGAATTACTGAATGTAGTAAAAAGGTGTATGGGAAATCTTACCGCCTGAATAAGTTTTCTCCTAAAGAGAGAGGACAGGACTGTATCAGATTCGCACCAGGTTATTACCTGAGCCGGGAGCTGTCCGGAGCTTATTCGGGTACCGGCCATGCGTTTGGAGTATTATCCGAACTGCGGGCGGATCAAAGCCGAAGAGTTTGTGAACGATTAGCGAACAATACCCGAACCATTAGCGAGGAAAAGTCTCTATATTATCTCTGTAAGTTCTCTTTAAGATTGGAGGATTGAATGTTTGGACTGACTGCAATAGCCTTGGAATGGAATTACAAATATCGGTATAAAATAAATTGTGGTAATGATATTAGTAAAATAATAGGTGATCGCGTTTAAACTATGATATGTACAAGGTTTGAAACCGCTGCCGGCGGCCTGCTATACGCGGACAGACGTTCCAAACGCTGTCCGACGTTTTAAAAGCGATTTCCCTGGGGTTATAGGATTTTGTGAGACAGTATCCAGAAAATTGTGTAATGAACTCCGGGTTAGGATCTCAGACTTTAACCCTTTGTGATTTGGCCCATCAGTTTCATCTTTTCTCCTTTGTCCTTTATCCACAAATGAGAAACCTTACCGCTTGAATAAGCTCTCTCCTAAGGCCGGGATGACAGGGTGAGTTATAGAACTTTGATTTGACCTTTCAGCTTTATTCTTTCCCGCTTTGTCCTTCGTCTTTTGTCCTTCATCCTTTCTCCCTATTTCACTTCTTCAAAATCAATAAAGTCACCGGCTTTATCCGCAGCACGTGCCTCTTTATCTTTTGGCGGGACATAATCTACGCTGATTTTACCTGCAGGGCGATGGGGCGGCTCCTGTGGACGGGTATATTGATTGTTTACATGTTGCTGTGCTTTGCTCACCATTTTTTTAAACAAAACGGGCAGCAGCAAACGGGCTAACATTTTGATTAGCCACATTACAAGAATAGTTATGAATAAGAATTTAAGTAATGCCATCATTATAAATAAGTACAAATATGACTATAAAAAAAATTAAATGTTTCAACCAGAAACCCAAGCTTACAATTTTATGATAATTATTAGCTAATGAGGGTTTGAATTAAATCTTGGTGTTGTGGAAAAGCATCAATCAGTTCTTTTCCTGCCAATTCAAAATCTGTAAAATCAAATCCTGGTGAAACGGTACATCCTACTAACGAAAAACCCTGCTTGTTTATTGGACGGGATGCAAACCAACATCCTGCTTTTACAGTTCCCTGATACATATAACCATTTTCTAAGTCGTTGCCTATTTTTAATGTTTCAAGGCTGCCATCGGGATGGATGATGTAAACATTAAGCGGAATACCTGCATAGAAATGCCAGATTTCATCAGATTTAATGCGATGAAAAGCCGAAAACTGATGCCCTTCTAAAAGAAAGTAAATGGCTGTTGAAACATTTCTGTTACCATTGGATTTTTCAGGAAATACATTCGCGGGAATAGCCATTTCAGAGCGATAGGTTTCTGCGAAATAGCCTCCTTCGGGGTGCGGCTGCAACCGCAGTTTATCAATAAAATAGGAGGCAGTATAACTCATTCCTCAATAATTTCTGCAACCCGGCCAACCTGTCCGTCTTCTAAACGCACCTTAATTCCCCTGCTATGAAAAGAAGAGCTTGTAAGCAAATCCTTTACTATTCCTCTGGTTAACTTCCCCGAGCGCTGATCCTTTTTTAATATAATATCAACCTCTAAGCCCGGATATATATCGTTTCTGTTTTGTCCGTTCATTTTTTTACGTTTTAAGTTGTATGCCATCGCTGAAAAGGCAAACTTAATACTAAGTACTTTCTACTCAATACTTGATGCTTTCTAATAAATACTCAATACTTTCTCCTCACAACTCATAACCCATCACCCTTTCTTCCCAAACTTTTCTTCCATCATTTTTTCCAGTGCAAACATTTCATCCCGCATTTTAGCGGCAGTAAGAAAGTCCATACCTTTTGCTGCGGCAAGCATATCTTTTTTAGTTTTATCGATGGCTTTTTGAAGTTCAGGCTTGGTCATGTACTGTACTATCGGGTCAGCGGCAATGCTGTCTGCGCCTTCATTCCCAACATATATCTTTTGAATCCCGCCTTTAAAGTCAACTACCGAAGTTTGCTCAATAATTTCTTCACGCGATTTTCCCACAGTAGTGGGAGTTATGCCATGCTCCTCGTTATATTTTATTTGCTTTTCGCGCCGGCGATTCGTTTCCTCAATCGTGATCCGCATGCTTTCAGTTATTTTATCGGCATACATAATTACCCGGCCGCGATCGTTTCTGGCGGCACGGCCAATGGTTTGAATAAGCGACCGCTCTGACCGCAGGAATCCTTCTTTATCTGCATCCAGGATGGCTACAAAAGAAACTTCCGGCAAATCCAGTCCTTCGCGCAAAAGATTAATTCCTATTAAAACATCAAATTCACCCAGGCGTAATCCCCTTAAAATTTCTACCCGTTCCAGCGTTTTAACTTCAGAATGGATGTAGCGCACTTTAATGCCCAGCCTGTCCATATATTTGGTCAGTTCCTCGGCCATCCGTTTAGTAAGTGTAGTTACTAAAATCCTGTCGCCTTGTTTAACTGTTTTATCAACTTCGTCCAGCAAATCATCCACCTGGTTAATCACCGGGCGGATTTCGATGACAGGGTCTAATAAGCCCGTAGGTCTAATCACCTGTTCTACTATAACTCCGCCCGATTTCTCAAGCTCATAATCACCGGGCGTAGCACTTACATAAATTGTTTGTGGCGCAAGCCGTTCAAATTCTTCAAAATTAAGCGGGCGGTTATCCAGTGCTGCAGGCAGGCGGAAACCGTATTCAACCAGGGAAAGCTTTCGCGATCTGTCGCCGCCATACATCGCCCTGACTTGTGGCAGGGTTACATGGCTTTCATCAATTACCATCAGGTAATCATCCGGAAAATAATCCAGCAGGCAGAAAGGGCGCATGCCTGGCATTCTGCCATCAAAAAACCGCGAATAATTTTCAATTCCGCTGCAATATCCTAATTCGCGAATCATTTCTAAATCGTAATTTACACGCTCCTCAAGTCTCTTGGCTTCAAGAAACCGCTGATCGTCAACAAGCTGTTTCTTTCTGACTTCCAGTTCCTCCTGTATCGCCCAAATTGATTGTGTAAAGCGTTCCCTTGGAGTAACAAACAGGTTGGCCGGATAAACAACCATGTGTGTCATGGTTTCCAATGTTTTTCCTGTTGCCGGATCAATCGCTGATAACTCTTCTATATCATCACCAAAAAACGAAACACGGTAAGCATGGTCCATGTAAGCAGGATAAATATCTACCGTATCACCCTTTACTCTGAAGGTTCCGCGCCTGAAATCGGCTGTCGTTCTGGAATATAATATTTCTACCAAGCGGTGAAGAAAGGCATTGCGGGTAATCCGGGTGCCCACTGCAAACTTAAAAACCGAATTGCTGAAATCTTCAGGGTTTCCCATACCATAAATACAGGAGATGGAAGAAACCACAATTACATCGCGCCTTCCGGACATTAAGGAAGATGTGGTACGCAAACGAAGTTTTTCTATTTCTTCGTTTATCTGTAAATCCTTTTCTATGTATGTATTCGAACTTGCAATAAAAGCTTCAGGTTGGTAATAATCGTAATATGAAACGAAATAATTAACAGCATTTTCAGGGAAAAACTGTTTGAACTCGCCGTAGAGCTGAGCCGCCAGGGTTTTATTATGACTCAGTATAAGCGTTGGCTTTTGCGTTTGCTCAATAACGTTAGCAATAGAGTATGTCTTACCCGACCCTGTAACACCTAACAGGGTTTGATAATTTTCGCCTCCCCTCAGGCCTTCTACTAATTGTTTTATGGCTTCAGGCTGATCTCCTGCGGGCTGATATTCTGAAGTTATTTTAAAATCCATGCAATTTCAAAAGTACGAAAAGGTAATTTAGTATAGGAATAATAGCTTGAAAACTACTATTTGCCAATCATTAAATTGGTCGCTTTTATATAGCTAAGCTTAAATTTGAATTTTCGGGAATGATGTTCCCCGGTTTAATATAAAATGCCTAATTTTATTTTTGATGTTTCTACTAAGCAATACTCCCTCGATAGGCAATAATTTTATTGCCGAATTACGTGATGTTCAGATTCAACAGGACAGTATGCGGTTCCGAAAAAATCTTGAACGCCTGGGTGAAATCTTTGCCTATGAAATTAGTAAGAAGATGGAGTTTGAAGATACTGAATTTGAAACTCCGCTTGGAACGGCAACGGTAGCGGTTCTAAAAGAGCAGCCTGTTTTAGCAACTATTTTGCGGGCAGGAATGCCGCTCCACCAAGGATTGTTAAACGTTTTTGACAGGGCTGATTCTGCTTTTTTAGCGGCTTATCGAAAAGTAACCAAATCTGGCGACTTCTTAATTAAACAGGAGTATGTTGCCTCTCCGGATTTAAATGATAAAATAGTCATTCTTTCAGACCCGATGCTGGCAACAGGTTTGAGTATGGTGGCCTGTTGCAAAGAATTGCTAAGGCAATATAAAGTTAAGCAATTGCATATTGTGTCGTTAATTGCCAGTGCGGAAGGTGTAGCGCATATACAGGCTAATTTGCCTAAAGCAAAGCTTTGGCTTGGTGCAATTGATGATGAAATGACTACGAAAGCTTATATCGTTCCGGGGCTGGGCGATGCTGGTGATTTAGCCTTTGGTGCCAGAGACTAATAAATTTATTTTATTTCAGACGGATGGCATTGGCTATCTTCTAACCATGCTCGTCATTGCCCAATTAATTTCATTCATGGTATTACGAATAAAGTTAGTGGGTGTATACTGGAGTTTTCTTTGATAGTTTTCGAATAGCTCTTCCATTATTGTATAGTACAGTAAACAAATATAAGCCTTTCTTGCTTATTGGAGTAAACAATATGCCTTGAAGGCAATCATAAAGCCAGGGATAGGTTTTCTTTGCACCGCATTAAGGTTCCCGTCTGCGAGGGACGAGCGCTTTAAGGATAACTGCAATCTCTTTTATCTGTAATTCGAAAGGATTCAGAATATCTCAAATAACCAGGCCTGATAACTTAATTAATTTGCACATTTGCATATCAAATAACATGCACATTTCCGATGCTTCGTCATATATTCTTCGATTTAGATCATACAATATGGGATTTCGATAAAAATGCAGAGGAAACCCTGAACGAACTTTATCATACCTATTCACTAAAAGATCTGGGAGTATCTTGTCCCGATATCTTTATTGAAACTTATACACGAAACAATCATTTGCTTTGGGCCGAGTATCATTTAGGCAAAATAACCAAAGAACATCTTCGCACTACCCGGTTCAGCTCAACTTTTTTAGAAATGGGATTAACTGCTGATTCTATTCCCTCATCATTTGAAGATGATTATGTACGCATTTGTCCTACTAAAACAAATTTGTTTCCGCAGGCGCATCAAACGCTTACCTATTTGCAGCAGAAATACACACTTCATTTAATTTCCAATGGATTTAAGGAGTCTACCGAATTGAAAATAGAAGTTACTGGTATCTCAAAATATTTCCAGAATATCGTTATTTCGGAGGTTTTAGGGGTTAATAAACCCGATAAGGCAATCTTTGAATTTGCTCTGGATTCAGCAAAAGCAAAAAAAGAAGAAAGTATTATGATTGGTGATAGCCTGGAAGCTGATGTTCGCGGCGCCATGAACTTTGGAATGGATGCTATTTACTTTAATCCATTAAATAAAGAGAAGCCCCGGGATGTAAAGAGGCAGATTTTAAGGCTGGAAGAGTTAATGGAAATACTTTAACGCTTGTCTTGTGTAAACGCTGTTATCTGCGCAATGTTAACTTGCCTATCTTTTAACAAATCCTTAACGTTAACCTAATATTTGCTGCCCATTTTTATAATATAAATGGAAGCAAAAAATCTATCTGTTTTTCTAAGCACAAATTTGGGTGTATTGTCTTTTACAAAGCCTCGAATCAATATTAAAAGATATGGCTAAACGCGACGTAGAGGTAGTTGTTATTTCTGATGTTCATTTAGGAACGTATGGTTGCCACGCAAAAGAACTTCTTCGTTATTTAAAAAGTATCAGGCCCGGAATTTTAATTCTGAATGGTGATATTATTGATATCTGGCAGTTTAGTAAATCTTATTGGCCCGAGGCACATATGAAAGTTGTACGACGTATCATGAAATTTGTTTCTGAAGGAACACCTGTATATTATTTAACAGGGAATCATGATGAAATGCTGCGCAAATTTGCTGATTTGGAAATAGGAAGCTTTAAACTTGTAAATAAGCTTGTTTTAGAACTGGATGGCAAAAAAGCCTGGATTTTTCATGGCGATGTATTTGATATTACCATGCAGCATTCAAAATGGCTGGCTAAATTAGGCGCAATAGGTTATGATTCTTTAATTTTATTGAACAGTTTTGTAAACCGGGGGCTTACTATATTTGGGAAAGAAAAACTAAGTTTTTCCAGACGGATAAAGGCAAGCTTTAAAGAGGCTGTAAAGTTTATTAATGACTTCGAAAATACTGCGGCAGATTTAGCTATTGATAAAGGATATAATTATGTGGTGTGTGGACATATTCACCAGGCAGAGAAACGCGAAATTACCACGGATAATGGAAATGTTACCTATCTGAACTCTGGCGACTGGGTAGAAAATTTAACTGCATTAGAATATCATCGGGGAAATTGGGATGTTTTTAAATATCTTCCCGCCGATTTTGAAACAGATGATGTTTCTGAGCCTGATACTACAGATGACGAAGACTTAAAGTCGAAACTGGATATGAAGAATTTATTTGCACATTTTGTTGGAGAATCTGTTTTTAGTACAAATTGAAACATGCGCATATTATTTGCAATACAGGGAACAGGAAACGGCCATATAAGCAGAGCCAGAGAAATAGTGCCGTTGCTGCAACAATACGGCGAACTGGATGTGTTAATCAGCGGTACACAGGCAGATGTGCAGCTTAAGTGTCCACTTACGTACCGGTTTCATGGCTTTAGTTATACTTTTGGTAAAAAGGGAAGCGTCGATCATTGGAAATCTTTTAAAAGCATGAATTTGCCGCGCTTGTGGAAAGACATGAAATCTCTTCCATTAAAGGAGTACGATTTAATAATAAACGATTTTGAGCCGGTTACCGCATGGGCATGTAAGTTACAAGGTGTTTCCAGTGTAGCTTTAAGTCACCAGGCATCATTTCTTTCTAAAAATACTCCGCGGCCAAAAGATAGTTTTCACTGGGCAGAGTGGGTACTGAAATATTATGCTCCAACCACACATCAGATAGGTTTCCATTTCGAACGATACGATAGCTTTATCAATACACCTGTTATACGCAGTGAAATCCGCAGTCTTGAAACTAATGATTTTGGGCATATTTCCGTTTACCTGCCCGCTTATCATGACAAGATACTTGTTAACTATCTGAAAAAAGTGCCGGAAGTACGCTGGGAAGTATTTTCCAAACACTCCAAACGCAGCTACACCGATAAAAATGTTTTTGTGCAGCCTATCAATAACGAAAAGTTTAATGCCAGTCTTGCAAATTCATCAGGCTTGCTGACAGGCGGTGGTTTTGAAGGCCCGGCAGAAGCCTTATTTCTGGGCAAAAAAGTATTGGTTATGCCCATGAAATTCCAGTACGAACAATTATGCAATGCAGAAGCGATAAAGAAAATGGGTGTTCCGGTAATTTATAACCTGGATGACGACTTTATACCGAAAGTTAGGGAATGGTTAAACTGCACAAATAAAATTTCGGTAGATTTTCCGGATTCTACTTCCGACATTATAGAGGGATTGATTAAAAAGCACTCTGCCTGTTTTCTATAAAATTTGTTTCCATACCCGTGTTTTTGTTTAATATTGCCTTTTAAGAAGATTACACGGCATGATAAATCTGTTTCGGAGATTAAATCCGATAAATGTACTGGTGCTTGTTATAGTTGCTATAATACTCCGGCTCGGTATTTTGTTAAATCCGCCTCAGCATTTAGGTTTTTCCGCACTGGAAACCCATGCTTCTGTTTTATTCGACCTTTCTACCGAAAATTTCTTCAGCGTTCAGGGAAACCTTCTTGTTGCTCTCGTAATTACGCTGATACAGGCCATATTGTTTAACAGGGTAGTTACCAATCACAATTTGCTTGGAAAGCCATCTTTTCTGCCTGCTTTGATGTACATTACAGGATCGGGCTTGCTGGTTCATTTTTTAGTGTTAACACCCGCTTTGCTTTGTAACTTCCTGATGATTTGGATGCTGGATAAATTTTTAAGCGTTCACAGAAAAGCATCTGCGCAGGCAAGTATGTTTGATTTAGGAACGATTATAGCCTTGGGAACATTAATATACCTGCCTTTTATCGGCATGATGATGCTCTTATGGATTTGTCTGATTATTTTCCGGCCTTTTAACTGGCGCGAGTGGATTGCCGGAATTATAGGTTTTCTTACTATTTATTTTTTCATCGCGGTAGCGTATTACTGGACCGATTCTTTCGATGATTTCCGCGATTTGCAAATGCCTCTTGTTATAGAATTTAAGCGCTTTAAAATTAATATTTATAATTACCTGGTCGTAATTCCATTATTGCTTATTATGTTTTTGTCAGTAATATCCTTACAGCAAAAGTTTTACAGAAGTAACGTTCATGTCCGGAAATCATACCTTTTGCTTTTCTTTATCCTTGTATTTTCATTTTTATCATTCTTTATAACATCAAGATACCAGATATATCATTTCCTGCTTGCAGTTCCAGCCGCATCAGTATTTATGGGATATTACTTTACTTATGCAGCCAAGCGTTGGTTTTACGAAAGCCTTTACCTGATATTAGCAGGATTTATAATTTATTTTCAATGGGCTTAAGGAATTATAGCTTGGAATTGCACGTGTAACCATCCCGATTTCCTATTTCCAATCATCTTCATACCATATTAACCTTTTTTAACAAAATAAAAGTCCCGAAGACTTAAAATTTAAATAGTTTTGTATTATGAAATTCGGAGTAGTAGTTTTCCCCGGATCCAATTGTGATCAGGACAGTGTTTACGTATTAGAGAGTATATTAGGACAAGAGGTTGTAAAACTTTGGCATAAAGATCATGATTTACAGGGAGTAGATTTTGTAATACTTCCGGGCGGCTTTGCTTTTGGCGACTATTTAAGATCCGGAGCGATTGCACGCTTTTCGCCGATTATGCAGGAAATTATTCAGTTTGCAAATAATGGTGGTTATGTAATGGGTATTTGTAACGGATTTCAGGTTCTGACCGAAGCCGGACTTTTACCAGGAGCTTTGCTTCATAACAGCAGCAGGAAGTTTATTTGCCGCAATATTTACCTTAAAGCAGAAACTACAAATTCGTTAATTACTTCCGGGTTAACTACAGATACCGCTTTAAAAATACCAATTGCTCATGGCGAGGGAAATTATTTCGCAAGTACAGAAACGCTGAAAAAATTAAAAGATAAGGATCAGATACTTTTCCGCTATTGCGATGAAAATGGCTTAGTAACACCAGAATCGAATCCTAACGGATCTATCGAAAATATTGCAGGCGTATGTAACGAGGGCCGTAATGTTTTTGGTTTGATGCCTCATCCGGAAAGAGCAGCGGATTGTACTGTGGGAAATGAAGCCGGATTGGGAATATTTGAATCGATTCTTAACACGATTCATATTTAATGACCAACCTCGTTATTGATATTGGTAATACGTTTTCAAAACTGGCACTATTCAATAACAGGGATATAACGAATGTTGTACAGGTAGATAATTTATCTCTCACTTATCTGCACAACTTTCTTGAAGAAAATGAGATTGATAATTCCATTGTTTCAAGCGTAAGCACGGAAATTATGGATTTTGAAGAGTTGCTGGCTTCCGGAACGAATTACTTTCGCTTTAACAGCACAAGTTCTTCAAAAATCAAAAATCATTATAAAACACCTCAAACCTTAGGTTTAGACAGGTATGCGGCAATAATTGGTGTCAATTTTCTTTATCCAAATCAAAATTGTTTGGTTGTTGATGCTGGTACCTGTATTACGTACGATTTTGTTGATGCTGAACGAAATTACCTGGGCGGAAGTATTAGTCCCGGATTAAAAATGCGTTTTAAAGCGATGAATAGTTTTACAGGCAGACTGCCTTTGGTTGAACCGGATGCTGACTGGAACATGGCTAATGGTAATGATACAAATTCTTCTATGTTAAGCGGGGTTCAAAACGGAATTATCTACGAGATGTTAGGCTTTATAAATTCTTACTATTTAAATTGGCCCGACTTGAAAGTGATTTTGTGTGGAGGCGATATTAATTTTTTTGATACCGAATTGAAAAATAGCATCTTTGCGCACGCTTTAAAAACCGAGCCTGATTTGGTACTTACTGGTTTAAACGAAGTTATCTATTATAACAATGACTAAGATTTTAAGAAATATTTTAATTTTTGGTGGCTTATTAAGCGGCTTAAGCGGGTTTTCACAGAGTACAACCAGTTCTCCCTATTCAGGATTCGGACTTGGCCTTATAAATGGATCGCAATTACCAGAGAGCCGCTCAATGGGCGGAATATCGGCAGGGCTTCGCAAACCTTCCTTATATAATAATATTAATCTGGCTAATCCGGCTTCTTATTCTTCTATCCGTATAACCACGTTCGATATTGGAGTATATGCTGGTAATACCGGCTTAAGCAAAGGGAATGTATCAGAAAACTCTTTTGATGCAGCGCTAAATCACCTTGTCTTTGCAATGCCTGTAACTAAAACATCTGCCTTAAGCTTTGGTTTAGTGCCTTACAGCAGTAAGGGGTATAACTTTACAGATAAGGAAACAGTGGGCGAACAGCCTGTGAGTTATGTTTATAGTGCAAATGGCGGGGTATCCAAAGCCTATTTAGGCTATGGCTTCAAATTAGGAAAGCACCTAAGCTTAGGTGCAAATGCATCGTATCTTTTTGGCAAACTTTCAGAAACTAAAGCATCAGAATACGATGATTTAACCTATCTTAATTCCGGAACACAAAAAAGTAATTCAATATCCGGCTTCACTTTTGATTACGGATTGCAATATGAAACTCCAATCAGTAGTAAGGTCAGTTTAATACTGGGTTATTCAGGGACTTCTGATTCTAAGATAAATTCTAAAGGCGATAAATTAACTACCCGGTATTATAAGGATATAACTACCGGCGTAAATAATGTAGCGGTTGATACCTCTGAATTTATACAGAATGGTAAGACTAAAATTCAATTACCAATGATGCATACAGTTGGATTTGCTTTGCAAAGAGCCAATAAGTGGATGGTAGGTGCCGATGTTAATCTTGGACAATGGGAAAATTATCGCGAAGGGAGCAATAATCCAGGTTTGCAAAATTCAACCGGCATAGCCGTTGGTGGTCAGATTACTCCCGATATTACAGCAGTAGGTAATTATTTTAAATTAGTAGACTATCGTCTTGGTTTCAAATATGATAAAACATACATTAACTGGAATGGCGAGGATATTAAACAGATGGCGCTGACCCTTGGTTTAGGATTGCCGCTTCCGGCCAACAGGTCTACATTTTATAAAGTAAACTTTGGTGCAGAATTAGGGCAACGTGGCACCTTATCCAATAATTTAGTGCGGGAACGTTTTGTAAACCTATTTCTGAGCTTTACGATGAATGATCAGTGGTTCCAGAAATATAAATTTGATTAAGATTGCTTCTTAAAAAAATCAATATCGCTTTTTTTTGTGTGTTGGGATGCCTGGTTCTCATCTCCTGCGAAAATGATTTAAAAGATATTGAGAAGATTTCCTCCAGGAGTACAAAGATATCTGCTGATACCTCTAAAGGTGTAGAAATTATATTCAGTGATTCGGCCGTAGTAAAAGGCAAATTAATTACACCCTTGCTTCTGCATTATAATACGGCTAATCCGTATAATGAAATGCCCCAGGGCCTTACAGCGATTTTTTATGATGTAAATCAGCAGGAAACCAGCCGAATTGTTGCAGACAATGGCATCAGACGGGAGAATGAAAAACTAATTGAATTACGAAAGAATGTAGTGGTTACAACAAAAAAAGGCGATACATTTAAATCTGAAGAGCTTTTTTATGATGAAACAAAAAAGATTTTTTACTCCAATCAATTGGTTAATATAACCAAACCGGATGGTACCTCAATCTATGGTACCCAGTTTCAAAGCGATGAAAATTTTGATAATCCGATAATTAGTAATGCAACAGGAAGTCTTGCAACCGGCAATAAAATGGCTTTTTAACAATGATTTTCGAGAGATGTTTTTATAGTATAATTTTTTTGTAAAAATTGTATCTTGCGCACTCTTTTAAAACGAAAGAATAAGTAGAATATGGGAATAATGAGTTTTTTGCGAAACCGTGCCGGGGCTATCCTGATAGGAGCAATCGGTTTTGCGCTTTTTGCGTTTTTATTAGGCGATGCAGTTCAAATGGGCGGTTCTTTTAGGAGCAACCATGACGAAGTTGGCGAAGTAGCCGGAGAAACCATTAAATACAACGAGTTTAAAGCAAAAGTTGATCAAAACGAAGCAAACTTTAAGCAACAAATGGGAGGTAGCCTGAACCCTCAAATGAGTGCTTATGTGGTAGAAAATACCTGGAATCAAACGATTTCCGAGATCTTAATTGATAAGGAAGTAGACCGTTTAGGATTACAAGTTGGTAAGGCAGAATTAAATGATATGCTTTATGGTAAAAATCCTCATCAGCAGGTTGTTCAGGCCTTTACGGATCCGCAAACAGGTCAGTTTAATAAAAGTCAGATAGCCGGTATTATCGATAATGTTAAAATGCAGGGTGCAAACAGCCAGATGGGTCAACAATGGGGCAGCTTCCTGCTTTCCATCAAACGCGACAGGTTATTTCAGAAATATAATATCCTTGTTAAAAACAGCATTTATGTAACATCACTTGAGGCAAGAGAAGATTATTCTCAGCGTAATAAACTGGCAAGCTTCAGTTATGTAGCGTTAGATTATGCTTCAGTACCCGATATCAAAGTGACCCTGACAGACGCTGATTATAAGGATTATTACAAAGAAAATAAAAATCGCTTTAAGAATCGCGAGGAAACAAGGTCGTTTGAATATATTATATTCGATGCGAATCCTTCAAAAGAAGACTCGGTAGGTACCAAGGCCGCGATATCAAAAATTGCTGCTGATTTCAGAACTACAAGTAACGATTCGTTATTTGTAGCTATAAACGCTGATACCAAAACTCCTCTTAACTATGTTAAAAAAGGGCAGTTAGATCCTGCTATCGATTCAGCAGCATTTAGTTCAGCTCCTGGAACAATCATTGGTCCGGTATTTTCAAACGGTTCATTTAAAGTTGCCAAAGTTCTTGACTTAAAAACGAGTCCGGATTCGGTTAAAGCGAGTCATATATTATTAAACCCTGCTGCCGAAGGCGGTGTTGATAAAGCCAGAGCAAAAGCTGATTCTATATTAGCGCTTATTCGTAAGGGCACAAGCTTCGCTGAAATGGCTCAGAAGTTTGGTACGGATGCGTCTAAAGATCAAGGTGGTGATTTAGGAACTTTTGGCCGTGGTGCTATGATTCCTGCTTTTGAAGAAGCTGTATTTAGCGGAACCCCGGGCGAAACTAAAGTTGTCACAAGTCAGTTTGGTGTACATATTGTTCGCATCGATAAGCAAATTGGTTCTTCAAGAGTGGCAAAAGTTGCGGTTGTGGATAAAGCAATTGTAAGCAGCAGCAAAACCCAGCAGGATGTGTACCAGAAAGCTGCAGACTTTTTAGGAGCAGCTCATACCGCGGAGGCATTTGATGAAAAGGTTAAAGAATCTAAGCTTCAGAAGCTGGTTGCATCAAATGTTTCGGCTTCTCAATCGAATGTACCAGGCGTAGAAAATCCACGCGAGCTTGTCCGTTGGGCATTTGAAGCTAAGGAAGATAAAGTAACTGAGAAGGTTTACGAATTAGGAAATCAATACGTAGTAGCTAAGCTTACTGATATTCGTGAAGAAGGAATATTGCCTTTAGAAAAGGTTAAAAAAGATATTGAGCCATCAGTACGCACCCATGTTAAAGCACGCATGCTTTCAGAACAATTAGAAAATGCCCTTAAAGGCGCATCTTCAATTAATCAGGTAGCCCAGAAAGTTGGCAAGCCGGTTACTCCTGTTCAGAATATAGTTTTTGCCAATCCGGTTATTCCTGGCGGCGGACAGGAAAATAAGGTTATCGGAACTGTTTTCGGCCTGCAGCCCAATAAGCTTTCCAAGCCCGTTGAAGGCGAATCCGGGGTATTCGTAGTACTTGTAAATAACTTTACAAATCCTGCTCCGTTAACTAATACCTTTAAACAAAGAGATCAGATTATGCAGTCTGTAGCTCAAAGAGTTCAGGGACAATATTTTGAAGTGCTGAAAGAAAAGGCAGATATTAAAGATTTCAGACTCCGTTTCTTTTAAAGAAAATAAGCTAAATTACAACCGGAAGAAATAATCTTCCGGTTTTTTTGTTATATAACAATAGGATGATTAAGGTTTCCTGTAAGCTTTATAAATTCACATTCAGGCTTTTATCTTAAAATGGAAATACAAGAGAATTTTGTTAATCGTGTAGCACAAAGTAGTTTAGTTACTCTGGACCCCGCAGATTTGTTTCCTGCAGGTGACAGAGTTGTTTATGATATTAAGGATAATCTATTTCATGGTTTAATGTTGCGTGAAAAGGATTTCAGGGAATTTGTTAAAGAGCATGACTGGTCACAATATCAGGATAAGCATATAGCGGTTATTTGTTCCAGCGATGCAATTGTGCCGACATGGGCATATATGTTATTGTCTAATAAACTTGCACCTTATGCACGTACAATTGTATTCGGTGGCCTGGAGCTGCTTGAAAGTGTTTTATTTGATCGGGCACTGGCTTCTCTTGATATAGAAAAATATCGGGATGAACGTGTTGTAATTAAAGGCTGTGGCGATATTTCTGTGCCAATTTCTGCATATGTTGAATTAACCCGCAAACTAACTGGCGTTGCTAAGAGTATTATGTATGGTGAACCGTGTTCAACGGTTCCGATATATAAAAGAAAAGACTAACGCTATGAAGAGATTGTATTTGTTTTTTATCCTGTTTTTTATTGCCGGATTTGTCCATGCTCAGCCTTTAGGAAATAGGAAAGAACCTGTTTTTAAAGTTGGCGAAGTATTAAAATACAGGTTGAAGTATGGATTTATTACTGCGGCAGAAGCAACCTTGTCTGTAAAAGCCAGCGATCTGAAGTTTGATAATCTGCCGGTTTACCATTTATTGGCAGAGGGCAGAACATCCGGAACATTTGATATTTTCCATAAAGTAAGAAACAGGTACAATTCTTACGTGCACCAAACTGAATTAACCCCTTTTTTCTATGCCGAAACGATAAGGGAAAACAGGTACAAAAGAGATGATAAAGCTCGTTTTTATCAGGATGAAAAAAAGGTTGTATCCAATAAGGGAACTTTTTTTAGCAAGCAGTCACAAACGTTCGATATTGTGTCGGCATATTATTTTGCGCGAAGTCTGGATTTAAGCAAGGTTAAGCCTAATGATAAATTTACCATGACTTACTTCCTGAATGATGGATTAGCAGATTTGGAAATAATCTATATTGGTAAGGAACGTGTGAAAACCAATCTGGGTTACTTTGACTGCCTTAAATTTAACCCGTCTATACAGGCAGGCAGAATCTTTAAAGACGATAGTAAATTGTATTTATGGATAACCGACGATGGAAATCGTATTCCTGTAAAGGCTCAGGTAGAAATCTTGGTAGGCACAGTAACAATGGAGCTTACAGCTGCCAGTGGATTAAAATATCCATTAGGCGTATCAAAAAATAAATAATGATTGAAGTATTTAATACCCTGGTGGATGAAGATCTGCTGACAGAGAGTTTTGTGTGCAATTTGGATAAGTGCAAGGGCGCTTGTTGTGTGGAGGGTGATGCAGGAGCTCCGCTTGAGAAAAGTGAATTAGCTATTCTGGAAGAAATTTATCCTGCTGTAAAGCCTTATATGACGGAAAAAGGAATCCGGGCGGTAGAGGAATCCGGTACCTGGGTAAAAGATTATGACGGCGATTACACTACTCCGTGTGTAGATGGAAATAAAGAATGTGCTTATGTAATGTGGGAAGACGGAGTGAGTAAATGCGCTATTGAAAAAGCTCAGTTCGATGGTAAAATTGGATGGAAGAAGCCGATTTCTTGTCATTTATATCCTATTCGCATTACTGCCTATCCGGAATTTGACGTACTTCACTATGACCGCTGGAATATATGCAGCCCTGCCTGCTCATTTGGAAGGGAACTGAAAGTTCCTGTATTTCGGTTTTTAAAAGGCCCCTTAATTCGTAAATATGGCGAAGCATGGTATAATGAGCTGGAAGAAGCAAATACGGCATACAAGCAGTTAAATATTAATCAAACCTTATCGGCCGAAGATTAAGATTGGGTATTTTGTATAGCGTGCTAGCTACTCGGTATCAAGTATCAAGTACCAAGTACTTAGTATCAAGAAGGAGGTATCAGGTACTCAGTACTAAGTACCAAGTATCAAGCAGGAGGTATCAGATATTCGGTATTAGCTACTCGTAATTCGAATAGCTCTCATTCAATAAATTTAATAAATTTGGTGCTTAATATAATCAATGAGCAAAATTATAGTTTTTGGAGCATCAGGACAATTGGGACAATGCCTTAAGATTGTAGCTGAAAAGCAAAACATTCAAGATATCAATTTCCTTCCTGAAGAGCAGGCAAACATTTTAGATGTTGAAGGCCTGAGAGCGATTTTTATTTCAGAAAAGCCCGCCTATTGTATTAACTGTGCAGCGTATACAGCTGTAGATAAGGCAGAAGATGAAGCCGAAATCGCACGGAAAATTAACCGCGATGGCGCAGAATATTTAAGCCGTTTGTGCCAAGAATTTGATGTGACATTAATGCATGTGTCTACTGATTTTGTATTTGCCGGAAATGTGGCAAATCTTTTATCAGAAGCAGATATTGCGGAACCTGTAAATATTTATGGCCTCACCAAATTGGAAGGCGAGCAGATAATTGCGGCAACAAATAGCAAACACTTTATTTTGCGCACCAGTTGGTTGTATTCTGAATATGGGAGCAATTTCGTAAAAACCATGATGCGTCTGGGACTTGAAAAAGATGAACTGCGTATTATTTCGGATCAGATTGGTACACCGACTTATGCCATAGACTTGGCGGAATGTATCTTTTATATTATCGAAAACGACAATCAGCAATACGGATTATATCATTATAGTAACGAAGGCGTAACTTCATGGTTCGATTTCGCAAAAGCGGTATTTGACATCGGCCGCTTAAAGGTTAAAGCAATCCCAATCAGAAGTTCGGAATATGTTACAAAAGCTATCAGGCCTGCTTTTTCAGTAATGGATAAAGCAAAAATTAAAAATACATTTGGTATAGAAATCCCTTATTGGCGAGATAGCCTGATAGAATGTATGAATAAGTTGAAAAATTAATTTGCCTGCTTTATTCCAGGTAAACCACACCCTATTAAGAAACCAGACCAAAAATAAATTATAAGTATACATGAAAGGAATTATTCTCGCAGGTGGCTCCGGTACAAGATTGCATCCGCTAACGCTTGCAACTAGTAAACAAATGATGCCGGTTTATGATAAGCCGATGATTTATTATCCATTGTCGATCTTAATGCTTGCAGGTATTAAAGAAGTATTGATTATTTCTACTCCTCATGATTTACCAAACTTTGAAAAGCTTTTAGGAGACGGCTCCAGATTAGGTTGTAAGTTTTCTTATAAAGTTCAGGAAGAACCTGATGGGCTGGCGCAGGCATTTGTAATTGGAGAAGGTTTTGTAGGTTCTGACAGCGTTGCATTAATTCTGGGTGATAATATTTTTTATGGGGATGGATTATCGAATCTTTTGCAAGATTTGAAAGAGCCCGATGGAGGAGTTGTTTTTGCTTATCCTGTTTCTGACCCGGAAAGGTATGGGGTGGTAGAATTTGATAAGGATAATAAAGTACTTTCGATAGAAGAAAAACCAGAGCATCCTAAGTCGAATTATGCTGTTCCTGGCTTGTATTTTTACGATAATTCTGTAGTAGAAATCGCTAAGAATATTCCTAAATCTCCTCGCGGAGAATATGAGATAACCGATGTGAATAAAGTATATCTGGATAAGGGGAAACTAAAAGTTGGCGTACTGAGCCGGGGTACTGCCTGGTTGGATACCGGAACATTTAATTCACTTATGCAAGCGGGACAGTTTGTTCAGGTTATTGAAGAGCGCCAGGGTTTAAAAATTGGCTGCATTGAGGAAATAGCTTACCGTATGGGTTTTATTACCGCAGATGAGCTTAAAGTTATAGCAGCGCCGCTCGTTAAAAGCGGATATGGACAATACCTGCTGAAGATTATCCAGAAAAGACAATAGTTGCCGGATACTGCAGATTAAAGGTAAGATTTAGCTTTGTATTAATCTGGATATATTCGTTTTATAATATGAAATAAGTATAATTTCACTAATTATAAACCTGAATAATATGTTCCATCTAACTGCTTATAAACGCCTTTTTTGGATTGTTTCTCTTTTATTTTCCCATCAGCTCTTTTCTCAGAGTGCCAGCATTGATGTAGATTTTTCAAAGAAGACTGGTCAAATGTCTCCCGTATGGGCCTGGTTTGGTTATGATGAGCCAAACTATACTTATATGAAGGACGGCAAAAAACTTCTGTCTGAATTAGCTGAATTGAGCCCTGTCCCGGTATACGTCCGGACCCATAGTTTGCTGGTTAGTGGAGATGGAGTTGCAGCGTTAAAGTGGGGTTCAACAAATGCATATACAGAAGATTCAAATGGTAATCCGATTTATAACTGGACAATAATTGATAGTATATTTGACAATTATGTGCAGCGTGGAATGAAGCCCCTTGCACAAATTGGATTTATGCCGGAAGCATTATCAACTAATCCCTCGCCTTATAAACACGATTGGCAGCCCGGTGATCCATATTTCAAAATAATTACCGGTTGGGCATATCCACCCAAAGACTATGATAAATGGCGAGAATTAATTTATCAATGGGTAAAGCATTCGGTAGAGCGCTATGGGCAAGCCGAAGTAGAAAGCTGGTATTGGGAAGTTTGGAATGAACCCAACGGATACTGGAAAGGTACTCAGGAAGAGTTTTTCAAGTTATATGACTATGCTGCAGACGGGCTTAAACGCGCTTTGCCAACAGCCAGAATAGGTGGCTTGAATATTGCCGGGACGTCCGGTGCTACCGCTACTAAATGGATGCATGAATTTATTAAACATTGTACTATGGGTACAAACTATGCAACCGGAAAAACGGGCTCACCATTGGAGGCGTTACTTTTTCATGCAAAAGGAAATCCTAAAATAGTTGATGGTATAGTTAGAATGAACATGGCGCCGCAGTTGAGAGATATTGCGGCAGGTTTTAAAATTGCGGCCTCTTATCCTGAAACTAAAAATCTTCCTTTAATTGTTGGCGAATCCGATCCTGAGGGCTGTGCTGCTTGTGGAATGGCTACCAATCCTTCCAATGCCTATCGAAATGGTACTATGTATTCCAGTTATACAGCCGCGACATTTGCAAGGAAGTATTTGCTGGCGGACCAATATAATGCAAATTTTACAGGTGCGGTTTCCTGGTCTTTTGAATTTGAAAATCAGCCATGGTTTTATGGTTTTCGCGATTTAGCTACCAATGGTGTAGACAAGCCGGTATTAAACGTTTTCCGGATGTTTGGCAAAATGTCTGGCCAGCGGGTTACTGTGAGCGGAGATAGAATGTATCCGCTTCAAACGGCAGTTGATTCCAGCATTCGTGGCGCTCAAACGGACATCGGCGGATTGGCTTCAATTGATGCCAAATCGGCGGCAATTATGATTTGGAATTATCATGATGATGATAAGCAAGGACCGGCCGAAATGGTTAAAATTAATTTAAAGGGTTTACCAGCTAAAAATTTTAAGCTTACTCATTACAGGATTGACAATGAGCACAGCAACTCTTATGAAGTATGGAAAAAGATGGGCTCTCCACAAGATCCCGATCCGGCTCAGGTAGCAGTTCTCGAAAAGTCAGGAAAACTTCAAACCTTAGGAAAAAGTGAAAATATTAAGGCAAAAACAAAAGAATATGTGTTAACTATAACATTACCAAGACAGGGTGTGTCTCTGTTAAAACTTGACTGGTAATGATTGAAAACTTAATAAATAACCAAAATGAGAAGAATTAAATATGTACTGGTTTCAGCAGTTTTGTCAGTATTTACATTTCAGCTAAATGCTCAAACTGCTAATGCAGGCTTAACTACTCCCGCTGGCTTTAAAGCTGCTGTTGTTGCCGAAAATACAGGCAGAGCAAGGCATATCGCTATTACAAAGACAGGAGATCTTTATATTAAGCTTGCCAGAAGTGTTGATGGAAAAGGAGTAATAATGTTACAGGATAAAGACGGCGATGGGAAATATGAATCCAAAACCGGTTTTGGCGATTATGGAGGGACAGGCATTTATTTAAAGGATAACTATTTGTATACTTCATCCAATGATGAGGTTTTTCGGTATAAGCTGGATGCTAATGAGCATGTTGCAGACCCGGAACAACCGGAAAAAATTATTACCGGATTGGTTAAAGGCCGTCAGCATGATACCAAGTCGCTTGTATTGGATAATGATGGAAATATATATGTTAACGTAGGTGCCCCTTCAAACTCATGCCAGATTCAGGATCGGAAGCAAGGTTCCCTTGGGCAGGAAGGTTGCCCAATCCTTGATTCTGCAGCCGGTATCTGGCAATTTAATGTCAATAAGCTGAATCAGACTTATAAAGATGGTGTACGGTATGCAACCGGCTTAAGAAATGTGGTTGGTCTGGATTGGAACCAGCAAAATAATGCCCTTTTTGTAATGCAGCATGGAAGGGATCAGTTAACCATGTTCCCTGATTTGTACGATAACAAGAAATCGGCAGAATTACCAGCCGAATGTATGTTTATGATTAAAAAAGGTGATAACGCAGGCTGGCCATATATCTATTATGATCCTTTTTTAAAGAAGAATGTATTGGCCCCGGAATATGGCGGTGATGGTAAGAAAGAAAGTGATAGTAAATTTATAGATCCGGTAGTAGCCTTTCCTGCGCACATGGCACCAAATGGCTTATTGTTTTATACCGGCAATATGTTCCCGGAGAAATATAGAAATGGTGCATTTGTCGCATTCCATGGTTCATGGAATCGTGCTCCGGAACCGCAAAAAGGTTTTCTGGTTGCATTTGTTCCTTTTAAAGACGGGCAACCTTCAGGGGACTGGGAAGTATTTGCAGACGGATTTTCCGGTTCACCAGAAAAAACAGCCTCCGGCAGAGCGGATCATAAACCCTGCGGACTAGCAATGGGCGCTGACGGAGCATTATATGTTTCCGATGACGTAAAAGGCACCATTTATAAAATATCATATAATAAACCTTAAGGCTTTGAAAACATTTCAATTAACAGTATTAGCATTTTTTATTTCCCTTTCTGTTTTTGCACAAACGAAAAAACCGGTAGTTAAGCCCAAGCCCAAAGTAGCAGCGGCCCCATTGGCTAAGGCCTCATTAATTGCAGGAAAAACTGTTTATGATACTTATTGCATATCCTGCCATTTAGCAGATGGTGGCGGTGTAACTAATTTAAATGCTCCGTTAATTAAAACATCTTTTGTCCTTGGCGCTAAACCAACTTTAATTAATATTTTACTTAATGGAATGCAAGGCGTTGAAATCGATGGGGAAACCTATGCAAATGTAATGCCTTCACAGGACTTTCTAACTGATAAACAAATAGCAGATGTTTTAACCTATGTTAGAAATAATTTTGGTAATAAGGCAAGTGCAGTTACTGTTGCGGAAGTTGCAGCCGTAAGAAAAAAGAAATAAGGATATGAATTACAGAAGATTTAAAGATGTTGAAGTTTCTGAAATTGGTTTAGGAACATGGCAATTAGGTAGCGCTGACTGGGGAAATATGGACGAAGAGGCTGCTTTCGCAATCTTAAATAAGTTTGTTGATTTAGGTGGAAATTTTATCGACACAGCCGATGTATATGGAATGGGCATCAGTGAAAGATATATTGGTGATTTTCTTAAAACAACAGATAAAAAACTATATATATCCACCAAACTAGGGCGTAGAAGCGATGGTGAAAATGGCTGGCCTCAAAATTTCTCGTACAGCGCAATGCGAAATCATGTGGAATCGTCTTTGATAAACTTGAATGTTTCTTCGCTTTTCTTAGAACAATTGCACTGTATTCCTGAAGAAGAGCTTCGGGCCGGAAACGTGTTTAACCATTTACGTAAGTTGCAGGATGAAGGAATCATTCAGCATTGGGGAGTAAGTGTGGAAACCGCTGAAGAAGCCTTAATCTGTCTGGAACAGGAAGGGATTGCTTCATTGCAAATTATATTTAACGTATTCCGTCAGCATTATGCAGCAGAATTCTTCGAGAAAGCAAAAGAGAAGAATATAGCTTTAATTGTCAGGGTGCCGCTTGCAAGCGGACTATTAAGCGGTAAATATAATCTTGGTACATCTTTTCCCAAATCTGACCATCGTAATTATAATGCAAATGGAGAGATGTTTAATGTGGGAGAAACATTTTCCGGACTGGAATTTTCAAAAGGTGTGAACTTAGCAAATAGAATAGCCGGAATGTTTCCGGATGAACGCACCGCCCAATGGGCCATTCGGTGGATATTGGATAATCCGGAAGTTACAACCGTAATTCCCGGAGCTACAAAAGTGAGCCAGGTTGAAAGTAATATGGCGGCATCAGCACTGCCGTCTCTGTCTGCAGATACACATAGGCAGCTACATGAATTGTATATTGACGAAATTAAATCCGCTATCAGGGGCCGGTTTTAAATAGTAATTAATTGATGTTTAATTTAAGTTCATGATTAATAGATATTTAAAAACGGTTTTCACATTGTTGATCCTATTTGCTGGTTTTAATGCCATTGCTGATAAAAAGTATGATTTTGTGGTAGCACAAGATGGTAGCGGCGATTTTAATACTGTTCAGGAAGCGTTTAATGCGGTTCCTGATTTTCGTAAAGTGCCGACAACTATCTATATCAAAAAAGGAGTATACAAAGAGAAACTTGTACTGGCAGGTTCAAAACAACAAGTTAAGGTAGTAGGCGAGGATGTAAATGCAACTATTTTGACTTACGACGATTTTAGTCAAAAAAAGAACCTGTTTGGTGAAGAAAAAGGTACCTCAGGTTCGGCTAGTTTTTATATTTATGGCGACGGTTTTTCTGCTGAAAATATCTCATTTGAGAACTCCGCCGGGCCAGTAGGGCAAGCCGTTGCAGTTTTGGTAGTTGGGGATAAAGTTGCGTTTAAAAACTGCAGATTCTTAGGCTTTCAGGATACTTTGTATACGTATGGTCGGGGGAGCAGACAATACTATCTCAATTGCTATATCGAAGGAACCGTAGATTTCATTTTCGGGTCCTCGACCGCCGTATTTAATAAATGTGATATTTATTCTAAAACTGCTGGTTATTTAACTGCTGCCTCTACTCCGGATACTACCAGGTTTGGCTATGTATTCCTTAATTGCAGGATAAAAGGAAATGCTCCCGATAATTCTGTTTATCTGGGCAGGCCATGGCGCCCTTATGCAAAAACAGTTTTTATTCATTCAAACCTGGGAAAGATGATAAAATCCGAAGGTTGGGATCATTGGGGTAAGGAGACAAATAAGGAAACCACTTACTCCGCAGAACATAAAAATACAGGCAACGGCTATCAGCCTGATAAACGGGTTAGCTGGTCTCATCAGTTAACAGAAAAAGAAGTTAAGGAATATACCTTAGAAAATATTTTAAGAGGCTGGGTGCCTTTTTGATAAATGAGAAGAATAACATTCCGCAGAAGAATTCATATTTCTGCGGAATGTATCGTATATTTTAAATGACATAATTCCAGCCAAATTCATCGGCACTTGTTCCATACCTGATATCATTAAGCGTTTTTAGTGCTTTATTAGAAAACTCCGCCTTAGATTGATCAGGAAGGGAATATATCTCACCCTTGTGCCCGATACTTGCTATGGGAGCTATAGTAGCAGCCGTTCCAACTCCAAATGCTTCAGTTAGTTTTCCGCCTTTTAATGCATCGATAATTTCTGCAACAGCTACTCTGCGTTCTTCTACCGGAATACTCCATTTACGTGCCAGTGTTAAAACGGTATCACGTGTAACTCCTTTTAAAATGGTATCGCGGGTCGATGGAGTAACTAATACTCCATCTATTATAAACATTACATTTGCAGCACCAAGCTCCTCCACATAGGCGTGGTCGCGGCCATCTGTCCAGATTATCTGGTCAAATCCTTCTTTTAAAGCCTCTTGTGCAGGGAACAAGGAGCCGCCGTAGTTGCCGCCAGTTTTAGCAAATCCGAAGCCACCTTCACTCGAACGTGAATATTGGTCTTCAACTTTTACCTTTAATGGTTTGCTAAAATATGCTCCAACAGGGCAGGTTAAAATAATGTATTTATATGTTTTCGATGCTTGTACACCCAAATATGGGTCGGTAGCAAACATGTACGGCCTTATATATAAAGATGTGCCCGGTTCTGTCGGTATCCATTCCTTATCCAGGTTTACTAAGGCAGCAATACTTTGAAGAAAAATTTCTGTTGGTAACTCCGGCATGCACATACGCTCAGCAGAAAGGTTAAAACGTTCTGCATTTTTGTCAGGACGGAAAACTACTATTTTTCCGTCAGGGTGCTTGTATGCTTTTAGCCCTTCAAAAAATGTTTGTCCGTAGTGCAATGAAGCCATTGCCGGGCTCATTGATAAGTTGCCGTAGGGTACAATCTGGAAATTTTTCCATTCGCCGTCTGCATAATCGGCAACAAACATGTGGTCTGAAAAAATATGGCCAAAAGGCAGATTAGAAAAATCTGTTTCTTTTAAGCGGGAAGTCTGGGTTTTGGTAATTTTAATATTAAGTGTATCGGACACGGTATTAACCTTTAATTTATTGTAACTTCATGCAAATTAACAGAATTTGAATGATTATTAGTATTCGAATTCAGAAAAAAATAATATAGGCTATCACTTTATCTGCCTGAAATCTTTGTTCTTACGTAAATTGTAAAGCTTTTTAATGATTATTTAATTAAACACAGCTTATCGGTGGAAAAATGGTAAAAAACCTAACTTGTGTACATTGGAATTTGCGTTTTTAACTTATATAAAAAACGGTATATCCGGATAACTTAGTACAATATTCTAAACTTAATGGTATCTGAAATTGCTTTTAATTCTTTTAAAACCTGTTTGTCGTATTGAGAACTGACATCGGTAATCGCATAACCAATCTTTTCGTTTGTCATTAAAAACTGACTGACAATATTGATTTTATGCTTTGCGAAAATCTGGTTGATTTGAGCCATAATTCCCGGTACGTTTTTGTGGATATGGATTAAGCGATGTGCCTTTGCAACCTTCGGTAACTGCAGGTTAGGAAAGTTAGCACTTAGATAAGTATCGCCTCTATTGATGAAATCTGCAACACGTTTAGAAATAAATTGAGCATTCCTGGGATTATGTTTGGGGTCATCGAAAATTACAATTCCCATTTCGGTTGCAGTTTTATGCGATAGCTTTTGCTTGCTGTTTCCTAAATACCCGATGGTTTTAAGTTTTACAGCTTGTTTTAAACGATCATCTTCAATTTCTTCACCATCGGCAAGCAAAATCATACCAACATCCGGTACATATTTATCTTCAAAAGTTGACTTATGGCGAATAGAAAACCCATCTTTTTTCAATAGCTGTATAGCTTCTTCCGGCACATCGCCAACAAGAAGGCAAAGAATTCTGTTCTTTGGGTACGAAATTGCTCTTGGTAACTGATTGATGTATAAAAACTCATCAAAACTTGGCGTAACATGATCCGCTCTTTCCAGTATACTTTGCCGGGCAATATTTTCAGTAAAAGCATAGAATTTTTGAATAAGTCCGGATTCTTTGAGTTGAAAATCAGAATATCCATCACCAATACCATAAATATTACCTTCCAGTTTCAGTTCCTGCAAAAGCTTAACTTTTCCACCTTCTTGCGACAGAGGATTCGCCTCGTCGTAACCAACAATATTTCCGTCGATGTCGAAAAGAAAAGTATTTGCGTAGATATTTTCTTTCTTAATATGATAGGGAAGCACAACTGGAGTGATAAATTCCTTAAATCCACCGGAAACTATCAAAATATCATCAGAATGATTTTTGAAAAATGTTCTGTTTCTTGAAAAAGAGGATGATACAAGTTTTTTTAAGCGGCTTACTAATAATTTTAAATGATCGCGGTTAGCTTCCAGAGCCTTTACCCGTTGCGTCAGGCTTTCACGAAAAGAAAGCCGGCCTTCCATCGCGGCGTTTGTAAGCCTTTCAATTTCCAGGTAAATTGCTTCGCGATTTGGATTATCTTTTAATGAGATACGCGCTAACTCATCCAATGCTTCAACCTGGGTAAACGTACTATCAAAATCTATTATGTAATAATTCTTCATTATCAGGAGGGATCAATTGTGCTGCAAATGTAATAAACCTGCTATCTTTTTAAGGCATTACAGACTTCTTTAATACTGGTTTTTATAGGTTTATAACTAAAACCCGGGAAATATTGCCTGAATTTAACATCCGAGTATTTCATTTTCTTGAAAGCATTCCGGGCAGTGTCTTTGGTAAGGCCATATTTTTTGCCGTTTAAAAGCGAAAGTAATTCGCCGGCGCGCCATGCAATTTCCATCATCCATGGCCTTACTTTTATTGTGGGAGGGCTTATATTAAATTCTTTTGCAGCTTCAGCAAATACATCTTTTAATTTCCAGTTTTCGGCGTTTAATACAAAGCGTTCGGCAGTAATGTCACTTTTCATAATAAGGATCATTGCCTTTGCAACATCCTCCACATCTATAAAGCCATTGCTGCCGCTAGTATAAAATTTTAGTCCTTTTTTAATCGTTTCGAATAATTGTCCGCTTCCTGATGCGCCAGAATTCTTTCCAATAATGATGGATGGATTTACAATTACCGCATTTAATCCTTCGGCAATAGCGCGCCATACTTCCATTTCGCTTTCATATTTCGAAATAGAATATCCCTGTTGGGTACCATCGTACTCCCATTGTTCTTTTTCTGTAATTGCCAGGTCGTGTTTAGTCTGGCCCAAAGCCGCCACAGAACTTACATGAACAAGTTTTTTTACATTATTATCGGCACATAAGTTTACAATATGATGAGTGCCTTCTTTATTTATTCTGAATTGTTTTTTTTTATCTTCGGCAGCAAAAGAAAGTAATGCAGCGCAATGATATACATGAGATATATTTTCAAATGCACTTTCTAAGGCAAAATAATCGAGAATATCTGCATCAAACCATTCTAACGATTCCTTATTTTGTAAAATAAAAGGGATGGCAGATGTTTTACGTTTCAGGGCACGTACTTTTTCGCCACTTTCCAGCAATCGTTTAACTAATTCAGAACCTAAAAACCCAGTAGCGCCGGTAACCAGTATCATCAGCGATGAAATTTGAAAATGATTTCAAACTTACATATTTTACTGTGATGTTATGCCCTTCCTGAAAATTTCAACATGTTGGATGTACTCCAAAATATTTTCATATATAAAATTTAGTTTTTAATTTGATATTTGAAGGGCAATTCGGGTTCTTTGAACTTATTACGCAATTCAAAACGATTACATGTCCTTAGCTGATTTTTTTTCTCCCGTCGATTCTAATAAAGTAAATGCAAACAAGGAATTTTTTGCCAGCCAGTTAGGAACGCAGGTTGAAATTTATACTCATAACTTTCCTGATTTAGAAACTCAAGCCTTTGATATTGCTATTTTCGGTGTCCTGGAAGATAGAAATGCAATAAATAACCAGGGTTGTGCACTCGGACCAGACTATGTACGCGAGAAATTTTATTCTCTTTATCAGGGGAGCTATACTACCCGCATTGCTGATTTGGGAAACATAAAGCCTGGAAATACCGTTTCTGATACTTATTTCGCTGTTAAAGTGATTGTAACAGAGCTGGTGAAAAAGAATATTCTTCCGCTTATAATTGGCGGGGGCCAAGATATTACCTACGCACAATACCTTGCTTATGAAGCACTGGAGCAGAAAGTAGATTTGGTAATTATTGATAATAAGTTTGACTTAGACGATTCTTCACATGATACATCTCTTGAAACTACATCTGTTTCATATTTAAATAAAATCCTTCTTCATCAACCCAACTACCTTTTCAATTACAGCAATATTGGCTATCAAACGTATTATGTTAACCAGGAGAGTCTGCGCGTGATGGAGAAATTGCTGTTTGATGTGCATCGTCTGGGCGATTTCTATGAGAAGGTATCCATTTCGGAACCTATAATCCGTAATGCAAACCTGTTGAGCTTTGATGTATCCGCCATCCGGTCTTCGGATGCAAGCGGAAATGCCAATGCCGGGCCCAATGGCTTTTATGGCGAAGAAGCTTGCCAGATTTGTCGCTATGCCGGTTTGAACGATAAATTAACGTCTATTGGTTTTTACGAATTTAACCCCGCTTACGATTCTAATGGCCAAACTGCTATGCTTCTGGCACAAATGATTTGGTATTTTGTAGATGGCTTTTATCACCGGAGAAAAGACTTTCCGCTCCAGCCAAAATCACAATACCTTATTTACAGAGCGTCATTAAAAGATAATACACACGAACTAGTGTTTGTAAAGAGCAAAAAAACCGACCGCTGGTGGATGCAGGTTCCGTATCCGGTAGGAACTTCTAAAAATGAACGCTATCATTTAGTGCCTTGCAGATACGAAGATTATCAAATTGCCGTTTCTGGTGATATGCCAGATTTATGGTGGCGGACATATCAAAAACTTAATTAGTAAAAATGCGATTCAAAATATTACTTCTGATTCTTTTTTTATCTGTTTCAAGCGTATTTGCACAAAAGCAAAAGTTTGAGATAAGAGGAACAATTAGCCAGGAACTTTATTCAAAAAAATTATACTTCAGCCGAGTGAAAATGTATGGCACTTCAAAACCTGAAGTGGCTACTGTTTCAGTGGTTAATGGTAAGTTTCTTTTAAAAGGCGAATTGGATGAGCCCGAGCAAGCTTTTTTGTCGTTTGATGAAGATGCAAAAGCCGATTCCGGGGCGCTGTCCTTTTTAATTGATAAGGGTACTATAGAAGTTGTTATTGCCGATAAGCTTTCTTCGGGAAAAGTTTCGGGCTCTAAGGCTGATCAGGATTTTAAAGCGTATTTGAGTAAGGCTAGGCCCGAAACAGAAGAGTTTAATGAATTTTATAAGCAGCTTGAACAGAAGGTATTAAAGGGTCAGAACCGTGATTCTTTACAGCTGGTTTTTCAAAACGCGTATGAAATATATCAAAATGCAACGCATGGCATACGTTTAGCCTTTATGAAGTCGAATCCTGATGCGTTTATCAGTCTTTTATTATTACCGGAAATTGCTGAATATTCTCAAAATTATACATTGGTGGATTCTCTTTTTAATACCTTGAGCAGTGATATTAAGAAGAAGCCTTCTGCTAAAATTATCAATGAGCGCTTTAAAAGCGAGAGACAATTTGCAGTGGGGTCTATTGCCCCGGAGTTTTCTCAGGCTGATGTAAATGGAAAGCAGGTAAAATTAACAGATTTCAGAGGAAAATATGTGTTGTTGGATTTTTGGGCATCGTGGTGCGGTCCTTGCCGCCAGGAAAATCCTAATCTGGTAAGAGTTTTTAATCGTTTCAAAGACAAGAACTTTACCGTTTTAGGCATTTCATTAGACAGGCCGGGTGCTAAGGCTTCCTGGTTAAAGGCTATAGAAGACGACAATTTAAGCTGGACCCAGGTTTCTGACCTGAACTTCTGGCAAAATGCAATTGCGCTGCAATACAATATAAAGTCTATTCCTCAAAGCTTCCTTTTGGATCCGCAAGGCAAAATAATGGCTAAAAATTTACGGGGCGAGGAGCTTGAAGCAGCCCTGGAAGAAATATTAAGTTCAAAAAATTAGTTTAGAAGCGATAATCGCTAAGCAGCAATTATCGCTTATTCTTTCTTCTACAACAAATCAAATCCAATATCAGTGCGGAAATATCTTCCGTCATAATAAACTCTTCCGGCATCGGCTACAGCTTGCTGAACAGCTTCAAACATCGTATCCTGTAAAGATGTAATGGTTAAAACGCGGCCCCCGGCAGTTTTAATCAGGCTGTCTTCCAATACTGTTCCTGCGTGAAAAACGGAAGAGTTCTTAATATTTTCAAGGCCTGAAATAACTTTTCCTTTCATGTATTCGCCTGGGTATCCGCTGGAAACAAGCATTACAGTTGCCGCGGTTTTAGGGGAAATAATAAGTTCTTTTTCTACCAGGTTTTCGTTTGCTACTCCTAATAACAAGTCCAGAAAATCGCTTTCTATTCTGGGTAGTACGCTTTCAGTTTCCGGATCGCCCATTCTAACATTGTATTCTATTACGTTCGGCTCTCCGTTGTCATTCATCAGGCCAATAAAAATAAAGCCTTTAAAAGGAATCAAATCTGCTTTCAATCCATTTATGGTAGGTTTAATAATTGTCTCTTCAACCTTTTTCATAAAAGCAGCATCCGCAAAAGGTACTGGTGAGATAGAGCCCATTCCGCCTGTATTTAAACCGGTATCGCCTTCTCCTATGCGTTTATAATCTTTTGCTTCGGGTAAAATTTTGTAAGTATGCCCATCGGTCAGTACAAACACAGATAATTCAATCCCCGTAAGAAACTCCTCAATAACTACGGTACTGCTTGCTTCTCCAAACTTTTGATTTTCAAGCATGGCAATTAATTCAGCCTGAGCTTCTTCCAAGGTTTGACAAATAAGCACTCCTTTACCTGCTGCAAGACCGTCTGCTTTAAGTACAATCGGTAATTTATGTGTTTCTAAATAAGACAAGCCTTCGCTTAGCGAATTAATAGTAAAGGCTTCCGAAGCCGCAGTAGGGATATTATGTCGCCTCATAAATGCTTTGGAGAAATTCTTACTTCCCTCTAATTGAGCGCCTTGTGCTTGAGGCCCTATAACCGGAATCGGTTTTAAATCGTCGTCTTCCAAAAAGAAATCATGAATTCCTTTTACCAAAGGTTCTTCCGGCCCTACAATTACCAATTCAATCGCATTTTCCAAAACAAAGTGGCGGATACCTTTAAAATCTGTTACCGAAAGATTTATATTCTTTCCAAAGGTGCCGGTTCCCGCATTTCCGGGGGCAATATATAATTGAGTACAAAGTGGGCTTTGAGTTATTTTCCATGCAAAAGTGCTTTCTCTTCCGCCAGAACCGAGTAAAAGGATTTTCATGCGACAAAGATAAAATTCTATATTGTAAAGGGAATCAAGAATCTTCTTTAACTTCCTTATAGAGGGATGAGTAAAGTGCTTTTACCTTTCTTTCAGTTTTTATCTGCTCTTCGTGGTGGCAGAAAGTTTTCTTCTAAATGGTTCTGCTTTGGGAGAAGGGAATGGATTAAATAAGTCGCAAAAGTTGTTCAGTGTCTGCAACATCGGTTAATCTCATTTTTAGCCATCCCAATGGCTCCTTACTCTCTTTCTTCAAAGAGTTTAATATTATTCATTGTTTTTCTTTTGGATTTTCATAAATGGGACTTTAAAAGTATTATATTTTGATTAGAAAACGATAAAGATAATCTACACCGAAAAGAGAAATTAACAAATATTTCATTCGCATCAACATCAACAATTTCGTCTGTTCCTATTCGTTATTTAATACGTACTTTTCCGCGTATATTCACTAAATAAAATTATTTTTGCAATAATATGTCAAATTGACTTATGAAATGTCATGGCGTAATTATTGATTAAAATAGAATTCATTCGATATATAATATGTTAGGTTTTTTAAATAAATTATTCGGTAGTAAATCTGAGAGAGATATTAAACAAATTCGGCCCTTGGTTGAAGAAATCAAAGCTGAGTACTCCAAGCTTTCATCTATAAGTGATGATGATTTGAGGCAAAAAACATTGGAATTTAAAGCAAAGATTAAAACTGCTTTAAATGATATTGATGAGCAAATTCAACAATTGAAAGATGATGCCGAAAACATTGAATTGTCTATTCATAATAAAACAGATATATACGATAAGGTTGATAAGTTAGTAAAAGACAGGGATAAGCAGCTTGAAGTTGTTTTACTTGAAATTCTTCCTCAGGCTTTTGCTGTGGTTAAAGAAACTGCCCGTCGTTTTACAGAAAATAAAACACTTGAAGTTGCTGTAACGGAATTTGACCGCGAATTAGCCAGCAAAAAGAATAATGTGCTGATAAAAGGCGATAAAGCTATTCACCATAATAAATGGATGGCTGCCGGCAGCGAGGTAGAGTGGAACATGATTCATTATGATGTTCAGCTGATTGGTGGTATTGTATTGCACCAGGGGAAAATTGCCGAGATGACTACGGGTGAAGGTAAAACCCTGGTTGGTACTCTTCCCGCTTATCTTAACGCGCTATCAGGACAAGGAGTTCATATCGTTACTGTGAACGATTATCTTGCCCGTCGTGACTCGGAATGGAACGGCCCTTTATTTGAGTTCCATGGCTTACGGGTAGATTGTATTGATAAACATCAGCCAAATTCAGAAGGCAGGCGAAATGCTTATTTAGCTGATATTACTTTCGGAACCAATAATGAGTTTGGATTCGATTATCTGCGCGATAACATGACTCAGGCACCCGAAAGTTTAGTGCAGCGGAAGTTGCATTTCTCTATGGTCGATGAGGTGGATTCAGTATTAATTGATGATGCGAGAACTCCGCTTATTATTTCAGGCCCTATTCCAAGAGGCGATGAACACGAATTTTACGAGCTGAAACCACGTATTGAGCGTTTAGTTAATGCACAAAAGAGCTATGTAAACTCTGCGCTGAATGAAGCAAAGAAACTTATCGCAGAAGGAAAAACAGGCATAAGCGAAGGCGGATTGGCTTTATTAAGAGCCCATCGTGCCTTGCCTAAAAGTAAAGCATTAATTAAATATCTGAGCGAGTCTGGTATTAAGCAGATTCTTACTAAAACAGAAAACCATTACATGCAGGACCAGAATAAGGAAATGCATAAGGTTGATGAAGAATTGTTTTTTATTATTGATGAAAAGCAAAATCAGGTTGAACTTACTGAGAAAGGTATTGAGCTGATTACTACATCTGGTGAGGATGATCGGTTCTTTATTATGCCCGATGTCGGTTCAGAAATTGCTGATATCGAAAAGTCCTCACTTAGTATAGAAGACAAGCTTGCAAAAAAAGATGCTTTAATGCGCGATTTCTCTATTAAATCAGAGCGCATCCACTCTGTTAATCAACTTTTAAAAGCATATACTTTATTCGAGAATGATGTAGAATACATTATTGATGAGGGTAAAATTAAAATTGTTGACGAGCAAACGGGCCGTGTTATGGATGGCCGGCGCTATTCAGATGGCTTGCACCAGGCAATTGAAGCTAAAGAAAACGTAAAGGTTGAAGATGCCTCTCAAACTTATGCTACGATAACGCTTCAGAATTATTTCAGAATGTACCATAAGCTTGCCGGTATGACCGGTACAGCAACAACAGAAGCTGGTGAGCTTTGGCAGATCTATAAATTGGATGTTGTTGAAATTCCAACGAACGTTCCGATGCAGCGTAAGGACATGGAGGATAAAGTTTATCGTACCATGCGCGAGAAATATAATGCTGTAGTAGATGAAATTGCATCCTTAACCGCAGCCGGAAGGCCGGTTTTAGTAGGTACTACTTCAGTTGAAATCTCTGAGTTATTAAGCCGGATGCTGAAGCTTCGGGGAGTGAAGCATAATGTATTAAATGCTAAAATGCACCAGAAAGAGGCGGATATTGTTGCCGAAGCTGGAAAGGCTGGAACGGTAACTATCGCAACCAATATGGCTGGTCGTGGTACGGATATTAAATTGGGAGAAGGTGTTAAAGAAGCTGGTGGTTTAGCAATTGTTGGTACAGAACGCCATGAGTCGCGCCGTGTAGACAGGCAGTTACGTGGTCGTGCCGGCCGCCAGGGCGATCCGGGTTCTTCTCAGTTCTTTGTATCCTTGGAAGATAACCTGATGCGTTTGTTTGGCTCAGAAAGAATCTCAAACATCATGTTAAGAATGGGAATCGAAGAGGGTGAAGTAATTCAGCACTCAATGATTACCAAGTCTATAGAGCGTGCCCAACGCAAAGTAGAGGAAAACAACTTTGGTATTCGTAAGCGTTTGCTTGAATATGATGACGTAATGAACTCGCAGCGTTCGGTAATTTATGCAAAACGTAAAAATGCCCTTTTTGGCGAGCGTCTTGAAGTAGATTTAAGCAATACCTTCTTTGATACAGTGGAAGATATAATAAGCGATTATAAAGAAACTGCAAATCCTGAAGGCTTTAAATTAGAGTTTATCAGAATATTTTCTCTCGAGCCTGCAATTACTGAAGAAGAATTTACTTCATCCTCTGTTGCAACGCTAACAGAAAAGATTTTTGCACAGGTAAACGAATATTATCAGCGTAAAATCGAAGCGATTTCCCAACAGGCATATCCGGTATTAAAACAAGTTTACGAAGAGCGTGGTGAGTTTATAGAGAATATTATTGTTCCTTTTACCGACGGTATCAGGGGTATGCAAGTGGCTACTAATCTTAAAAAAGCAGTAGAAACCAAAGGAGCAGAAGTGTTTAAATCTTTTGAAAAAACAGTTGTCCTTGCTTTGATAGACGAAGCCTGGAAAGAGCATTTACGCGAAATGGATGATTTGAAGCAATCTGTTCAAAATGCGGTTTATGAACAGAAAGATCCGCTTGTTGTGTATAAAATGGAAGCATTTAATTTATTTAAACAAATGCTTATTACTGTGAATAAAGATTTGGTTAGCTTCTTGTTTAAAGGAGGCATTCCTTCACAGCAATCGGAAGAAGTGAGAGAAGCGCGGCCTTTACCAAAGCAGGATTTATCTAAGTTGAAAATTTCTAAGCCACAATTAGCCTCGGTAGGTGCCGGTGATCCCGGAATGGAAGATACACGAGAAATTCAAAAACAGATGCCAATACGTGCTGAAGTTAAAATTGGAAGAAACGACCCTTGCCCTTGCGGTAGCGGTAAAAAATATAAAAACTGCCATGGTGCAGGTCTTGAATAATTTGTAAATGTTAAAAGAAAAGGTTCAGGTTGCAGCAGAAAAGATTCACGATGAAGTAATAAAACTCCGGAGACATTTGCATCAAACTCCGGAGCTTTCTTATGAGGAACATCAAACTTCGGCATTTGTAAAAGCTCAGCTTGATAATTTAGGTATCAGATGGTCGCCAATGGCGGATACAGGCATTGTAGCCTTACTAAAAGGCGATAAGCCCTCGGATTCTGTTATTGCATTGCGGGCAGATATGGATGCATTACCCATTACTGAGGCAAATGATGTTTCTTATAAATCGCAAAATGATGGCGTAATGCATGCCTGCGGACATGATGTTCATACCTCATCATTGCTTGGAGTAGCAAAAATCCTTCAACAGTTGAAGGCAGAATTTGGCGGTACTATAAAGTTTATCTTTCAGCCTGCTGAAGAAAAGCTTCCTGGGGGAGCAAGCATTATGATTAAAGAGGGAGTACTTGATAATCCAACGCCTCAGGCAATCATTGGCCAGCACGTAATGCCATTTATTGAGGTTGGAAAAGTGGGGATCCGCTCAGGTAAATACATGGCTTCTACAGACGAGTTGCATGTTACTGTTACGGGTAAGGGCGGCCATGCAGCGCAGCCACAGCAAAATATTGATCCTGTTTTAATTACTTCACATATCATCATCGCTTTACAACAGGTTGTTAGCCGCATAGCTGATCCTAAAATCCCAACGGTATTATCTTTTGGAAAAATTATCGCAAATGGTGCAACCAACGTAATCCCAAATGAAGTAAAGCTGGAGGGGACATTCAGAACAATGGATGAAACCTGGCGTGCAGAAGCACATAAGCGGATGAAAAAAATAGCCGAAGGCATTGCTGAAAGTATGGGCGGAAGTTGCGATTTTAATATTGTAAATGGCTATCCTTTTTTGGTGAATGAAGAAAAACTCAGTGCCCAGGTTCGTGAATATGCGGTAGAATATCTTGGAGAAGAGAATGTACTTGATATTGATATCTGGATGGCAGCTGAGGATTTTTCTTACTACTCCCAGGTTGCTGATGCATGTTTTTATCGTCTTGGAACCCGGAATGAAGCAAGAGGCATTACATCGTCTGTACACACCCCAACGTTTGATATAGATGAGAATGCGTTAAAAATTGGTGCAGGCTTAATGGCTTATGCCGCTTTAAGAAAGCTAGGAAATTAAGATCCTTCTTTTTGGGCACTATTGGAAATATTCTTTATGATGCCTAAGTCGCCTTTTAAAAACTGATTTACATATGATGAAGAAATATCTTATCATCCTTCTTCTTTTTCCACTAGCTTATACAGTTAATGGACAACAAATCCAACGTTTTAATCCCGATACTGTCCTTACCGTAACATTTGATACCGTAATAAATATCAAATCTAAGAGGCTTAGCGCAGAGACTTTTATTAATGAAATTCTGAAAGATACCAGCTTTTACCAGGCATTTCAGAATATGAAAAAGTATAGCTTTAATGCTGAAAACAGAGTGTTTACCTACGATAAAAAGAATAAAGTAGAAGGGAAAATTTTCCGTCGGATTTATCATAATAACGACGGGCCATATAAAATGCAATTTCTGACGAAGCAGGATAGCGGAAAGCTTTTTAAGAAAAATGGTAAATATCAGTTGTACACAGTCGAAATGTTCGATTACATTTTTATGAATCCCTACAATTCTGATTTTGAAGATTCTGCCCCATCCGGTAAAAAAGGCGGAACTAATGAATCGTATAAGGATAAATTAAAAACTCTGATATTTAGTCCCGGAAAGCCCATTAAAGGGGTTCCTTTTATTAGTGGGAAGACAGAAATATTTACTGCAAATATGAGACAGTATTACGATTATACGTTTTATAGCAGTACTTATCTGGACTCCATTCCGGTATATAAATTCAAAGTGCTGGTTAAGCCAGATTTATCTAACTGGACCAAGGATGGCTTGATGATAAAAGAATTAACCACCATTTTTGACAAACGGAATTTTCAGATTCTCGGCAGATATGTGGATATGAAATATGATAACCTGGCATTCGATTTTGATGTGCAAATGAATATCGAATTAGGGTACTTTGATAACGGAGAAGTGTTGTTGCCTACAAAAATAAGCTACCAGGGTAATTGGGATATTCCATTAAAAAAGGAAGAACGTGCTAGTTTTTTAATTTTGCACAAAGGATATAAACCAGGCAGGAAATAAAATAAGCTTGTTGTAGTCCCAAATTCTCCTTAATTTAAAATTCTTATTTTTCCTGATGATTGCCAAAGAAACCGTTGATAAAATCTTAGAAGCTGCTCGTATTGAAGAGGTGGTAGGAGATTTTGTGCATCTAAAAAAGCGCGGTACGAGCCTTATTGGTAATTGTCCCTTCCACAATGAAAAAACTCCTTCATTTCATGTATCGGTAAATAAAGGCATTTACAAGTGTTTTGGTTGTGGTAAAGGCGGCGACTCTACACGCTTTATTATGGATCATGAGAAATACTCATATCCTGAAGCGTTAAAATATCTTGCCAATAAATACAATATAGAAATTGCGGAGATTGAGCAATCGCCGGAACAGCAAATTGCTGACAGTCGCCGGGAAAGCCTTTTTGTAGTATCTGCGTGGGCGGCAAAGTTTTTCAGCAATACCATGTGGGAAACCCAGGCCGGACAAACCATCGGATTAGGATATTTCAAAGAAAGAGGCTTTCGGGATGATATTATCAAGAAGTTTGAACTTGGATATTCACCGGATGAATGGGGCACATTAGGCGAAAAAGCCATTCGTGAAGGATTTAAGGAAGAGTTTTTAGAAGAAACGGGTTTATCTATCCGGAATGATAAAGGCGGCCTGTATGATCGCTTCCGTGGACGGGTAATGTTTCCAATTCATAATTTTACCGGTAGAATTATTGGTTTTGGCGGCCGCACGCTCAAAACAGACAAAAACGTTCCCAAGTATGTAAACTCACCTGAAAGTGAGATTTACCATAAATCGAATGTTCTTTACGGCCTTTTCTTCGCTAAAAAAGCCATACGAGATTTAGATAATTGTTACCTGGTTGAAGGATATGCCGACGTGCTTTCTGTACAACAGGCAGGTATAGAAAACGTAGTAGCTTCATCCGGAACATCGCTTACTATTGAACAAATCCGTTTAATATCCCGGTTTACTAAAAATGTAACTATCCTTTTTGATGGCGATGCTGCCGGGATAAAAGCATCGTTGCGCGGTTTGGATATGATTTTAGAAGAAGGACTTAACGTTAAAGTTGTGCTTTTTCCCGAAGGGAACGATCCGGATTCTTATGTTCATAAGCTGGGCAGTGCAGCATTTAAGACCTTTCTGGAGCAAAATCAAAAGGATTTTATTTTATACAAAACCACCATTCTTTTAAAAGATGCCGGAAATGATCCGATTAAAAAAGCCGGAATTATTCATGACGTGGTTGATAGTATTTCTAAAATTCCGGATGGGATTAAAGCCTCCGTATTTGTACGCGAATGCAGCTCTTTACTTCAAATTGAAGAACGTGTTTTAATCGCAGAGCTAAATAAACTAAGGCTCAACAAGCATAAAAAAGAAAGTAACAGGCCGGGGTCGGAATCACCTACTGGTCGGCCCGAGGAATTACCACCTCCGGATGAGTTTTTAGCATCAGAAAATTATACTGATAATGACGAGTTTCAGGAGAAAGAAATTATCCGGCTACTATTAAATTATGGACACGAATTGGTGCATTGGGACGGCATTACCGACACCTATATTGCGCCGTACGTTATTTCTAATTTATCTGATGTTACATTCGATAATCTTCAGTGTAAACTCATTTTAGAAGAGTATGTCAGGCAAATTGATAATGGGCACTTGCCTACTGTTCAGGATTTTATTAAATATCCGGAACAGAAGATTTCTGAACTGGCTATCTCGCTGATTTCTTCGCAATATTCGCTTAGTGAAAATTGGTATGTTAAACGTAAAATTTACGTTCGTAATGAAACGGAGAATATGCGTGCCACTATTTTAGGTGGGATTTTCCATTTAAAGAAGAGAAAGATTGATCGGATTCTGAAAAACATCCGTCTGGAGATACAGCAGGAAACAGATGAAGACAATCAGATGATTTTAATGCAGCGTTATTTACGCGTGAAGGAAGTAGAGAAAGGAATCTCAAACTTTTTAGGTTCCGTAGTTTTAAAATAGATGGCAAGCCATAACTTATTAGGCCATCGGGGCGAGGCTATTGCAAGAAAGTTTCTGGAAGAAAGTGGTTATGAAATACTTGATGAAAACTGGTGTTTCGGTAAAGCCGAAGTCGATTTAATTGCCTATCGTGATAAGCGTATCATTTTTGTGGAAGTAAAAACACGCACATCAACCGGATTTGGCCTGCCTGAGGATTTTGTAAATGATACGAAACAAATTCTTTTGCAAAAGGCCGCAGAAGAATACCTTTACATTATGGATTTCAAAGGCGAAATTCGTTTTGATATTATATCCGTTCTCTTTGATAAACATGGAGAACATAAACTTAAACATATTGAAGATGCATTTTGGTAATATAAAAAGAGGGACTATTTTGCTTGGATTTGTGTTGATTGGATTGTATGCTTGTAAAAAATCATCCAGTAAATACAATTATTTTTTATCGCCTGTAGAGGGCGCTAAGGTTGCATCCGGCAGTATTTTAACTCTTAAAACAGATGCCGGAGCGGGTGAGTTTGATTCCATAAAATACTTTATGGATGAAAAGTTTCTGGCAAAGAAAGCCGATACACAAAGTGTTAAAGTTCCTACCATTGATTTGCCTCTTGGCAGTCGTTTATTAACCGCAATTATTTATAACGGGTCTGATTCAGCTGAATTGACTACAAATATTCAATTATTGCCTTCCAAACCTCCTGTGCAATACAGTTATAAAGTAATAAATGTGTATCCTCACGATATCAGTTCTTATACCCAGGGTTTAGAATATCATGACGGGATTTTTTATGAAAGCGATGGAGTATATGGAGAATCAAGCTTACGAAAGGTTGAGTTAAAAACGGGTAAAGTTTTGAAATTGCTAAATATAGATGCGCGTTTTTTTGCAGAGGGTTTAACTGTTATCGGGAATAGGATTATCATGATAACCTGGCGGGAAGGTGTGGGATTTGTGTATGATAAAGACACGTTTAATAAACTTGCAGAATTTCCTTATACTTCAGGTGCAGAAGGATGGGGCCTGGCTTTTGACGGTTCTCACATTTTAAATTCCGATGGAACAAATAATATTTATTTATTGAATAAAGATTCTTTTTTAAAGGAAGGTACTATTGAAGTTTATGATAACAATGGCGCTGTTGATAGTTTAAATGAATTGGAATTTATCGATGGGAAAATATATGCCAATATTTATCAAACCGATAAAATCGCTATTATCGACCCCAAAACAGGCGCAGTAGAAGCTTATATCGATTTAACCGGGATATTGCCGGCAACAGATTACGTTGACGGAGTAACAGATGTTTTAAATGGCATTGCCTGGGATGCAAAAGGCAGGCGCTTATTTGTTACCGGGAAGAAGTGGAACAAGCTTTTTGAAATCACATTGAAATAAGTACCGAGTAAATAAGTATCTAGTAGCAAGTACTGAGTATCAAGTATAAAAAGCAGAGTAGCAAGTACCGAGTATGAAATGTCTAATCAATACTTTACGCTCTGATACTAGATACTTTGTACTTGCTACTCAGTGCCTTCAACCCACAACCTTCAACTCACAATTCACAACCCATCACACCCTCCATTCCTTAAACTGATTTATCAAGCCATTCGTCGAAGAATCGTGCGAGGTGATCTCGGTATCGTTTTCTAACTCCGGCAAAATTTTATTAGCCAGTTGTTTTCCAAGTTCAACACCCCATTGGTCGAAACTGAAAATATTCCATATTATTCCCTGAACAAATATCTTATGTTCATACATCGCGATAAGCGAACCCAATGTCTCTGGTGTTATTTCCTTAACGAGAATCGAATTGGTTGGCCTGTTTCCTTCAAATACTTTAAATGGAGCCAGCTTTTCAATTTCTGATTCTGATTTTCCGGATGCTTTCAGTTCAGCAACAACTTCTTCATACGTTTTTCCATTCATCAAAGCTTCCGTTTGAGCGAAAAAGTTTGATAATAATAAAGTATGATGAGAACCTAGTTTATTATGAGAGTGTGAAGGAGCTATAAAATCGCAGGGAATTAATTTTGTTCCCTGATGAATCAACTGGTAAAAGGCATGCTGGCCATTTGTTCCGGGCTCGCCCCATATTATTGGCCCGGTTTGGTAATCTACCGGCTCCCCATTGCGATCTACATTCTTGCCGTTACTTTCCATATCACCTTGTTGGAAGTAAGCAGCAAAACGATGCATATATTGATCGTATGGCAAAATAGCCTGACTTTCTGCTTCAAAGAAATTATTGTACCAAATGCCGAGTAAAGCAAGAATTACTGGCATGTTTTGTTCAAATTCGGTTTTACGGAAATGTTTATCCATTTCGTGGGCGCCACTTAAAAGCGCTTTGAAATTGTCGAAACCAATTCCTAAAGCAATAGAAGTTCCTATAGCACTCCATAGAGAATATCTTCCGCCAACCCAATCCCAAAATCCGAACATGTTTTTAATGTCTATTCCAAAATCCGAAACCGCTTTTGAATTCGTAGAAAGAGCCGCAAAGTGTTTTGCTACTTCTTTAGCCTGGCCGCCGTTTTCTAAAAACCAATTACGTGCAGTATGGGCATTGGCCATAGTTTCCTGCGTTGTAAAGGTTTTAGAGGCAATTAGAAATAAAGTAGTCTCCGGGTTTAATCCTTTTAAGGCTTCTGCAATATGGGTGCCGTCTACATTAGATACAAAATGCAGATTCAAATGATTTCTATAAGACTTTAAAGATTCATAAACCATTACCGGACCTAAATCCGAGCCGCCAATTCCAATATTTACAATGTCTGTAATCGCTTTACCGGAATAGCCCTTCCATTCGCCGGAAATTACTGATTGGCAGAACATTTCCATTTTATCAAGAACTGCTTTTACATCGGGCATAACGTCAACGCCATCCACTACAATACGTTCATTGCCCTGGTTACGCAAAGCGATATGTAAAACCGCGCGTCCTTCAGTTTCATTGATTTGCTTTGCCTTAAACATCGCATCAATCGCATCCTTTAAGCCGCATTCTTTGGCTAACTGAATTAATAAAGCAAGTGTTGTATCTGTTATACGGTTTTTAGAATAATCTAAGAGGATATTATTAAACTGTATGGAATATTTTGAGAAGCGATTAGAATCTTCCGCGAATAAATCGCGTAAATGCAGACTGCTTATGTCAATAAAATGATCGGTTAAATATTGATAAGCCTGAGTGGTAGTAAAATTTATTTTTGGAAGCATACACGAAAATTTAGGCGAAGATAAAAATCCTGTTTAATTAAATCATGACTTAATGTCCCATCGTTATTTTATCGCCTTTTTTAATGGCGCATCCGTTTAATGTTTTGCCATTAATTATAACCTGGGCAGAGTAATTATAGGTCCGGTCGGACATGCCGTCGCTACAGGTTGCTTTGGTAATAACAGCTTTTAAAGTTTCATTTTTATTATTCGATGTTTCATAGATAATCTGATTTCCTGATGTTGTTGCAGATTTATATGGAAAAACATGAGTTTTATCGGTTCCAACATCTTTTAAGACTAATATTTTTTCTGAAGGAATAATATCGAGTGACCAAAATGGTTCATTCCCTAAAGCAATAAAATCGTATTTAAAGCAATCGGTATTAAATGATTTTTGTTTAGCAGCAACAACTTCTGTGGTCATCAGCACATTTTCAAACTCTTCTGCATAGCCAATAGCAGATTTTCCTTTTAAATACCCTTTTACTTCTACATAAATACTTTCATAAGGATAAGAAAGAATACTCTTTGTTTTTTGATAGATTTTATTCAGGTTTTTGCTTTCATCTTCAAGCCAATAAGTCTTGCCTGTATTGCAATCACGGAAGGTACTAATCTCATCCCCGGAAATATACAAGCCTTTAAATGATTTAATTTTTTTTGACGATTGCGATGAAGGCGTAGCTTCTGTAGTATCCGTATTAGTTCCATCGGGCTTTGTAAGAGCCGAGGTGTCTTCTGAGAGGCTTGTTTGTTTGCCGGAGTTGCAACCAAGTACAATACAGAAGAAAGCAATGAATGAGAGAATCTTCATTTTGTGTTTCTTTTATAAACCTATAAGGTTTCAAAAACCTTATAGGTTTCCATTTATTAAGTCGTTTTTCATTCTAAAACTACCGCTCGTTTTAAATGTATATGCTGCTGGTGAAAACTTATAAATTCATTAACATCTCCAAACCATTCTAAGGCTTCTTCTCTTTTTAATGAAGTATCAAGCGAGCTTAAATATGTTTGATAGGATGACCAGCGCCAGTCGCTATTATTTTTGCATAATCCATGATGCACAGGGTTTTTATGTATATAAAACAATGTAGCTCGTAATTGTTCATTAGAATTGATTTCAACTCTTCTTAAATAATCCATAAATAAGCTACCTTTTCTGTTAAAAGCCTTATTCAATGATTTAGTATATGAGTTAAGAAAGTTAGAAAAATGATTGCATCAAATACTCAGAAATAGGTTTTTGTTTAGTGCGATTAAACCCGCGATTATCTATATCTGAATCATCTTTTATTTTAATCAGCAAATGAAAATGATTTGGAAGCAAGCAGTATCCATAAGTATCTGCAATAGGATTGATGTAAATCTTGAATTTATTTAAAAAGTATTTATAATTTTCTTCATTTCTAAAAAGCTGTTCCTCACCTGTAGCCCGGCTAAAAATGTGATAGAAAGTGTTGGTTTGTAAGGGAATATGGTAGTTCATACTCTAAATATAAAATATTTTTTAATTTAAATTAAGACCTATAAGGTTTTCAAAACCTTATAGGTCTTAAACTGCGCTCTAATGTATTATTTCTAATCAAGCCCTTTTATTACTTTTGCCTCATGACTAAAGAACAGTTACAGGATTTAAGGGACAGAGTAACGTCCCTGAGGAGGCATCTTTGACATCGACAAGAAACTTGATGACCTCCATATTGAAGAGGAATTAACACTTACTCCTGATTTCTGGGATAAGCCAAAGGAAGCCGAAAAGGTTTTACATTCTATAAAAGCAAAAAAAGTCTGGACCGACGGCATTGTTGAAGTAGATTCTGCTGTAGAAGATGCAGCTGTTATGTACGACTTTTTCCAGTCGGGCGATGCTACCGAAGAAGAATTAGAGGAGCAATTTGAACTCGCGCTTGCAAAGCTGGAAGAACTCGAGTTTAAAAATATGCTTAGTTCTGAAGAGGATCAGTTTAATGCTGTTCTTCAAATTACAGCCGGTGCAGGCGGTACAGAAAGTTGCGATTGGGCCCAAATGCTGATGCGCATGTATATTATGTGGGCAGAAAAGAACAATTGCAAAGTAACCGAACAAGACTTTCAGGAAGGTGAGGTTGCAGGTGTGAAATCTGTAACTCTCCAAATTGAAGGCGATTTTGCTTATGGATATCTTAAAGGTGAAAATGGTGTGCATCGGTTGGTACGTATTTCGCCTTTCGATTCTAATGCGAAGCGCCATACATCTTTCGCTTCAGTTTATGTATATCCATTGGTTGATGATACCATAGAAATAGATGTTAACCCCTCAGAAATTGAATTTGAAACTTTTCGTTCTGGCGGTGCTGGCGGGCAAAATGTAAATAAGGTAGAAACTGCGGTTCGTCTGTATCACAAACCATCGGGTATTATTATTAAAAACCAGGAGTCGCGTTCGCAATTGCAAAATAAGGAAAATGCAATCCGTTTATTGAAATCGCAACTGTACGAAATAGAAATGCGAAAACGACAGGAAGCATCGGCTGCGATAGAAGGAAGTAAAAAGAAAATAGAATGGGGATCGCAAATCAGAAGTTATGTTTTAGATGACAGACGGGTAAAAGATCATCGAACAAATTATCAAACGTCTAATCCGCAAGCGGTATTAGACGGTGATTTAAATGAATTTATTAAAGCGTATTTAATGGAATTTTAATTAATTGGCTCTTGTTTTAAGCAAGAGTCAATTAATCTGTAGAACTTAATACCTCTAATAATTCTTCAACTTCTTTTACCTTTTCTTCATAGCCTAATTTTGAGTACGATGAAATCAGGTTTCGCAATACCCGGCGCACAATATCTTCATTTTTGCAGGGTTCATAATATTCTTTTGCCGGTTTAAGATTCAGCTGCTTTAAAAAAGAATCAACATCTCTGTGGCTAAAAATAAATCCCTTATTAAAGGCATTAATATAAAACAACACACCTTCTTCAGAAATATATTCCCTGGTTTCATCGATATAAGCCAGAATAAAGTGTTGTGGAAGGTTTACTCCATAAACAGGAATATCGAGTTTTTGAGCTATTACAGCGTAAATAATAGCCAGCGATATCTGATTGCCTTTTCTGCTTTCAAGCACCTGACTTATGTACGAGTTTTGCGGGTCCTGATAATTTGTTGTGTTTCCTGAAAAGTTGTAAAAGCTGTACAGTACATGATTTATGATTTTAACTTTTTCAATGGCGCTCATATCATAAAGCATTTGCATCCACACTTCACGCTTAATTTCCTCAATTTGATTGATGATCTTTAAGGGGTCCATATCAGGATACTGATATTTATTAATAATTATCACTCCCTGTAACAAATCAAATGCGCCTCCGTGATACCATAGCTCCAGTTCTTTCTTAACGGATTGATATTGGATTTTATGAACCAGGTTTTCGATACGTTCTTGTAAAAGAGCGTCGAATGACTGCTCCCAGGCGCTTTCAAGAAATTCTATTACTTCATTTCCATAGGATAATAACCGTGCCTCAACGTGTTCAGAAACCTCTGTATCCGGGTCGTCAAGTAATTTAATTAATGATTCTAATTCTTTATTGTTAGTCATCCTTTAAAAAATAAAAATGATGAGCAATTATCGTACTCAATATTTGTTGTAATCTTTTAATCGCTGTTATCACAATATAACAATCGTTTGTCTAATTTTGCAGCAATGATCAATTTACAATTGCTTAAATCTTATATCAGGCATCAGCTAAAAGCAAAAACGCGGCATGGCGTACATTCTCCCTTTGTGTATAAGCTGGTAGATACCGTTATCTATGATTATAAACCTCGCCCGGATTATCAGGAAATAGAGCAATTGCGTAAAAGCTTGTTGACAAACAAACTGGAAATAACAATTACTGACCTCGGGGCTGGTTCTCATGTAAATAATAATAAAAAAAAGAAAATAAAGGAGCTTGCCAAAAATGCTCTAAAACCTAAAAAGCTTGCACAATTAATCTACAGATTAGCTAACGATCAGCAACCCCGGAATATTATTGAATTAGGTACCTGCCTGGGTTTAACTACGTCATACTTGGCAAAAGCTGCTCCCAATGCAAAGATTACCAGTATAGAAGGATGTCCGCAAACGGCAAATGTGGCCCGGGAAAACCTTGATAAGCTGCAAACTAACAATGTTAAGGTACTTACAGGGAATTTCGACGAGATATTTCCGCAAGTAATTGACGAAACAGAATTACTGGATTTTGTGTTTATAGATGGGAACCATAGAAAAGGCGCCACTTTAGACTATTTTAATCAGTGCCTTTCTAAAGTGCACGATGAAACAGTGCTGATTTTTGATGATATCTATTGGAGCGAAGGTATGGAAGAAGCCTGGGAGGAGATAAAAAGCCATCCTAAGGTAAGTCTTACTGTAGATTTGTTTTGGATTGGATTGGTTTATTTTAAAAAAGGACGTGAAAAAGAGCATTTCCGGATTAAATTTTAACGATTGATATATAAGCAACCTAAACTGATTATGAGGCTTCGTGTATGTGTTGGTATATTGATAGGATTGCTCGCCGGATTGAGTAGTAGTGCGCAGATTCGTATCTCGCAGGTTGACGCAACTAAATGGGTTAAAGAAAGCCTGGCGGGTAAGGGTGTGATAATTGGCAATATTAAGTTTCATGGAAATGTATCGTCAATTGGTTCATTTACCAGTTCAAATGTTTTAGAAATACAAAAGGGGCTTGTGCTTTCAACTGGTTTTGCATCGAAGGTTTCGGGACTTAATAATAAACCCAACCAGACTTATTCTTTTGGTGATGCGGAAAATGATCCGGATTTAAAAAAGTTCATCAAGCCTAACCTCTATGATATTAGTCTTATTGAATTCGATTTTGTTCCTCTTGAAAATAGCTTTCAGTTTAATTACCAGTTTGGATCAGAAGAATATCCGGAGTATGTAGGATCTACCTATAATGATGTTTTTTGTTTTTTTGTTTCGGCCGATAGCACCACAAAAAACATTGCAACCATTCCCGGCCAGGATATTCCGGTAAGTATTAATACCGTAAACCATAAAACTAATGCTGGTTTATTTATTAATAATAATGTTTTTCTGAATGATGCAGCGCGACGTGCTGCGCCTGTTGTGATAGAAAGAAAGCCACGAGGTTTTTTTTCTCGTATTTTCTCTTCTGCAGCTGCAAATGAAGATGATGGAAGCGTGCCTGCTGATGCTGCTCTTGTAAAAAAAGCTAACCCTCAATTGTATAAAAACCTGCAGTTGGATGGGATAACAAAAAAGCTTATTGCCCAAACTTATGTGGTGCCTTATAAAAAATATCATTTGAAAATTATTATCGCTGATGTTGCAGATAATATTTATGATTCAGGGGTATTTATTGAAAATAACAGTCTTACCGCTACGCGGGATACCACTCAGATAAATTTTATAGATTATCCGGATTTAGGTAAAATTGTGAACCCGGATTTGATTCTGGCAGGGAAAAAATTAGAAGATATATTGCCTGATACAGTTTGCCTGAACGATGCTAATATTTATTTTGATTTTGATAAAACAGACATTTCTCTTGCTGAATTAAGAAAGTTGAAAGGAATAGCAGCAGTTTACGATAGGGTGAAAAATAAATACACTATGCGTGTAGCCGGGCATACCGATAGTATCGGCAACTTGCAATATAATATGGAGCTGTCAAGAAAAAGGAACCAGGCAGTTATGGACGCGTTGCAGCACATTCGTGTAATCGATACTCCAATTGAAATTACAGAGGATGCCTTTTTAAAGCCTGCTGAAAGTAACGAAACCGAAGCAGGAAGAGGTAAAAATCGTAGGGTGGAGATATTCTTCATAAAGGAAATGTAGCTTATTTTTTAGAGAAAATTATGTTTAGAAGGCTTCCCCTAATGCCAAATAAAACCCTTTTTGCCTTTCCTCGCCTGTACGTTTTTCTCCGAAAGCATAATCCATTCTTAAGCTAAGGCCTCTTTTTGTATCAAAAAAGTATCTTAAACCACCACCATAGCTTGGTTTAAAATGGTTAAGATTTAGACTATCATTAAATACAGAGCCTGCGCCTGCAAAAGCAACTATTCCCACTTTCGGAATAATTTTATATTTTAATTCTGCTTGTGCAGCCAGTAAATTTCTATCGCGGTAGCGGCCTGTATAATATCCGCGCATCATCTGGTCATTGCCCATCTGCGGAAATAAATAGAACGGCGTGGCGCTGCCCTGTATGGTTTGGTAAATTAAATTAAGTCCTAATACGGTTTGCGGGTTGTAGCTTTTAAATGTTCTAAAATCTAATTTCCCGCTACTTCCTGTGAAATTTTCGCCACCAAATACATCCGGAGCATAGGAATAATTAAGCTTAAGATAGGTTCCCCTGGTAGTGTATACATTAGAATTCCGCGAGTCGGTTATTTGAGAAATACCTAAAAATAAAACATCTCCTCCATCTTTATCACGTATAAAAGGATCGCTTTCGAAAATGCCGCCAGGTTCTTTATCAATAAATGTATGATTCTCATAATTGGCAGTAATCCCAAGATAGAACCCTTTTTTGATTAGCTTTTCAACTTCTCCACTTATTCTGCCCAGCTTTTGTATTACTTTTTCTTCATTCTCTTTGCGGGTGTTGTCTCCAATGCCATAAAAGCTGAAAGGAAAGTTTTTATAGCGCAAGTCTCCAATATAATGGTAGCGGTTTTGCTTCGACCATATATCCGGCTTTAATGTAATCATCGATTGTTTCTTTGTGGTGAAAGAAACAAGTGCTCCGATGTTTGAGTTCCGGGTTAGCGTATCTTTAGATGTGTAGAAAGAAGTTAGTGAAACCAGCCCATATTCAAAGCCTGTTTCCTGGGAATATCCTAAGGCCGGTAGAATTATAAATCTTGCTTTCTGTGTGCTGTCATTTTCATTAGAAATAAAGCGGTTTATTAACTTGCTCTGACAAAATGCAGGGTCAATTTGTATTCCCAGAAAGCATAAAATAATAACTAAAAACTTTTTCATTACTGCGAAGATAGCTTTTGTATAAAAAAGTAGAGATTTGGGTTAAAATCAATTATAGATAATAGCAAAAAAACTGGCCCTTGACTAAAAATTGCTACTTTTGAGCCTTTAAAAAAAATCGCATGGAAAGAGGACCAATATCTCAATTTATTGAGCATAATTATCGCCATTTTAATGCAGCAGCCTTAATGGATGCAGCTAAAGGGTATGAAACACATCTGGCAGAAGGTGGCAAAATGATGATTACCCTTGCAGGCGCAATGAGTACCGCCGAACTGGGTATTTCATTAGCAGAAATGATTCGTCAGGATAAAGTTGCAATAATTTCCTGTACCGGAGCAAATCTTGAAGAAGATATTATGAACCTGATAGCTCATACACATTACAAACGGGTACCTCACTACCGGGATCTAAGTCCGCAAGACGAATGGGATTTATTGGAAAGTGGATTTAACCGTGTAACCGATACCTGTATTCCTGAAGAAGAAGCTTTCAGACGGATACAAAGACATATATTTAAGCTATGGAAAGACGCGGAAGAAAAAGGCGAGCGCTACTTGCCGCATGAATATATGTATAAGCTTTTATTAAGCGGAGTAATGCAGGAACATTATGAAATTCCTGTAGAACACAGCTGGATGATTGCGGCGGCAGAAAAAAATCTTCCAATTATTGTGCCTGGATGGGAAGACAGTACGATGGGGAATATCTTCGCTTCTTATGTTATTAAAGGCGAATTGAAAGCCAGTACCATGAAAAGCGGTATTGAATATATGGCTTACCTTTCTGACTGGTACCTGAAAAACAGTGCTGGTAAAGGAGTGGGATTTTTCCAGATTGGCGGTGGTATTGCCGGCGATTTTCCAATCTGTGTGGTGCCTATGCTATATCAGGATCTGGAAATGCATGAGATTCCATTCTGGAGCTATTTCTGCCAGATTTCTGATTCGACAACATCTTATGGATCTTATTCAGGAGCGGTTCCAAACGAAAAAATTACCTGGGGAAAACTGGATATTAACACCCCGAAATTTATTGTAGAGTCTGATGCAACAATTGTTGCCCCTCTAATATTTGCGTGGATATTAAGGCAATAGTTTATTAATAAAAGGATCGGAAAGAAATGACCAGCATCATAACCTAAACAAATTTGAATCAATAACCAAAAACGCGTATAAATAATTATTCGCGTTTTTTATAAAAAAGTGCTAATACAATCAGTTAGGGCATTTTTACATTTGTTTAGAATGATTATAAATTATCAATATAGGTCATTGCATTGTCATCCATCCCTGAATTAATTATACTTTTGTCCTCCGAAAATGATGAGGGAATCTCATTTAAGTTTTTGAATACATATCAAATTTTAAGAGTAAAATATAATATGAGGAGCATCTCATTGTTTTTTAGAAGTGTTGCAAAATCATTATTCTTAGTAGCATCATTAAGTGTTGGTATTCAGGCCTATGCGCAAAATAGTCCTGATACAAGTGCTACGGCCGATCCTGAAGCTTCTGCTCCTGCCGCCGTTGCAGGAGATGCTGCTGCTGGTGGCGCATTGTTTAAGCAAAAATGTACCGCATGTCACTCAATAGATCGTCATGTGGTGGGGCCGGCTTTAAAAGGAGTTGAGGAGCGCCATGACGCTGCATGGTTACACAAGTGGATTAAAAACTCTCAGGCTTTAATTGCGGCAGGAGATCCGGTGGCTGTTAAACTATTTAACGAATCGAACAAGATAGTAATGACGCCCTTTCCGGAATTGTCTGATAGCGATATCGATAATATACTGGCTTATGTAAAAGCAGAAAGCACTAAGCCTGTGGCTGGAGCAGCTGGTGCTGCCGGAGTTGATGGCGCTGCAGCTGCTAAATCTGAAGGAGTAAGCGACTGGATGCTTGGTGGACTAATTGTTCTGGTTCTTGTAGCATTATTTATCATCCTTGTATTAAATCGTGTAATTAAAACCTTAGACAGATTACTGCTGCAAAAGCAAGGAGTTGTAATTGAGGAGGAAGTTAAGGGTGAAACTACTGCTGTTCGTTTCAGACGTCTGGCAAAAAATAAGAAGTTTGTCGGCTTTACCGTCTTGTTGCTTATTATCTTTTTGGGTTCAGTAGGGTGGAACACTATGTGGAACGTTGGAGTTCATCAGGGGTATCAGCCGGAGCAGCCTATTAAATACTCGCATCAACTACACGCTGGTACATTAAAAATCGATTGTCAGTATTGTCACTTCGGTGCATACAAATCTAAGAATGCATCTATCCCATCTTTAAATGTTTGTATGAATTGCCATAATTATGTTACAGCAAGTGATAAATATGATGGCGAAACTTCACCAGAAATTGCTAAGATTTATAAAGCTTTAGATTATAATCCGGAGACTAAGGTTTACGGAGATAACCCTAAGCCAATTCAGTGGGTTCGCATACATAATCTTCCGGATTTTGCTTATTTCAATCACTCACAGCACGTAAAAGTTGCCGGTATAAAATGTCAGGAATGTCATGGTCCGATTGAAACTATGCAGGAAGTGTACCAATATTCGCCACTTACAATGAAATGGTGTATCAACTGTCATAAAACAAAAGATGTGAACTTTAAAGGGAATGCTTATTATGATAAAATGATTGCCGTTCACAGTCAATTGAAAAAAGGTGAGAAAGTCACTCCGGCTGTACTAGGCGGCCTTGAATGTGGTAAATGTCACTATTAATAATTTAATAAAACTTACGCAATAGTTTATATAGCTTAAATGGAAAGCAATAAAAAATACTGGAAAGGTTTAGAAGAACTGAAAACAACTCCTGAATTCGTTGAGAATAGTAAAAACGAATTTGCCGAGTCATTACCAATCGAAGAATTATTAAGCGAAGCAGGTTTAAAAACACCTACTCCACGCCGCGATTTTTTAAAGGCAATGGGTTTTGGTTTAGGTGCTGTTACACTGGCTGCTTGTCAGCCGGTTCCTGTTCATAAATCAATTCCTTATTTAATTAAGCCGGAAGAAGTAACTCCGGGAGTAGCCAATTATTATGTTTCCAGCTACAATGGTCTGGGTGTTTTAGTAAAAACCCGTGAAGGTCGCCCGATTAAATTAGAAGGTAATCCTGCATGTGTTTTAGGAGGAGGTCGTTTAGATGCAGTTACACAAGCTTCTATTCTTGATTTATATGATGTTTCAAAACTAAAGGGACCTAAATTAAAGAACGATAACGCTTCATGGAGTAGTGTTGATTCATTTGTAAAAGGCGAATTAAATAAAGTTCAGGCTGGAGGAAAGAAAATCAGAATTGTTTCATCTACGATAAACAGTCCTTCATCGCTTAAAGTAATAGCAGATTTTGTTTCCAAATATCCGGCTACTAAACATATTCAGATAGATGCAGTATCTTACACCGGGATCTTAAAAGCAAACGAAGCCAGTTTTGGCCAGGCTGTTTTACCTCATTATCATTTTGAAAATGCGGATGTTATTGTAAGTTTCGGTGCTGATTTTTTAGGTACGTGGATTTCTCCTTTAGAGTTTAACCGTCAGTATGTACAAAACCGTAACATCGAGTCTTTAAAGAATAAAAAGATGTCGCGTCACGTGCAGTTCGAAGCCGGTATGAGCCTGACTGGCTCAAATGCTGATGCTCGTATTGCTTTAAAACCATCTGAAGAAGGTATTGCTTTATTGAACTTATACGCAGCTCTTGGCGGCGGCGGCACAACAAAAAAGCTATCCAATATCAAGGCAGAAACAGCCATTACATTGGTAGCAAAAGAATTACTTGCTGCAAGAGGCAAAGCCTTGGTAGTAAGTGGTTCAAATGATATTGCAATTCAAACAGTGGTAAATGGCATCAACTCTCTATTGGGGAGCTATGGTACAACCATTGACATTGCAAACCCTTCATACCAATACAAAGGAAACGATGCCGATTTTGTTGAATTGATTGGCGAAATGACTCGTGGCGAAGTGGATGCAATCTTTTTAATAGATAGTAATCCGGTATATAGCTCAATTCATTCAAAAGAATTTACAGAAGCGCTAAATAAGGTTAAATTAAAAGTTTCTTTTGCCGACCGGGCTGATGAAACTGCTGCATTATGTGATGTAGTTGCACCAGTTCCTCATTATCTGGAATCATGGGGCGATTCAAACGCTGTTGCTGGTTATTATACAATTGTACAACCTACCATTAACCCGGTTTACAGCACTCGCCAGGCAGAGCAAAGCTTACTGGTATGGTCTGATAATGCAATTAAAAACTATTATCAGTATGTGAAGAATAATTGGGAAACCAATTTTCTGCCGGCTGCAGGTGTAACCTGGAAAGAGCTTTTACAAAAAGGTGTTATAAATGCAAATCTAACTCCTGCTGCTGGTGCATCATTTGCAGGAAATGCAAGTGGAGCTGTTCAGGCAATCCTTGCTGCTTCTGCAGCTTTAACAAAAGGAGGTGAAGACGCAACCGAACTAACAATTTACGAATCTGTCGCTATTCGCGATGGTAGGCATGCAAATAATGCATGGCTTCAGGAATTGCCAGATCCGGTTTCTAAAGTAACCTGGGATAACTATGTTGCAATAAATCCAAAATATGCGGATAAACTTGGTGTTACCGAATTCGATTTATTAGAAGTAAAGGCAGGTAATGGTTATACTGTAGCTCTTCCTGCGTTATATCAGCCAGGCCAGGCAATAGGCACAGTTTCTATTGCGGTCGGTTATGGTCGTACAAAAGTTGGTAAAGCAGGTAATGAGGTAGGTAAAAATGCTTATCCATTTATGAGTTTTGCCAACGGTTCATTGCAAAAAAACGCTTCGGTTACGGTAAAAGCTGCAGGCGGAAAGTATGAGCTTGCTCAAACACAAACTCACCATTCATTCGAGGGACGTAACATTATTCGTGAGACCACTTTCAATAAATATGTGAATGATCCATATTCTGGGACTGGTAAACATGAAATGGAGCATAAAACATACGATTTATGGCCGGAACATAAGCAAATAGGACATAGCTGGGTAATGGCTATCGACTTAAATGCTTGTACTGGTTGCGGAGCGTGTATCGTTGCTTGTAATGTTGAAAATAATATTCCGGTTGTTGGCCGCGATGAAGTTCGCCGCCGCCGTGAAATGCATTGGATACGCATCGACCGTTATTATAGCTTTGATGATGGAAAAGCGAGCTTATCTAAAGAAGATGAAATTGGTGAACTTGCAGAACGCAGCACTCTTGAGGATGTAACGGTTGTAAATCAGCCAATGTTATGTCAGCATTGCGACCACGCACCATGTGAAACAGTATGTCCTGTTATTGCAACCATGCACTCATCAGACGGATTAAACCACATGGCATATAACCGTTGTGTAGGAACCCGTTATTGTGCAAATAACTGTCCTTACAAAGTACGTCGCTTTAACTGGTTCAATTATTGGAACGATTCCCGTTTCGATAATTATATGAATAATGAGTTTACACAATTAGTATTAAATCCTGATGTAACTACACGTTCTCGTGGGGTAATGGAAAAATGTACTATGTGTATCCAACGTATTCAGGGCGGAAGATTGCAAGCTAAAATAGAGAAACGTCCTTTAAAGGATTTGGAAATTAAAACAGCTTGTCAGCAAACCTGTCCAACTAATGCCATCATCTTTGGTGATAAAAATGATCCAAATTCAGCAGTGAGCAAAGCATTAGGAAATGAACGTACTTATTATGTATTGCAGGAGCTAAACGTTCAGCCAGGTGTAGGATATCAAACTAAAGTTAGAAATACACCAGAAGCACAAGCTTAATTGATTACTATATTAAGAGTTTTTTAAAATTGTATGTCAGCACATAACGAATCAATATTAAGGGAACCATTAATTACAGGTGATAATATTACCTATTCAAAAATCACTCATGATATTTTGGTGCCCGTAGAAAATAAACCCAACAAAGCATGGTGGATAGGGTTTACCGTAGCCGCCCTGTTTGCACTTTTATGGGTGGTTTCTGTTAGTTACACCTTTTGGGTAGGTATCGGAGCCTGGGGATTAAATAAAACCGTAGGTTGGGCATGGGATATCACCGGTTTCGTATGGTGGGTAGGTATTGGTCACGCAGGAACACTTATTTCTGCAGTGCTATTGCTTTTCCGTCAAAACTGGCGTAATTCCATTAACCGTTCTGCAGAAGCAATGACCATATTTGCAGTTATTTGTGCTGCTACTTATGTTGTCTCACATATGGGTCGTCCATGGTTAGCTTATTGGCCATTACCACTTCCTAACCAATTTGGCTCCTTATGGGTAAACTTTAACTCTCCCTTAGTATGGGACGTGTTTGCAATCTCCACATACTTTTCTGTATCACTAGTTTTCTGGTATACAGGTTTATTGCCAGATATTGCAACTATTCGTGACAGAGCTACTGGTTTAAGAAAAAGGATTTATTCTATTTTATCTTTCGGCTGGGCAGGATCTGTTAAAAACTGGCAACGTTTCGAAGCGGTATCACTTATACTTGCGGGTATTTCTACTCCGCTGGTACTATCGGTACACACCATTGTATCAATGGACTTTGCAACATCATTAGAGCCAGGATGGCATACCACAATTTTTCCTCCATACTTTGTTGCGGGTGCAATTTTCTCCGGATTTGCAATGGTGCAAACCCTGCTACTGGTTGTACGTAAAGTAATGAACTTTGAGAATTACATCACCATGTTCCATATCGAATCAATGAATAAGATCATTATCGTTACCGGATCTATTGTAGGTGTAGCCTATTTAACCGAGCTATTTATCGCATGGTATTCTGGTGTAGAATACGAACAGTATGCTTTCTTAAACCGTGTAAGCGGGCCATATTGGTGGGCGTACTGGAGTATGATGACCTGTAACGTAATATCTCCTCAGCTTTTCTGGTTCAAGAAAATCCGTACAAGTATATTGGCATCATGGATACTATCTATCGTGGTAAATATTGGTATGTGGTTTGAGCGTTTCGTAATTATCGTAACCTCATTACACCGCGATTATCTGCCTTCAAGCTGGGCGATGTTTTATCCGTCATTAGTAGACGTGTGTATATTCCTTGGTTCGATAGGATTGTTCTTTACGTTGTTCCTTTTATTCTTAAGAGTTTTACCGGCTATCGCGATTGCAGAAGTTAAGCTGATTCTGAAGGGTGCGAGTGACCAGGTAAAACAAAAACAGATTCGCGAAGGGCTTGTAAAGAAAGAAGAAGGCGAATTCTATCAGGAATCACTGGAAAAATATGATAGTGTAGATTACCTAAAAGTTAAAGTTTAACGATGAGCAACACAAAATATATTTTAGGTCATTTTGAAGATCCTGATGATATGATGCACGGGATAGATAAATTACAGGAGAACAATATTAGCATTTATGATGCCTATACTCCTATTCCAATTCACGGTATTGAAGAAAAATTGGGATACAAGCGTTCGCGTTTACCAATAGCGGCATTTTGTTTTGGTGCTACCGGGACATTATCAGCATTTTCTTTAATATATTATACAATGGTTTACGATTGGCCAATGAATATTGGTGGTAAGCCTGCTTTTTCGATGCCGAACTATATTCCAATTGGCTTTGAGCTTACAGTGCTTTTTGCCGCTTTCGGAATGATGGCCTGCTTTTTTTACGCAAATCATTTCTTTCCGGGACGTGCACCTAGAGTTATGGATTTAAGGGCAAGTAATGACAGGTTCATTATTGCTATTGATGCTAAAGCAAATCCATACCACGATAAAATTGTTGATTTATTAAATGAAGCGGGTGCAGTGGAAATTTTGCACAACGAAAGGAAATATGTTAGTTATGAATAAGCTCAGGATATTAACTTTTACTCTGGTAACTGCTACGACTATTGCTGTTATTTCATCTTGCGGAGATAAAAGGAGTACTGGCTGGGAATATGCCCGTAATATGTACGATCCGATTGCTTATAATCCGGATCAACCGAATAAGAATTTTGCAAATAAGCAATCTGCTCAGTTACCTCCTGAAGGAACAACACCGGTTGGTTATGACAGAGTTGTAGAAGAGTATCCAAATACAATTGATGGATATAGAGCTGCAGGCGAAAGTCTGACTAACCCTTTGCAGGCGACCACTGCAAATGTGGAAGAAGGAAAACTATTATACTCTAATATGTGCTCTCATTGCCATGGAACAACAGGAAATGGCGACGGTAGTATCATAAAACTAGAAAAATTTCCTCCTCCGCCATCTTATTCTACAGGCAATTCTTCCAGAGGTGGTGCAATGAAAGATTTAACAGATGGAAAGATTTTTCATACAATAACTTACGGAGTAAACCTTATGGGTCCGCACCGTACACAACTTTCTCCTACAGAACGATGGAAGATCGTAATGTATGTTCATGAATTGCAAAAAGCTCAATAGTTAAAGTTTTAGCCAAAAAATGGGAACTCACAATCATACAACACATAATTTCAACGAAAAATTCGAATTTTCGGGTAAAGCGAAGACCTGGAGCCTCATTGCTATAGTTATTGGGATAATAGCAATTGCTTATGGTTTCTTATTAGATTCGTCTGAACACCATTCTGAACGTACTTTCGCCAATTTGCTGCTAATGGGTTATTATTTTACCTGTGTATGTGCAGCAGGAACGTTCTTTCTTGCTATCCAGTTCGTGTCTCAGGCAGGATGGCCAACCGGGCTACTCCGTATTCCACAAGCATTTTCAAAAACATTGCCAATTGCGTCAATAATACTTTTTGTTATTGTTGTAGGTGGGCTGTTTACGCATAATTTGTATCACCACTGGCATCAGGAAGGGATTGCCACAGTAGGAAGCGATAATTTTGATGCAGTCATTGCAAAAAAGTCATCTTATTTAAATGCTCCGTTTTTCCTGATTCGTCAGGTTATATTTTTATCCATCTATAGCATTTTCGCAGTTTTACTTGCCCGTTATTCATACAACGAAGATAAAGTAGGCGGATTAGTCAATCACAAAAAGAGTATAAAAATTGCTATTATCTTTTTGGTAATATTCGGTTTTACATCTCCAATCTGGTCTTTTGATACTATTATGTCTATTGAGGCACACTGGTTTTCAACTATGTTTGGTTGGTATAACTTTGCTGCCCTATGGGTAAGCGGATTAAGTGCCATTGCACTTACGGTTATATTATTGAAAAAGGCTGGTTATCTTAGTTGGATTAATAGTAATCACCTGCACGATTTAGGAAAGCTTATATTTGCATTCTCTATCTTCTGGACCTATGTATGGTTTTCACAGTTTATATTGATTTGGTATGCAAATATGCCCGAAGAAACCGTTTATTTTTATAAAAGATGGGAGCCAGAATACATGCCTTGGTTTTGGTTAAATATTATCATTAACTTTTTAGCACCGGTACTTATATTAATGACACGCGATTCTAAAAGGCAATTGAACACATTAATGTTTGTATGTATCTTATTATTATGCGGACACTGGTTAGATTATTATATTATGATAATGCCAGGAACTTTAGAAAGTCATCGTGATTTTGGGATAACAGAGGTTGGAACAGCAATCGGGTTTACCGGATTATTTACTTTCCTGATGTTAAATGCGCTTTCGAAAAATTCGCTGGTGCCAGTAAATCATCCGCTGTTAGAAGAAAGCTTACATCATCAAATTTAAGACAGAGGCTATTATTAACGAATTGCAGATAAAAAAATGAGTTTTAATAAATTTATAAAAGTCAGGGTATTATTCATAGCAATGATTCTTTGTCTGGTAGCTATTGCAGGAACTGCTATGGCGCAGGAAACAGTAGACGCTACAGCGGCAACTACCGATGTTATACAAGATAATACTGAAGTGTATAAATCGGCGGCATATTACATTATTTTGTTTGTTCTGATATGCGTATTTCTTGGCATAATAGGGAAAGTATTAAAAGTATACGAGTTAACTTCAGAAATACACGGAAAACAGAATAAATTAAACTGGAACAAGGTTCAAGCCGTACTTTTCGCTATCACTCTGATAGTGGGACTTTGGGCAACATATTGGACGTATGACGTTTGGGGATACGTAGTAACAGGTGCATCTGCCTCAGAACATGGCAGTGCCATCGATTCTATGATGATGACTACAGTTGTAATTACAACGATTGTATTTGTTATTACTCAAATATTATTATTCGGGTTTGCATATAAATATTCCTCAAACGGAAAGCGCAAGGCTTATTTCTATCCTCATAATAATGCGGTAGAAAGAATATGGACTATTATACCAGCTATTACACTTACCATATTAGTATTATATGGATTTACTACATGGCGTAAGATTACCAATCCATCTGAGACTGATATCAAAAATGCTTTAAGTATTGAGATTACCGGTGAACAGTTTAAATGGAACGTAAGGTATGCAGGTGAAAATAATGAATTAGGTTTAAGAAATTATAAACTTACCAGTCCTACAAACTCTTTGGGTATAGATTTTACAGATCCTAAAAGCTGGGATGATAAATTGGGTGGGGAAATTGTATTACCGGTTAATAAGCCCGTACGTTTTACTATCAGATCAAAAGATGTTTTGCACAGCTTTTATATTCCTGATTTTAAAACGCAAATAAATGCTGTACCAGGAATGCCTACCTACTTTCAACTTACGCCTAGCTTAACAACAGAAGAGATGCGTGAGAAGAAAGGCGATCCTGCCTTTAATTATACCTTACTATGTGCCAAGATTTGCGGCGCAGGGCATTATAATATGCAATATGTAGTTAAAGTGGTGAGCGAAAAAGAATATGCTGAGTGGATTGCGAAGCAGCCTTTGTTCTTTAACGATGACGTAAAGAGAGAAATGCAGATGGCTGGCGATAGCAAAACTGTAGCAGATAATAAATTAGCATTAAAGTAAACAAATTCCGATAAAGCAGATATGGCAAGCACCGCGATTCAGCATTCATTAGAGCAGTCTGGACACAGTCACCATGGTGATCATGGTCATCATAAAGAAACTTTCCTGACTAAATATATTTTCAGTCAGGATCATAAAATGATTGCAAAGCAATTTCTAATTACCGGTATAATTATGGCCGTTATTGGAATGCTTCTTTCAATAGTATTCAGAATTCAATTAGGTTGGCCGGATCATAGTTTCCCTTTACTGGAAACTTTCTTAGGAAAGTGGGCAGAAGGAGGAAGGATTAAGCCGGATTTTTATTTGGCTTTGGTTACTATTCATGGTACCATTATGGTATTCTTTGTTTTAACAGCAGGCCTTAGTGGTACATTTAGTAATCTGTTAATTCCATTACAAATTGGGGCGCGCGATATGGCGTCGCCTTTACTTAATATGATATCTTACTGGTTATTTTTTATAGCTAGTATTATTATGTTAGGTTCCTTTTTTGTAGAGAGCGGACCTGCTAGTGCGGGATGGACGATTTATCCGCCTTTATCTGCATTGCCTCAAGCTATTTCAGGGTCTGCTGCAGGTATGACTTTATGGTTAACCAGTATGGTTCTCTTTATTGCGTCATCTTTAATGGGATCTTTGAACTATATCAGTACAATACTAAATATGCGTACCAAAGGTATGGATATGTGGAGAATGCCATTAACAATCTGGTCATTCTTCTTAACTGCGGTGTTAGGTGTATTATCGTTTCCAGTACTTGTGGCTGGGGTAGTATTGTTAATATTTGACCGTAGTTTTGGAACAAGCTTTTATTTATCAGAGATTGTAGTCCAAGGTCAGGTTTTATCAAATCAAGGTGGTAGCCCTATCTTATTTCAGCATTTATTCTGGTTCCTTGGTCACCCGGAGGTATATATTGTAATTATGCCTGCAATGGGTATTGCTTCCGAGGTATTAGCTACAAATTCACGTAAACCCATTTTTGGTTACCATGCAATGGTTTATTCCCTGATTGGTATTAGTGTTCTTTCATTCATTGTTTGGGGACACCATATGTTTGTTACCGGTATGAATCCGTTCTTAGGAGGAGTATTTATGATAACTACGCTTATTATTGCAGTACCATCGGCTGTAAAATCCTTTAACTGGTTAGCTACAATATGGCGTGGAAATATCCGGTTTACTCCGGCAATGATGTTTGCTATAGGACTGGTTTCTTTCTTTATTTCAGGTGGTTTAACCGGAATCTTCCTTGGTAACGCAACTCTTGATATTCCTTTACATGATACATATTTTGTTGTAGCACATTTTCACCTGGTAATGGGTTCGGCTGCAATTTGTGGAATGCTTTGTGGTGTTTATCATTGGTTCCCTAAAATGTTCGGAAGAATGATGGATGAGAAACTGGGTTATTTACATTTCTGGTTTACATTCATCGGAGCTTACCTGGTATTTTTCCCTATGCACTTTATGGGGCTTGATGGTGTACCACGTCGTTATTATGCATTTACAGAATTTGCATTTATGAAAGAATGGTTAACCGTAAATACTTTCGTTTCATGGGCGGCAATAATAGCAGCATTGGGTCAGGTAGCATTCCTTTGGAACTTCTTTCACTCCATTTTTTATGGAAAAAAAGCAACTCAGAATCCATGGGAATCGAATACAATTGAATGGACTACTCCGGTAGAGCGTATTCATGGTAACTGGCCAGGCGAAATTCCAACAGTTTATCGTTGGCCGTATGATTACAGTAAGCCAGGACATTCTGAAGACTTTATTCCGCAGACAACTCCTTTTTCAGCAACGATGAGTTCTAACCTTCCACATGATTTTGAGGGTAACTCTGAAGCAGAGAAGATTCAGTTGGATTGGCAAAAAGAGCAGCAGGCAGTACAAGAACAAACCATTTAATTTAAATAAGTTTGGGGTATTTGCTGTAAGTAATAACTTACTGGATACCCCAATTTTTTATTATAGAATGTATCCCTCTAGCGAAAGAAGGTTTCTGGCTACAAATCGTATCACCATAATATCTCTTTTCGTGTTGATTTTAGCGGGTGGAATCGTTCGTAGTACTGGTTCAGGAATGGGCTGTCCAGACTGGCCGAAGTGTTTTGACAGACTTGTTCCTCCAAATAATGAAGCGGAGCTTCCAAATGGATATCATGAACAATTTGTTAAAAAACGCTTAGATAAAAATTATCGCTTTGCTAAAACGCTTGACGTTTTAGGTTTTAGCAAATTGGCCTCGCTTGTAAGAAATGATAAGAGTATTCTGAAACCAGAGCCATTTAATGCTGCTAAAACCTGGACCGAGTATATCAATCGTTTAGTTGGGGTGTTTACGGGCTTATTTTTGCTTGGGTGCACTGTTTTTTCAGTAACCTATTTGAAATCGAGAAAACGGATATTTTTCTTTAGCGTATTTAATCTTTTGTTGGTAGGTTTTCAAGCATGGTTGGGGTCCATTGTGGTTTCTACCAATTTACTGGCATGGGTAGTAACAATTCACATGTTACTGGCTATATTAATACTGGGAATTAGTATTTATACTTTTTTTCAGGCAAGAATTTTGAGAGAGCGAAGTTTATTGTCAAATCAGCATGCAGGTGGGATACGGATTTTAACACTAATTGCTTTAATACTTACTATCCTTCAAATAGGATTGGGTACAGATGTAAGAGAACAAATCGATGCGATTTCAATAAGTATGGATGATTTAAATCGTTCGGAATGGATTCAGAAAGTTGGTTTTGAATTTTACTTACACCGGGATTTAGCGCTGATTGTCTTTGTCCTTAATTTTATTCTGCTGGCACTGATACGCAGAAAATATATGGGAAGTACATACCACTTTAAGTATATGACTTATGTAGCTTTACTAATAGCAACACAGATTGTTACAGGCTTTACCCTGTCGCATCTGGCCTTGCCGCCAGTGGCGCAAACGGTTCATTTACTTTTGGCATGTTTAATATTTGGCACCCAATATTATCTGCTTTTATTATTAAAACAGAATAAGTTGTATAAATCTAGAATTGTAAGGTAAGTGGGAGAAGGAAGTTTTATTTCAGATTTTAAAAAGTTAATTAAGCTCAGGCTTACTTTACTAGTGGTATTTTCTGCTTCGGTTTCTTTTTTAATTGGAAGCCGCGAGCAGGGGTTTATTGATTGGACAAACTGGCTGATATTAACCATTGGAGGATTTCTGGTAACGGGTGCTGCAAACGGATTTAATGAAATAATAGAAAAAGATTATGATAAGCTGATGACGCGTACCAAAGATCGTCCTATACCCTCGGGGAAAATGACAACCGGTCAGGCTTTGGTACTTAGCTTATTTATGGGAATCGCAGGAACATTGATTCTGGTAAGATTAAACTTTTTAACAGGAGTTCTTTCTGTATTCTCTATAATGCTTTATGCGTTTATTTATACTCCATCAAAGCGCATATCTCCAATTGCAGTATTTATAGGGGCATTTCCGGGCGCATTACCACCACTAATAGGATATTTTGCTGCGTTTGAAAATCCGCAGATTTCCTGGATTCCTATTATTTTGTTCTGTATTCAGTTTGTATGGCAGTTTCCACATTTCTGGGCTATAGCATGGGTGCTTGATGATGATTATAAAAAGGCAGGGTTTATGCTTTTGCCAACAACCAAACGTGATAAGATTAGTGCGTTATTTACATTCATATCTACAATCATTCTGGTTCCTGTAAGTCTTTTGCCAACAATTATGGGTTTTGGAGGTTACGTAATTGGTTCAGTCTCTTTAGTAGCGAGTTTGATATTTTGCTGGTTTGCTTTTAATCTTTATAGAAAATTGGATATATCTTCGGCACAAAAAGTAATGTTCGGATCATTTGCTTACCTGCCTTTGGTTCAGGTAGTATTGTTGTTTGATTTTATAAAATAATGGATATTATATTATGACACGGAATCCTATAGAACATGATAGAGAAAACTTAAAAGCCCGGAAGTTTATGATGTGGCTATTTTTAGTTTCTTCATTTATTTACTTTGCAGGACTTACCAGCGGATTTATTGTTTATACTGCCGGCGATCCATCCAGAGGCATTAAGACCTTACTTCCGGAAGTTTTTAAATATAGCACCGCAGTTATAATTTTAAGTAGTTTAACAATGCATCTGGCTTATTTAGCCGCAAAAAGGATGCAGTTTACGAAACAGAATATTTATTTAATAATAACAATTTTACTTGGCGTTTTATTCTTTTTTTTACAACTAAAGGCATGGAGCATCCTTTTTAATCAAGGAATAACTTTTGTAAATGTGAACGCATCAAATTCATTTATTTATGTGTTTACAGCATCGCATTTACTCCATATAGTTGTGGGTGTGATTTTACTCTTAAGAGCAATTACGGGCCGGTTAACAAACATTTCTACTGTACGTAATAACTTCCGTTTGGAAGTAACATCTATATTTTGGCATTTTATAGATATACTATGGATTTATTTATATGTTTTCTTACTTTTGAACCAATAAAATAACATAATGAGTACGACTATCTCACAATTAGACGAAGTAAAAACGGGTGCCTGGGACGGTGGAAGATCACCTTTCAATGTCGAGTACGGCAAGATAATGATGTGGTTTTTTCTGCTTTCCGACACCTTCACTTTTTCAGGATTTTTAGTTTATTACGGGGCACAACGCTTTAGTAAACTTACCTGGCCTGATCCTGATGTTGTTTTTCAATCAATCCCTGGAATAGCAGATCATGGTTATCCACTGGTTTTCGTTGGAATCATGACATTTATACTCATTATGAGTTCTGTTACAATGGTTCTGGCTGTTGAGGCCGGACATCGTAATTCTAAAAAGGAAGTAGTAACCTGGATGATTTGGACTATTGTTGGAGGTTTTGCATTTCTTGGATGCCAGGCTCTTGAGTGGACTCACTTACATCACGAAGGTTATTGGTGGGGAACTATTCCGGAAACATATAAAGGAATAGAACAGGTTGGCGCAACACAATTTGCTAATTTATTTTTTACCATCACAGGTTTTCACGGATTCCACGTTTTTACAGGAGTTCTCATAAATATTATTGTTTTATTTATGACAATAGGAAATGTTTTTCAAAAACGGGGAACCTATTTAATGATTGAGAAAGTTGGTTTATACTGGCACTTTGTTGATCTGGTTTGGGTATTCGTATTTACTTTCTTTTATCTTGTTTAATATTATTTAGAATATCACTATGGCTTCTGAGCATACACATACAATTGAAGAAACCGGGCATGATGATCATGCAGGTATGACCAAAAAAAAGATTTGGACGGTATTTTTCTATTTACTAGGCATTACAGCGCTTGAGTTTTTTATTGCACTGGTATTAATTCCTAGGGGATTTATAGGACACGGAATTGGTAACTTTATTTATATCGCCCTTACTTTACTTAAAGCATATTATATTGTTGCATATTTTATGCACCTCAAGTTTGAGAAATATGGGTTTATTACAACCATTGTACTTTCTTTAATATTTGTAGTGTACTTAATCGCTTTAATACTTACCGAAGGGGCATATTTGCATGTGCATATGAATTAATGGGTAAAAAATCTTCTTTTAAAAAAATTATAATCCTGGTAACGATTTTAGCGCTGCCAGGATTTTTGTATTATTTACTTCAGGAAAAAGGTAAAAACCGGTATCGTCCGCTCGATATATATGGACCGAAACAGGTTGCTATGACATTTCATACAAAACGGGGAGAGAAAATTCCTGATACAATTTATCATCAGATACGGGATTTTAAGCTTTTAAGCAGTACGGGCGATAGTATCGGTATTCCAACTGATAGTAACCAGATTGTTGTTGTTAATTTCTTCTTTACCAACTGTAAAAGTTTTTGTCCGGAAATGAATTCTCAAATGGCACGCGTTGTGGCGGAATATCCGAATAATAAAATGCTCCAATTCTACTCCATTTCGGTGGATCCAAAGCACGATACGCCCGGGATTTTGCAAGCCTATTCTGAAAAACTCAAAGCCGACCCTAAACGATGGCATTTTCTTACCGGAAGCCGGGACTTTATCTTTGAGCTGGCAAAGAGAGATTTTTTGGTAGATGCATTTGTTGATAGTGCGGATACGGCTAATATTATCCATAGTTCAATGCTTATTTTAATAGACCGTGATAAGAGAATCCGCGGTTATTATGATTCTGCAAGTAAGGATCAAATCAATAAGCTGATAGACGAAATTAAAGTTCAGATCACAGAAGAGCTGCGTGAAGCTACTTCATTAAGTAAAAAATGAGATAATGAATGATAAATTAGCGGTACGTTTAATAACCGGAGTGTCTGTTGTGGTTTTTGTTGTGGTGCTTGTTCTCCAAAGTAAACTTATTACTGTTTTTCCTCCGGGTAGTGTTGTTCCGGCTTGGGTATTTTTTTTACCTAAGCTTAACGCGATTATCAATGCCACATGTACTGTCTTATTAATTATTTCTTTTTTTCAGATTCAATCCGGAAGAATACAAATACATAAGGCATTAAATATTACAACATTTATTCTTTCATCACTTTTTCTGGTATCCTATATAATTTTCCATGCTACCGGAATTGTAACCCGTTACGGTGGTTCAGGTATAGTGAAATACATCTATTATTTTATCCTGATAACCCATATTATTCTAGCCGCGGTTGTATTGCCTGTAGTACTTTTAAGTTTTTACAGCGGCTTAAAAATGAATGTAAGCAGGCATAGAAGGCTGGTTCGCTGGAGTTTTCCTATCTGGCTATATGTAACAGTAACGGGTGTGCTGGTTTATTTAATGATTGCTCCTTATTATACGTTTTAAGCCGGTGCGGGTCTCGTTCTTCGGTCCGATTGTTGCGCTAAATTCCTATCCTGATTGTGATTTACACTTATTGTAATTATCTTTATCTTAAATTATTGAATGAGGTTTTGTCTCTTATTCGATATTAAATCTCTCTAAAATGAAAACTATTAAGTATTGTGCAGTTATTATTTGTTTTCTGATTTTAGTAGCTTTTTCATCAGATGTGTCGGCTCAATGCTCTATGTGTACACTTAACGCAGAGAACTCTGTGCAAAATGGTAATACACAAGGAAACGGCCTTAATAATGGAATAATGTATCTTTTGGGTATGCCATATCTGGCAGTAGTTGTGGTTGGCTTTGTCTGGTATAAGAAATATAGAAGAAAAGATATTCTGGTGGATATAAAGGATGAAAAAATCAATTTAAACTGATTAGATCGAAATCCATTAGTTTTATGGTTGATGCTTCTACATTTATCTTTTTAAAAAGACTTTCTGAAAATAATAACCGCGAATGGTTCAGTGCTTTCAAAAGTGATTATGAGGCTGCCCGGACCAATGTGCTGGATTTTACCTCTAAGCTGATTACCGGTTTATCAAAATTCGATTCCAGCATTCCTGATGATTTAAATCCTAAAAGTTGCGTGATGCGTATTTACCGGGATATTCGTTTTAGTAAAGATAAAACACCTTTTAAAACTAATTTCGGGATTGCGATTTCTGCTAATGGGAAAAACTTTAATGGCCCGGGTTATTATATACAAATTCAACCAGGCAATTCATTTATCGCTGCTGGATCATGGTATCCGGAAGCTGAGCAATTGAAAGCTATCAGACAAGAAATTGATTATAATGGTTCTGATTTCCGTTCTATCTTAACAAATCTATCTTTTAAAGAAACGTTTGGAGATTTAGATCGGGAAGCTATTTTAAAAACTACTCCCAAGGGTTATCCTGCAAATCATGAGGATATTGAATATTTAAAGCTTAAAAGTTTTACAGCAACTTGTAAAATTCCTGATAAGGACTTCAGTAATATGCAGGCAGTCGAAATAATTTTATTAAATTTCGAGAAAATATATCCTTTAATGATTTTCTTACGTAATGCAATTTCTTAATATGTACATCAAAAATATTCTGTTCTTATTATTGTTTTTAGCTTTTGGATTAAGTTCTTGTGTCGTATTATCTACTAAGAAATACCAGTCGCTGATTGCCGAAACGGATTCTTTAGCTGCTGGTTGGAATGATGCTAATGTAAAAATTGAAAGCCTTGAGGAAGAAATAGCACGCTTAAAGAGTGATACCGTCCGAATAAATAACCGGATGGCAGAACTTGAAGAAAGATTATCCGGGCTTGATGCCAATTATGCCTCATTACGTGCTAATAGTTCTTCAGAGATTAAAAAGCTTTCTGCAGATTTAGAGCGTCGCGAAGCACGGCTAAAAGAAGTTGAGGACATATTGCGTAAGCGTGATGCTGCAACTAACGCATTGAAAGAAAAGTTACAGAAAGCCTTACTAGGGTTTCAACAAAGCGGCTTAGCTGTCGATATTCGGAACGGAAAAGTTTATGTATCGTTAACAGATAAATTGTTATTTCCAAGCGGGAGCATTGTAATTGATGAAAAGGGTAAACAAGTTCTTGCAGAGCTTGCTAAAGTATTAAAAACGCAGCCAGAAATTAATGTTTCGGTAGAAGGGCATACCGATAATCAGCGTGTGTTAAATCTTGGTCAGATAAAAGATAACTGGGATTTAAGTGTACTCCGTGCCACCTCAGTGGTGAGATTCTTAACTGACGAGCAAAAGATCGAATCAAATCGTATTACTGCTACAGGAAAAGGCGAGTTTCAGCCAATCGCAACAGGAAATACACCTGAAGCCAGAAGCCGAAACAGAAGAATTGAAATTGTTCTCTCGCCCAAACTGGATGAACTATACGACTTAATAAAGGATTAAATAAAAAGCCTGTAGGTTTATCACTTACAGGCTTTTTTTAAAAAGGGCTATCGAATTCTTCAAACACAGGAAGAATCTTATCTTTTTCAGATAAAATAACTTCATCATCCTTCAGTCCCCAATTGATATTTAGTTGCGGATCATTCCACCTTACGCCAATTTCCGAGGCCTTATTATACAAATTAGTAACCTTATAAGTAAAAACTGTATTGTCCTCTAAGGTAGCAAACCCATGTAAAAATCCGGGTGGAACCCAAAACATCTTAAAATTTTCTGCACTCAGCTCTACACTTAAAGACTGACCATACGTAGGAGAATCCTTTCTGATATCTACAGCAACGTCAATTACACGTCCCTGAATTACCCGCACCAGTTTACCCTGTGCAAAAGGATTAGCTTGTCCATGTAATCCACGCAAGGTACCGCGCTGAGAAAACGATTGGTTGTCTTGTACAAAATCTGCTGTAATACCTGCGTCTGCAAATATTTTTTTATTAAAGCTTTCAAAAAAGTATCCGCGATCGTCTTTCCAGACTTTAGGTTCAACAATCAGTAAGCCGGCGATTGGGGTTTCTATGAATTCCATTAGTTGATAAATTCCATTGTAGAGCTAAAAAAAACGGATTGGTTTTTAAATTCAACAGCATGTGCCTCTAGCAAGGCTGTTGCGTACTTATCTTTAAATTCAGTATAGTTTTGTAGGCTTTCTGCTACAAATTGCAGGCAGTAAGTTAAGCCTTCATTAGGTGAATCGAGAACTTTTAATAAACGGTTAGATATTAGAAGATCGCTTTCTGATGCCTGGGTAAGAAATGTCTGATTAATCCACTTTAGCCATAATGCTTCAATTGAGCTGTCAATAATAACCGTAATATTGTAAAGAATCATGTTGCGAAGATAAAATCAATCTGGCTGTTAACCAACATTATCTCCTCTTAAGTTTCTGAAACGCTTTCTGGCTTCTGTTACATATAAGCTGCCCGGAAAATCCGTAATGATCCGCTGATAATATTCCATCGCTTTGGGAGTATTCTGATTAGTTTCATAAATTTCGGCCAGCATGAATAATGCATCGTCAGCCCATAAACCGGTACTATGATCGGTAATAATTAAATTTAATTCATCAATTGCTTTTTCAATGAGGTTTTGCTTTTGAAAAATTTTAGCCTTAGACATCAAAATATCATCAGTAAGCGAGTTGCCGGGATAAAGAACATCAATACTATCCAGCGTTTTAAGTGCTTTATCATATTGGTTTATAAAAATTAAGAAATCGGCTCTGGCAAACTTTTTTAAAGCATTACTATCGGCTTCTGAATTGGTGTTACCAGCTATCAAAAGACTTAAGTTTAATGCATCGTTGGCTATAAGCTGAGATGTGGAGCTTTTAAGCACATCGAGCTGGGCCTTTGCCCATGTAAAATCTCCCTGATAATAGGAAAGTTTAGCGCCTCTGTATTTAGCTTCCTGGCCAATAGGTTCGTTAGTAAATTGTTTTTCTGCCTGTCCGTAAATAAGGGCAGCCTCCCATACCTCGCCTGTTAAAATATAAGTATCGCCTAGTTCCAGTTTTGTTTGTCCTATTAATGTTGGTGATAGGCCAGGAATATTAATGACTTCTTCTAATAAACTCTCGGCACTTCGGGCTTTGTTTAAGTAAGATGCCTGAAGTGAAGCTAATTGACGCATCGCAAATGCGGTGTTTTTTGTTTTCCCAAATTCGGCGAGCAAGGCCAGATAATCTTTTTCCAGTTGCAGCAAGTCGGAGGACGTGTACTTTTCAGAAGTTAGCTGTTGATTTTTAGCATAGAGGATTTGAATTTTTGCAGGCACATAAAAGCTGCCATCTTTGCCTTTGGTTAACAGGTACTCCAAGCCTTCTATTGCCTGCGAGTATGCTTTGTTTGCCAGAAATAGTGAAGTCAAATCATAGACCCTATCGCCTTGTTCTTTTAATCTTTTGTCCAGGGCAATGACCTGCTTTAGTGCTAAATCAAATTCTTTTTGCTGGATATATTGCCATGCCAGCATTTCTGAACAGGCAATATTCTGAGGATCTTTCTGAAGCTTCTTAAGCAAAGCTGCTTTTAGAAGATCATAGTCTTTGGAAGATTCAAAGAGACTAGTGAAAGTGGCTTTTGCCTGGTTAATTAATTGTGCATCTGAATCTTTATTAAAGAGGTTTACATACTCTTGCACAAGCATTACCTTGTTTTTCTGGTATCTGTAAAGAGATAATAAATCAAATGTAAATGCGTTTTCGTCATTCAATTCTTTTCGCCCCATTAACAGGGTTTTAATAGAAAAGTCGTAGGCCTCTGCACGGTAGAAAGTTACAGCAAGATCCCGGATAGCATATTCTTCTTTAGGGAGTTTTTTTAAAAGGCCGTTATACCATTCGGTTGCTTTTTCCGGCTCGCCTCGTTCGCTTAACACCCTGCCGAAATCTATCTGGTAATTATAATTATCTTTATTAGCTGCCAGCATTCTTTTAACTAGCTTTTCAGCATCATCATAATTTTTTAGCTTAATTAAGGTATTTAAATAGGAATCGTAATATTGTACATTGTTTCTTCCCTGAACAAATAGCTTTTGATAAATACTTAAGGCTTTATCATATTCGCCGTTTTGGTAATATTGGAGCGCCATCAAATCTTCTGATGCTTGTTGTGCATGGCAAAACAGCGAAGCCATTAGAAGAAGAAAAGTAATATAGGATGTTTTCATTACAGCGTTTTAATAAGAGCGGTATTAAGCAATTATCTGGTTAATAAAGATAAGGAAATGTGTTATTGTATTTTCAATTAATTGAGGTGAATGTGTTTTAAAATGGCTTAAAATAGCTGTATTCTAATTGTTACTTGTTTGAATTTATAAAAGGCATATTTTAGTATTTTGAACCCTATTAAAAGAACTAGATTTCGTTTATCTATCATATGCAAAAACAGTTAAAGAAGTGGTTAGGTGTTATTGGGATATTTCTGTTGACTGCATGTTCGTACGAACGAACTGCAAAAAAAATACCTTTAGATGATTTTTTTAAGAATCCGGTGAAAACATCCTTCCAACTTTCGCCTGATGGGAAATACATCTCGTATCAGCAGCCGTATAAAAACCGGATGAATATTTATGTTCAGACTATAGACGGAAAAAATGTTACCCGTGTTACGAATGAAACCGAATATAACACTACTAATTATTTTTGGGCTAACAATAACGACCTGTTGTTTATGAATGATAATGGGCGCAATAAAAGTGCTCATTTGTATGCAGTTTCTAAAACCGGCAAAAATTATAGGGGTTTATTACCGGTAGATTCTGTAAGGATACGCTTAATAAACTCTAAAAATATTATAAAAAATGAGTTACTTATTGCATTAAACAAACGCGATTCGACCATTTTTGATGCGTATCGCTTAAATGTACAGACCGGAAAGCTTCAACTTGCGGAAAAGAATCCTGGTAATATTATACAATGGTTTGCCGATGAATATGGCAAGTTGAGAATAGCTCTTGCCAGCGATGGTGTAAACGAAACCTTACTGTACAGAAATTCTGAAAGTGAGAAGTTCAAACCCGTTCTTACTAATAACTTTAAGAATAAAATCTATCCGATAGGCTTCGATAAGAATAGAAAAAATCGGATTTATGCCCTTTCAAATTTGCACAGAGATAAGACAGCACTGGTAGAATTCGATTGTGCCACCGGAAAGCAAATTCGCGTAATTGTTTCACATCCCACTGTGGATATTACGGATGCAGGCTATTCTACAATGCAGCATAAGTTACTTTATGCGGGATTTGAAACTTGGGAAAAAGGGCGTATTTATCTTGATGATTCTGTAAAAGCCATATACAATCATCTTGAAAGCTTATTGCCCAATACGGAAGTAAAAGTAGTGGATGCTGATTCTGCAGAACAGCAATTTATTATAAGAACTTTTACAGACAAAACACCCGGTGCTTTTTATTATTATTCTCTTGAAACTAAAAAGCTGGTCAAACTAAGCGATATAAATCCTTCTCTTGCAGAAAATCAGATGTGCAGTATGAAACCTGTATCGTATAAGTCGCGCGATGGATTAACAATAAATGGTTATTTGACATTGCCTTTAGGATATAAACCTAAAAACCTGCCCGTAATAGTGATTCCGCATAGTGGTCCTGCTTCCAGAAACTCCTGGGGCTTTAGCTCTGAGGTGCAATTCCTGGCAAATAGAGGATATGCGGTATTTCAGGTTAATTACAGAGGCTCTAAAGGTTATGGTAAAGATTTTTGGATTGCAGGCTTTAAAAAATGGGGAACCGATATACAAAATGACATTACTGATGGTGTACACTGGTTAATTAAAGAAGGAATTGCAGATAAAAAGCGGATCGGTATTTATGGAGTTGGCTTTGGCGGATATAGCGCTTTGCATGCGCTGGCATTTCAGCCTCAATTGTATGCTTGTGGTGCCTCCCAATCAGGCTTTCTTAATTTATTCACATATATAAAAGCCGTTCCACCACATTATAAACCGACCTTGCAGATGTATTACGAAATGGTTGGTAATCCTGAAAAAGAAATTGATGAAATGCGTGAGGTATCTCCCGTTTTTCATGCGAACAGAATCCAGGCTCCGTTGTTATTAGCGCAGGATATTACAAATGAGCGGGTTAATATTAACGAAACGAACCAATTTGTTAAAGAGTTAAAAAAAAGGAAGGTTCCAATAACCTATATTACCAAAGAAAGCAGAGAGTTTAATTTTAGAAATCCGGAAAGTAGAATGGAGTTTTATAAAGAGCTTGAAAAATTCTTTGCTTCTAACCTTAAGAAGTAATATGCCTTATGGGAAGTTTAAAGGCATATTATTATCGAAAAAATAATTTTCTTAATACAAGCTTTTTGGTAATTATAACAATTTCCCTTTTTGTTGCTTTATTACTTGCTCATAACTTTATAGAAAAATATGTAGAAAATGAATTTAATACAGAAAAGATTTCTGTGCTTGAAGAAACCATAAAACCTTATAATGATTTCTTTTCAAATAAGGTTCCGGAGATCTCATTTTATCAGGGATACCTTGACTCTTCTTCAGCAGTTAAATATGCCGACACAGTACTTAAGAAGTACTCATTTGTTAAGCGGATTGTTTTTTACGATACGCAGATAAGCAGTCATAGCGTATCCAATTCGTTTAGAATTAACAATTTCTCCATTTATCCTAAGGTTATCTATCAGTTTGGAGATAATGTGCCATCTGATTCCGTAGTGCTATACAGAAGTCCCGCTCCAAAGCCAGCTATCAGGGCTGTAGACGAATTTAACAGGATGGTTGTAAAATTGTCAACCTATATCCAAACCATTGATACAACTAAAAATCTTTCTGCCGATGATATTTTTGATGTTTATTATAACATAACTCATAATAGAGTAACCTTTATGAATATCCCCAGAATGGAGGAATTGCGTATTTTTAGAGAATTAATGTTTAAGAAGCCTGAACCATCTCTCGTTTATGAACAGGATATTCTTTCTTTTCGCCTGGATCCATTAAAGCTTAATATTAAAAATACCCGCCCAGAACTTTATCAGCAGATAAGCATACAGCCAATAGTTTTCGAGTCTGTTGATACAGATCCGGATTTGCTAACTACCGACGTGTCGCTTTCGGGTGCTTTTGCAGATTATAAATTGTTCTTCAGTTCATCCAAAAATTATTTATCTAAAGAAATTAACCGGCGTTTTTTGCCTGTTGCTTTATCTATATTGCTGATATATGCTATTTTAGGGATTATTGCTTATTTGATTTATCGGAACCTCAATATAAATAGCAGGATGTTTAAGCTTCAATACGACTTTATAAATAATTTTACTCACGAGTTTAAAACACCTTTAAGTGTAATTAAAATTGCCGGAAATAATATTAGAAGCGCCAATAAAATATCGGAAGAGGAACGTTTCAGGTACGGTAAAATTCTGGATGAAGAAGCGGATAAATTGAATGATCTGATGAATAAACTTTTATCGTTTACACAAATCGAAAATCAATCTATCCAAATTAAGAGTGAAGAGTTAAATCTAGAGGTTTTTGTTCAGAATTTAATAGATGCTTACCAGTTAAAATATCCCTCATTTGAAATTACGTACGATATTCGTAAAGTTGAAACGTTTAAAACAGATCCTGTTTTGATGGCCAGTATATTCCAGAATTTGATTGAGAATGCGTATAAATATTCGTTGCCCAAACGTAAAGAACTACATATAGATATTTCCATGGAACGCGGAAAAATTGTGTTTCGCTTTGCGGATCAGGGTATAGGAATTCCGAAGGACGAAATGGAAAACATTTTTCGGAAGTTTTATAGAATACAGAGCCAATATAACCAACAAGGAAGCGTTGGGTTAGGATTGGCTTTTTGCAAGGAACTGGTTAACTTTATGAAAGGTGATATCTTTGTAAAAAGTAAAGTAGGAATTGGTTCTGAATTCACTATAGTTTTGCCATACGAACAATAATATGAATAAAGACATAAAAGTTGCAATTGTAGAAGACGATGAAAATCTTCGTTTCCTGGTTTCCCATCGCTTACAAGCAGAAGGGTATATTACTATTGAAGCTGCAGACGGTGCAGATGCTGAAATCCTTATTATGAGCGAACATCCTGATATTGTATTGCTCGACTGGATGCTTCCAACGAAGGAAGGTTCTGAGGTTTGTAAAAATGTACGTGAGAAAGGATTTGAAGGGGTGGTTATTATGATGACTGCAAAAGCACAGGACGTAGATAAAATAGATGCATATAATTTTGGTGTATCCGATTATGTAATCAAGCCATTCAATATGGATGTCCTTGTGGCACTTATTGAAAACAAAGTAAAATTTGTGCTCAATAACGAAAAAACCGAAATGCACCGGTTTGGAAATATGGAACATCATCCAAACACTCATTCGCTTTTAAAGGAGGGCAAGAAAATCGAATTAACTATTCTTGAAAACAGGATATTGTTGTATTTTCTAAAAAATGCAAATAAAGTTATCCATCGTGATGAACTGATGATGGTTGTTTGGGGATATAATTCTGATGTAAATACGCGTACTTTGGATATGCATATTGTACGTTTACGAAAGAAAATTGAAGACAACCCTGATACGCCCGGCTATTTACAAACAGTACGTGGTGTTGGTTATAAATTTGTTTTTTAACGACGCTGTTCTATATAAAGGAGAATAAATATAATAATACAAACTGCCAAATCATAGTTCCATCAAGATAAAGGAAATAATAATATTCATTTTTTTTCCATTCTGATTTAAAAATCAGCCATCCGGATAGAATAATGGTTAAGGTAAGTGCAAAAAAATCAGCATTGAATTGTTGGGTGAACAAGAAAAGCAATGCCAGATAGGCTACTAAAAGAGCCTGACACACTATGTAAGATTTGCGTTCGCCCAGAATAACCGGAATGGTTTTTAAATCGTAACTTTTATCCTGAAATAAATCGCGGATATCAAAAGGAACCGTAATTGCCGCTATAAACAGAAATCGTTTTGCAATTAACAAAATAGTATCACTGGCTGAAATTACAACGCCCTGGCTATTACTTAATTCAACAATTGGTAATAATACACAGCTTAAGGACCATGTCAGGGCGATTAAAAAAAGCTTTAGGCCGGGAACATTCCGTAAACCGAATCTTTTTTCGCCAACGCTGAACAGCGGGAAATTATATGATATAGCAATTGCTCCCATAAAGAATAGTGTAATCTGAGATGCTGCCGACAAAAAAAGGGTTAATACCAGTAACGATAAAATGGATATCAATGTTATGGTTATTATAAAGCGGTAGTTGCCGAAAACCCAGCGAACCCGCCTGAAGGGCGACTTTTTAGGCTCGGCTGGCTTAGCCATCAGGGTGCTGAAATTATACAGCGCCACTGTTGAAAAGAACAGGATGCCTAAAACGTGTTTATCGCACTCTGCCCCTAAAAGATGATAAGTTACAGCTGCCTGTGCAACAGCACATAAAGCAATGAAAGTATTGCTGAAAAGCAGAAAATCAAGTGCTTTGTTAGCTATTTTGCGCAGGTATCGGGGATATGGTTCTGACATGCACGGTTTTAGGTCTGGTTAAGTTTTCTGTAACTCAAATATCGTAATTTCGGGTAAAATTCCAACTCTACCCGGATATCCTAAAAATCCATATCCTACATTTACATACAGTTGCTGTTCCTTCTCCTGATATAAGCCCGCCCATTCTTTATAAATGTATTGCACCGGGCTCCATTGAAATTCTTTGGTCCTTACCCCGAATTGCATTCCATGCGTATGCCCGCTAAAAGTAACATCAATATCAGAGTGATTTAAAACCTGCGCGCGCCAATGCGAGGGATCATGAGACATTAGAAGTTTAACAGGCAGATCCTCTGTGCCCAATAAGGTTTTTTCTAAGTTGCCTTTTTGAATGAAACGGCCCGCGCCCCAGTTCTGGCAGCCTAATATTCCGATTTCTTCATTGTCGACTTTTAACTTACGATGTTCATCCAATAATAAATCCCATCCCATTAACCCATGGATTTTTTTTACCGATTCTAAGTTCTTTGATTTAGCAACAGAAGGTTCTTTACCATAAAAGTAGTCGCCATAATCATGATTTCCTAAAATAGAAAATACCCCGAGAGGAGCTTTTACCTTTGCAAATATATCCTGATAGTCTTTCATTTCACTGGCCTGATTGTTTACCAGGTCGCCGGTGAAAAATATGACATCAGGTTTTTCTGCAAGCATCATTTCTACTCCTCCGAGAACCGCTTTTCTATTATAGAAACTCCCGGAATGAATGTCTGAAAACTGAGCAAGCTTAAGCCCGTGAAATGCCTTTGGAAGATTTTTAAGGTACAGCTTTTTTCGTATTATCCGATAGTCGTATGCCGATGCAATACCCCAGCTTAAAGATGCTAATGGCACTGCAGCCGCAATTAGTCCGGCTTTTACCAGGAATTCGGATCGCGGAATTTTGTTTTCGTGTGCTATGACGGTTTCCTGTAACCCTTTTTCATTATTTTTCTTGTGCCCAAGCCAAATTATTCCTCTTCTTATATCATCTATAAAAAGAAAGGGAAGGAAAACTATTTTGGCAGCGAAACTCAGGAAAAACGCTACTAAAATAACTGCTCTTGCAGTAAGTCTTATATTGAAGTAAATTCCGATAAAAATGCCCAGTATGAGTAAGATGCTATAAGTCCAGTACCAGATAGAAAAGTTTTTTTTTCTTTTGGCAATGAACCTGATTTTTGATGAAAGAAGAGCTTTTAAAATATACCAGTCTATAACTAATAATAATGCGCTTATTAAAAGTAATGGAAGTAATCTGTCTGACATGAATTGTACCTGTAATATATGATTCACTTATTTTTTATCGGCAATGCGATAAAATTTATCTTCTATCACCGAAATCTTCATCTTCTTCATCATCGTCGAAACGCGAATCAAATAAACTTCCCAGCATATCTTTAAACGCATAACCATTATCCAGGTATGATTTACTTACCTGCGAGAATTCCGACAGGCCGTGTAATAAGAATTCCATTAAAAGTAATTGTTGTGTATCTATTAGAGTAGGATGGAACTGTTTTATTACATCGCGCAGGTCCGGAACAGAATTTAAAATCTCTTTATAATCGTTTTCCGATAAATCATCAATAATGTCAATGCTGTTTCCCATACCAAACCAATTTATAATATGAGTGTAAGGGTTAGAGCTTTTGGAACGTTTTAACTTTTCAGGATCGGGAAAGTACTGGGACATTAAAGTCTTAATTGCTTTGCCAACCAAAATATTGGCCACTTTTGCGGGCCCTTCCTGTTCGCCTTCGTAAACCAGCTCAATTTTTCCGGTAATTGCAGGAATCACTCCAAGAAAATCGGATATACGAACAAAAGTTCTTGGCTCATTATTAATCAACATACGGCGTTCAGCGGTACTTATCAGATTTTCATATGCCGTGATGGTTAAACGTGCAGATACACCGGATTTTTTATCAATATATTCTGAGTTACGGGCTTCAAATGCTATCTGCTCGATTAAATCTTTCACTAATCCATCCGATTCAACGGATAGGATTTGCTCTTCGGTAAGGCGGGCTTCCTGTTGTGTAATTTTGCGTGAGATTTCTACACTTCTTGGATAATGCGTCAGAATCTGACTTTCGATTCTGTCTTTTAAAGGCGTTACAATAGAGCCGCGATTGGTATAATCCTCCGGGTTCGCGGTAAATACAAACTGAACATCCAAAGGCAGCCGCAATTTAAAACCACGGATTTGAATATCCTTTTCCTGCAAAATATTAAACAAAGCCACTTGTATTCTGGCCTGTAAATCCGGAAGCTCATTAATTACAAAAATGCTGCGATGTGCTCTTGGAATCAATCCATAATGGATTACACGTTCATCAGAATAATGAAGTTTTAACGAAGCTGCCTTAATCGGGTCCACGTCTCCGATTAAATCGGCAACGGTTACATCGGGTGTGGCAAGTTTTTCGGTATACCGATCGTTTCGATGCAGCCAGGCAACAGGAGTTTGATCGCCATGCTTTTCAAGTTGCTCGCGGGCAAACCACGATATTGGATGAAGAGGATCGTCATATAATTCGGAACCTTCGATGTAAGGAACATATTCGTCAAGCAAGTTTACCATTAATCTTGCAATACGCGTTTTAGCTTGTCCGCGTAAACCTAACAGCAAAATATTGTGCTGAGATAAAATAGCGGTTTGTAAATCGGGTATAACCGTGTCTTCATATCCTATTATTCCTTCAAATCCAGCTTCTTTATTTTTTAATTGTTTAATCAGATTCTCACGCAATTCCTGTTTAATTGAACGTGGGGTGTAACCTGATTTTTTTAGCTCACCTAAGGTTTTTATGTTCTGTATGCTCATGTAGTATTATGGAGTTCTCTTTCAGTTTTTCAAAGAAAAGAGGTGTTAAGTTTTTTATCTAACAGTTCTTCTTCTGTTTCTGATGTAATCTTCAAATATATATTCGCCCAAGCCTTTAAGCGAACTGTAAAATGCCTTTCCGCCATTTATTTCGGTAAACTTACGCACAAACTGTTGTAAATAAGGATCCTTAGCAATCATAAATGTAGTAATCGGAATGTTTAAACGTTTACATTCTGCAGCTTTATTAAGCGTTTTGTTAATTACTTTACGGTCAAGTCCGATACTGTTTTTATAATACTTATTTCCTTCCTTCAGGCAAGTTGGCTTACCATCGGTAATCATAAATATTTGTTTGTTATGGGTTTTTCTTCTGCGAAGGATATCTGCGGCTAACTCTAAGCCTGCATAAGTATTGGTATGATAGGGCCCAACCTGCAGATAAGGTAATTCTTTTAATGTTATTGGCCAGGCATCGTTTCCAAAAACTACGATATCCAGTGTATCTTTAGGATATCTGGTTTTAATTAACTCGGCCAGAGCCATAGCTACTTTTTTTGCGGGAGTGATCCGATCTTCACCATAAAGGATCATAGAATGCGAGATGTCAATCATTAATACGGTTGAAGAAAGAGATTTATAATCTTTTTCTTCAACTTCTAAATCGCGTTCTGTTAATGTGAAATCGCCTATTCCATGATTAATTTGCGCATTATGAATGGAAGCTGTCATATCAATCTGATCCAGGCTGTCACCAAATTGAAACTCACGGCGATCCGCATTTTTCTCTTCGCCAAGGCCAGAGATATTTGTATTATGATTTCCTTTGCCTGCTTTTTTTAGCTTTCCGAAAATTTCTTCCAAAGCCGACTTCCGGATACTTTGTTCTGTTTTTCCGGTAATTTTCACACCGCCTTTTTCATCGTCGTTGCTTAGGTAGCCTTTGTTTTTTAAGTCGTCGATAAAATCACCCATCCCATATTCATCGTTGGTGAGGTTATATTGTTTGTCTAGCTCATTCATCCAGGCAAGAGCTTCATTTGCATCGCCGGATGTATAATTAAGCAACTCAAGAAATAATTTCAAGAGTTCATCAAAACCTCCATTAGGAAGCTGATTGGGAATATATTCTGAAAAGGAATGGCCCCGCATGTTTCGCCTTTATATTAATATATATTATAACGAAATTAAAGGTTTGTATTGCAGGGGATGTTAAAACTTTGTAAAATTAAATATTGCTGATTTTGAGGATTTCATCGATGCTATAATCAGGATTGGCTCCGGTTCTTGAGGCTACGAGTGCACCGGTTGCACATGCCAGGGTCAGTGTTTTTTGCATTGGCAATTTTCGCAGGTACCCTGAAATGAAAGCGGCCAGAAATGCATCGCCGGCTCCAACGGTATCCGTTACCCGGACAGGAAAACCCGGATGGTTATAAATAGTTCCCTGATGCAAAATGCTCGCACCTTTATCGCCAAGCGTAAGCACAATAATGGCTGTGTTGGTTAAATTACTTATTGTTTTTATTTGTGTTTCCGTGGTGGCCTTTTTCAAAGAATAACGCTGTTCCAGGTACTCAAGTTCGTGTTCATTAATTTTAAGGATGTGGCATTTATTCATCAAATCCTCCAGAAGATTGATCTCGAAATGCGGCGGACGCAAATTCATATCAAAAATTGCGAGTTTGCATTCTGGCAGTAATTTTAGCAGTGTTTGATGGCTCGTTTTATTCCTGCAGGCCAGACTTCCGAATACCAAAGCATCAGAACTGCTTATTAAGTCTGTTAAGCTTTGAGTATATTGAATCTTATCCCAGGCAACCGGTTTGACAATATTATAGGTGGCTTGTTTGTTTTTATCCAGAATTACATCTACAAAACCAGTCGGCAATGTCTTGTGATGCTGAATATATTGTGTCGTTAATCCACATTGAAGAAGAAAAGATGCTAAGTCTTCACCGTCTTGATCTTCTCCAACACTGCTTATAATTTCACTTTTAACTCTCAGCTTATTAAGGTTTAGAGCTACATTCATGGGAGCTCCGCCTGGCTTTCTTCCGGTTGGGAAATTGTCCCATAAAATTTCTCCAAAGCAGGCTACCTGATGCATCTTAATTAAACTAAATACAAGGTTAAGTGATAAATAATTCGGCTGCAATACTATCAGCAAAAAGTTTGCCCTCCCTGGTAAGTTTTATTGTGCCCTTTTCCAGTATAATCTGTCTTTTTTCCAGGAACTCCGGCAAGGATTGAGTAATTATGTTTCTATAATCAGAGCCAAAGTCTTTTTCAATTTTATCCAGATCCATGCCCCAGGCAGTACGCAACGAAGTCATTATATACTCGTTTATCCGGTTTTTCTGGCTAAGGATTTCATGTTCTGCTGGTATATTTCCTTTTAAGATTCCACTAATATATTTTGCATTGTTTGCGATATTCCATTGCCGGCTCGCGCCATTAAAGGAATGTGCGGATGGGCCGATACCCAAATAAGAAACTCCTTTCCAGTAATTTGTATTATGCCTGGAATAGCAGCCGGGCTTAGCAAAATTAGACGTTTCATAATGCTCAAATCCTCCGGTTTCAAGCATTTCAATTAATGTTAAATATTGTTCCGCGCTTTGCGATTCGTTCATAGACTGTTGTTTCCCTTTGCTTATAAACGCCGCAAGTGCTGTTCTTGGCTCTACTGTCATTCCGTAAGCCGAAACATGTGGTATATCCAGATGTATTGCTTTTTGGATATTTGATTGCCATTTTTCATTACTAAGCAGGGGATAGCCGTAAATTAAATCGAGCGTAATGTTTTCGAATCCGGCATCCTGGACGCGTTTTACCGCGCTATCTGCTTCCATCGCATTATGGGCTCTGTTCATCCAGATTAAATCCTCTTCAAAAAAAGATTGAACGCCAATACTGAAACGGTTAATGCCGGTATGCTTTAAACCTTTAACACTTGTAGCATCCAGGTCATCGGGATTAGCTTCCAGTGTTATTTCAGCGTCAGCACTAACTGTATGATGAGATGTTATTTTATCGATTAATTTTTGAATTTCTAAGGCACCGATAAGGGAAGGTGTACCTCCGCCAAAATAAATAGTTTGTATTGTCTGGCCTTGCAAATATTGTTGCTGCATAGCAATCTCAGTATGCATAGCATTTAATAATTCGTCTTTATATTGCAGCGAGGTGCTGAAATGAAAATCGCAGTAATGGCAAGCTTTTTTACAAAAAGGGATATGAAGATAAATTCCGGCCACGTGCAAAGATAGGCTAAAATAGGAATAATATTTCAGGGTTTCGTCTTCTAACCTAAACCAATAGTATACCTTTCGCATGAGTTATGCGGAAAAGGAAGTGAATGTGTTATTCGTTTTTTTGAATGACAGTCTTCGGCTGACAGCGACCTTACTCTATAAATTCCCCTGCCCAAAGCTTATCAAGAAAAACTTCCCACGGTAAAATCCAAATGTCTTGATGCTTGCGCGCTAGAGGTTCATTACAGACCAAAATTGAATGCTTTACTTTATATTCTTCGTTGAAACTTTTCAGACCTTTTAGGTGACGTTCGTTGATGTTGTCAGATGATTTGATCTCTATCGCTACCTGATTATCTCCAAGCACAAAATCAATTTCAATTTGCGATGTGGTTCTCCAATAGCTCACAGGATAGTCTAAGCCCGAGTAACTGCTATGGGCATAAATTTCTTGATAAATAAATTGTTCAAAGGCATTCCCAAAAACTTCGCTTCCTTTTTCAACTTTCTTTCGCTTCAAAAGCTGGTTTACAATACCCACATCGAAGAAATAGAACTTTGGAGCAGCAACAACTCTACGTTTAGGCTTTTTCTGATAAGCTGGAACAAAGCGACCAATAAGAGTGTCTTCCAAAATCTGAAAATACTCTTTGATTGTTGGCGAGGAAACCCCGCAATCTGTAGCGATATTGCTGTAGTTCACGATTTCACCATTACTGAAAGCAGCAACCTCAAGAAATCGCGAAAAAACCTGAACATTTCTAATTCTAGCCTCTGTTACAATTTCATCTCTTAAGTAATTACCAACATAAGCAGAGAGCATTCTCTTTGGATTTTCCGCTAAGTAATGTCTAGGTAAGAGTCCATGGTTTAGGGCTCTCATTAAATCAAAGTCAGGTATCTCTTGGCTGATCAGCGGGTACAATTCATATCGCAAGGCTCGCCCACCAAGCAAGTTGGCGCCAGATCGTAGGATTTTTCTCGCGCTTGACCCACTCATGATAAACTGCCTATTCGTATTGGTCATCAACCAATGTATTTCATTTAACAATTCAGGAATACGCTGAATTTCGTCAATAATGATCGTCTTAACTCCTAGATTCCCTAAAACGGTCTCACGCAATAAAACGGGGTTATTGATCAAGCGTTGGTATACGTCGGCCATTAATAAATCGAACCATAAAGCATTGGGGTAAATCTCTTTTAACAAACTTGTTTTACCGGTTTGTCGGGCTCCCCATAGGAACAAACTTTCACCACCCGAATCTTGAAATAGTTGTTTCCTTTTAAACATATTATTCTTCTTATGCTTTAAATAGCATGTTATTTTAAAGTAGTACTTTAATTTATCATGTTATTTTAAAGTGTCGCTTTAATATCTCACGATAAATAAAGGTACATATTTGAATTGGTAGATGCAAAAATCACGTTTACATCTTCTTTACCTCTACAGGAGAAAAGCCATAAAATGCCTTATAGTAGATTAGATTCGGCCATGGTGCAAAGATAGGGAGGATATGGGTTTCTCAATTGATAGCTATGCTAGGATATGAAGGCTAGTGTATTCGTCCCACCGATTCACGATTTCATCACATTTATTTTGGCATAAGACCTTTTACGCATATTCTTGCTTTTTCAAAGCCTTAAAAGCAAAGAAATCATGAACGTATTTTCAAGACTCACTTTATTGATCTTATCAACACTGTTTTTTAATTTTTCTTCAAAAGAAGAGAAAACTTGTCAAATTGCCGGAACGGTTATTAATTCTGATACCCAATCAATTTTATTAGTGAAACCAAGCCAAGACTGGAGATTTGACCCCATAATTGAGATCCCTGTTATTAACGGAAAGTTTAATTTCAAAACCAAACTTGAAAACCCTGAAGCCGTAAAGCTATTCTTAGGTGAAGCAAGAGAGAAAGGAGGAGGACAATACATGACCTTGTTTTTAGAAAACGAGGAGATAATCCTTACTATACACCCTGAAGGGGATTTTGATAAAAATACGGCTCAAGGTGGTCAACTGAACGCTGAATACTCATCCTATAAACAGGCTGTTGAGCTTAAATTTATGAATCGGATAAAGCCACTGGACGATAGTGCCAATGTCCTTTTTAAAAATAACCAGTTTCATAGTACTCGAATGAAGGAAGTTTTAGCAGAATTAGAAAAGACCACTTCTCAAGATAAAAATATAATTCATTACAGAAAACTAGATGAGTTGAGAGAGAAAGGTTTAGATATGACACCCGAAGCGAAAGTATTGAGCGACAAGCGTAATGAAATCATCAAGGAGTTAAAAGCCTATCAACAAAACTATATTGAGCAAAATCCAACTCTTGTATCCTATTCTTTCTTTTTGCAAGATCTCTTTTTTGATAAAAAAAGTATTGATATCAACTTCGCTAAAAGTAATTACAAAAATCTTTCTCAGCATCATCCTGATCATCCTTATAATGTCCTAGCTTTAAATCTGATCAATGGAATTGATAATACAAAGATCGGGAAACAGTACACGGATTTTTCTGCACCTGATTTGGATGGGAATATTGTAAAGTTATCGGATAAGATAAAAGGAAAAGTGGTCTTATTGGATCTTTGGGCTACTTGGTGTGGGCCTTGCATCGCAAAAAGCAAAACCATGCTTCCTGTTTATAATGAATATAAAGATAAGGGCTTTACTATTATTGGAGTTGCAGGGGAATTAAATAACACAAATAGCTTAGTTAAATTTTTAAAAAGGGAGAAATGGCCTTGGTTAAACTTGGTTGAATTGGATAAACAGAATAATATTTGGCAAAAATATGGAGCTGATAATTCAGGGGGTGCTATCTTTTTAATTGATGGGGATGGGAAAATTTTAGCGAAAGATCCAACGGCAGAAGAAGTTAGAAAAGAATTAGAAATTCGATTGAAGTAAAGAGCTTAGCACAACGAGCGATTGTCAAAAGATTGGTTGGAATCTAAAGCTTAAGTATAGGTTTGTACATTTGGGATATTCAAGTACATTAAATACTAATTCTTATGCAATGCCTATTCTCTAAAATAGTAAAATATGAAACTACGAAGAATTGAATTTATTGTTTTAACAGTTATTTATATAATTGTATCTCTTATTATTTATAAACAATCCACTTTTGATGATAAGGTTTGGGTACTTCAAGGAATGTCTGCGATAGTTTTTATAATGGTAGTAAGCTTTGTTTTTTATATTCGCCCTAAGTTATTTGGTAAGGGCAAAGTAGATATTGGAATTGTTGCTACACTATTTCTTTTTGTAATTACCTGGAGTCTATTAAGTCTTTGTTTTTATGAAATCCAAACTCATAAAGAATCTGTGTCACATAATTTTTTTGAATCACGAGCATTTCCCATTAGCCTAGTTACTTTTCTCTTGCTTTTTGCTTATGAAGGAATTAGAGCTTGGTTCAGTTTCTTTTGGAAACAAAGAGGGACATTCGGGGCTAGGGTAGCAAAAGAATCTTTTATCTCAGTAGGTGTGGGTATTTTATTATTTTGTATATCAGCAGCAGCTGATTATAAAGCAGCTTATGTGTGTTTAATTATTCCCTTTGCATATTGTATCTATGCAATGAATAATTACCTCCTTTTGAACTATCTAGATAGTGGAAAGATAAATAAGATCTCTTACAGCATAATAGCTATTATTACTGCATTAATATGCTATATACCTTTTGCAAGTCTTTTTAAGCCTCTCACTTATAACAAAGGGAATGAGATTATCCTTCTTGGAATAGGTGTTAGCATATTAATAATTTCGCTAACTTATATTATATATTTTAATCACAAAAATCAATTTCGGCAGGTAGTGAGCCTCCAGAAAGAACTGGGACAAACATCGGCAGATTTAAAGTTTTTACAATCGCAGATTAATCCTCACTTTTTGTTCAATGTGATGAACACTATATACGGTATAGCACTTCAGGAAAATGCAGAAAGGACAGCAGAAGGTATCCAAAAGCTGAGCGACATGATGCGCTTTATGCTCCATGAAAATCAACAAGATTCGATTTTACTATCAAGAGAACTTGACTATTTGAAAGAATATATTGATTTGCAGAAATTGAGAACGGTTTCGTCACCTACTATCCAAATAACTTACGATATTCCAGAAATTTTGGATCAATACTACATAACGCCTATGCTGTTGATCCCTTTTGTAGAGAATGCTTTCAAGCATGGTATAAGCTTAAATAAGCCATCTTGGGTTCGTATTTATTTGAGTGTAGAAAATGAATTCATCAAATTTAGTGTATATAATAGCATACATAAAGTTCAAGATCGCGACCCAGAAAATTCCAAATCGGGTATTGGCTTAGATAATGTAAAAAAACGTTTGAATATGGTTTATAAGGGAAGACATGAATTAACTATTAAAGAAACTCAAAAGGAATACTTTGTTTTTTTAACCTTGAATCTCCATTCTTGAAAGAGATGATTTCCTTGTTGACGATATCTACTATTTTATAGCTTATTATAATTGATCTAGAAATGATAAATGCTATCGCTATTGATGATGAACCAATTGCTTTAGATATAATTGAAATATATGCGCAAAAGGTTCCTTTTCTGGCATTAGAAAGAAGTTTTACAAATGCTTTTGAGGCTTTAAATTATTTAAAGGATAATCAAATAGAATTGTTGTTTCTGGATATCAAAATGCCGGACATCTCCGGTATTGATTTTTTTAATAGCCTTACCTTAAAACCACACGTGATCTTCACCACCGCGTATTCGGAACATGCTGTTACGGGCTTTGAGTTAGAAGCTATTGATTATTTACTAAAGCCCTTTTCTTTTCCCCGCTTTCTGAAGGCTTGCAATAAAGTAAGTGATTTGGTAAGCCTGAAACAGCAAGAGAGTAAAGCTGATCATGTCTTTATTAAAGATAGTTTCGATGTTGTTAGAGTGGATTTTATTGATATTCTTTATTTGGAAGCAACGGGAAATTATGTCCGCTATATATTAAAAGATAGGGAGATTTTAACACGCATGACTATTAAGGAAGTTTTAGAACTATTGCCGAAGAGCCAATTTATACAAGTACACCGTTCTTTTGTCGTAAATCTCTTTCTTATTGATAAAATGGAAAGGCATCAGATTCGTATTGACAACGCTTTAATTCCCGTTAGTGCTTCCTTTTTGTCCAATGTGCGGAGTAAACTGCTATAAGCTTGGAGTGGTTGAATTAATAAGGGGTGTATAGTTGTGTATAGCCTTTAATGATATTGTAGAGTTTCTTATTTGTTACTTGGTGAGTGTGTTCGTCTGATAATCAGTGTAAACTTCAATTCCGGCCATGCTCATCGTTGATAATTACAAATATGTAAATAAAATAAGTTGAATTTGAACTGCACGATGATATACTCCCCAAGAAAAAAAGAATAAAAAAATACCCTGTAATTAGCTACAAGGTATTTTGTGTTCCGAAAAAGATTACTTATTCTGCGGCAGCCTGCTCATTAACAAAACCTTCTGCTACTTCTGTTAAAGCTACGTCGGTTTCTTTTTCATTATCCAGCGTTTGCTGTAGTAAGTTTACTACGTCTGTATGTCCCATGTTGTTAGCAAGGGTTCTTAATGTCCCATAAGTAGCAATTTCATAATGTTCTACTTTTTGTGCAGCAAGAATCAATCCGGCATCGCGAACCATCGTTCCTTTCTCGGTGTCATCAATAATCCCTTCCGCTTCTTCTACCAGGCCTTCCATCGCGTCGCATTTTTTTGCTGTGGCTTTTTCTTCCAGTAAAGCAAATACCTGTTCAAGAGTGGTAATATGAGTTTTCGTTTCCTCGGTATGTTTTTCGAACGCAGCAGCCAGTTCCGGACTTGTTGCTGCTTTCTGCATTTTTGGCAGTGCTTTAGCCAGATGTTTCTCTGCCCAATAGATGTCTTTTAATTCATCCACAAAAAACTGGTGGAATTCTGAATCTTTCATTTTTCCTGTTAAGCCCGTAGGCTTTTTTGCTGTAGGTTTTGCACCTGTTGTTTTAGTTGCCATAGATAATGATTTTTAATTACTATGATAAATAACTGACTAGGCTTGTATTTGTTTGTATATTTTATCAGTTTGCAGAATTAAAAAAAAGGCTTTTGAATATAGATTTTGAATAATAAACACCATGATATTTAATAAACTTAATACATTAATTATAGCTTTCGTCTTTTGTTCTGCTTCACTAAAGGCCGCTGAGGTAACAACAGTAGATACCTTTAGCCCATCAATGAATAAAACGATTAAAGCAATCGTAGTTACACCCGATAATTATAAAAATAATGCGATTCCATTTTCTGTAGTTTATCTCCTGCACGGATATGGGAGCAATTATGAAAGCTGGATTAAAGCGGCTCCTGAACTTAAATCTTTGTCAGACCAATATAATCTGATCTTAGTTTGTCCTGATGGAAATATTGGAAGCTGGTATTTTGATAGTCCGCTGGATAATTCATGGAGATATGAAACCTATGTATCTAAAGAGCTGATAAGTTGGATCGATAGCAATTATAATACTGTTAAAAATCGTACGGGCAGAGGAATCACAGGTTTTAGCATGGGTGGCCATGGAGCATTATATCTGGCCTTTAAACATCAGGATGTTTTTGGAACTGCCGGAAGCATGAGCGGTGGCGTTGATTTTCGGCCCTTTCCAAGAAATTGGGATATTGCAAAACGACTTGGAACTATTCAGGAATATCCTAAAAACTGGGAACAATATACTGTAATCAATATGATCAACTTAATAAAGCCTGGTTCCTTAAGCTTGATTATTGATTGCGGTACCGAAGACTTTTTCTATACAGTTAATAACAGCTTTCATCAAAAACTACTTGAAAATAAAATCCCTCATGATTACATCATTCGTGATGGGGCACATAACTGGCCTTATTGGAAAAATGCCATAGTTTATCAATTGCTTTTTATGAAGCGGTACTTTAATGCAACGCAATACGCAGGCTTCTAAATGTGTGTCTGTATGAGGGGTTAAACACCATGCCCCATTAAGTTAAAGACCAGGCAATCTTGTTACAGCTAGAATAGCCTGATTATTATATACAAGACTTCTCTTTCTTTAACTTAAGGGCATCTGGCATGGCGGATTCATTAATATTCGGTTGATGTAGCAATAATTACATCAGGAGAATTGTATTCGCTTTGTGCATCTATTCTTTCTTTAACCGGACAGTATCCTGTTAATCCTCTGCAAAGCAAAGCTCCTCCAAAACCTAATTCTGTTAATGCTAGTAAGGGATGAGAAAATAAATTGCTAATTCCTTTCAAGGTTATAAAAGCTCCGGTGCCAACCGAAATAATACGTTCTGATTTTCCAACATTTGCATGTTCGCTTTCTTGAAGGATGGAACAGTTTAAAGCGTCTGAAATAGTGTTAATTATTGAATTTTTCATAGTTGTATTTTTATAAGATAACCCCGTGGACTTAAGAGTGTTTGGGCTTTTTGAGATTATTCGCCGTTAATAATCTTTATTTCACCGATTTGTTTCTTTAACTGACCTGTTTACTGTTGTCATAGCTGTGCAGCAAGCTTACTTTAGTGCCGGATAAAAATTAAATTATGAAAGCAATTTATTCAATATTGGTAGCCCTCGCTTTGTTATTGTTTTTTCATTCATTATCTAGAGAAAACTCTTATAAAAGAAGTGGCCAATCGAATAGTTACTTTATGAAGTAAATTTGCAGAATTAGTTTGAGTTAGTACTATCGTTCCTGGCCTTTCTTTCTTCCTTCTTTAACGCTCGTGCTTTCAATTTCTCATCTTTGGCCTTTTCTTTTAGCTCGTCACTTTTGCCAAGTTTAATTTTAACATTTCCAGTGCCATCATCTTGTGCCTTAAGATTAATTACAATACCGCTATCAAATCGCTCATTTTTTAAGCTATCGGGTAAACCGATGTCTTTTTTGGGATTACGTAATGGAATTCTTAGCGCAATATTTGTACCCAACGGCATTCCATAAGTGCCTTCAATGCTAACATTCAGTACGCTTGATTCTATTTTCATAGGGCGAATATTGATTTTGCTTCCATTTATATCCAGCGTATTTTTTATGTTGGTAAATGTTATTGCAGAAAAATCCCGATTAGGAAAGGCAAATTTTCCAATCTTTTGAATGGGATCGAAATTTAAAATAGCTCCGTTCGTAATTGAAAAGTTTACGAAGCCCTTAAATGATTTAGGAATGATTTGTCCGCTTTCTCTCATTGCACCAGAAACTTTCGCCCTGGAATTAAACGTGCCTTTCAGGTTTTGATAAGCAATGGCATTTTGGCCAAAGTTTTCGAATGCATAAAAAAGTTTAGTAATATTTACATTGCCTAATCGGGCATCAACATTAAATCTGTTAATTGGCCCGGACTGGTCCAGATTTCCTGTAATTAACAACTTTCCATCGGCATGATTTAAGCTAATGTCCTGTAAATCTATACCAGATTGCTTTAATAAGAGACTCGCGTGCATATTTTGGGCTTCAAATTTTCGATAAATAAGCTTATCTGCATTCAATGTTAATTGCACACTTGCTTCAGCAAGCACTTTGTCCAGCTGATTAAATACGCGCGATTTTGAATTTGAAGCAGCATTTTTACGTTTGCCTAAAAATACAAGGAAATCTGCCAGATTGATTTGGGGACTTTTCACGTTTCCGCTTAATCTCATCATTTTAGGGTCTGTATAATACAGATTTAAGAAATTAAGTAAAGATGCCTGCATAATAAAATTACTGCTGCCGCTTTTTACCTTAAAGTTTTCTAAAAATAAATCTTTTCCTTTAAACCTGAATATGCCGCTGATGTTAGAGAAGGAAAGATTGCGGGGAGGATAAGTTACAGTGGAGTTTTCTAACGCTAAACTACCGAAGATATAACGCTCAAGATCGTTGGTTCTGTTATAAGGAGCACGGTATAATAAGTGTAAGCGTGCAGTTCCATTTTTAAAGCGAAAGCTTTGGGAACCCGAAATAGCATTTAACTTTTTAAGTTCGAAAGCAGACTGAAACCTCCCTTCGAACACTGGTTTTTTTAAATCAATAATTTTTATCGTATCGGCATTAAATGCAATATCGTAATATGAGCCTTTTAAACCAATAAATCCTATAATAGTGTTTGCATCATTATATCCCAAGCCTGGTTTAAACTCATTGTTAAAGTAACCTGTAAAGCTGCACTTTTCAACGGTTTCGCCAGAAACTGTTAAAGTATTATTCTTTACCTTCCATGAAATTAATATTTTAGGGTCGCCGCTTTTTTTTAAGCTTCCCTGGATAAGGGCCTGAGCAAAAAATGGATTACTTAAGTTATAAATAGCCAGCTTTGATGAGATATTATTGGTTAACAACGGTCTCACGTTTTGTAGTCTTATTTTGGGCGCGGTTAAGTCAATTTTGAACGTTGGCGCTTCTTTATTTAATTTAAGCTGTCCGCCTAATTTAAAGTCTTCTTTACCAATGCTAATATTTTGCAAAGGTATATCAAGCGTTTCAGAGTCATTTATATAGTTCATTTCCAGTTTGGCCTTAAGAATCTGATCTTTTATAAAACTTCCGCGGGCTAAGTTAAATGCGAACGAATTAACCTTGATATCAAAGTTGATATTGCCTTTCCAGCCTTTGCCTTTATAGTTTATTTTGGCAGTTAAGTTATGGATATCAAAATTGAAAAGTTTACCTTTCTGAAGGTTTTCCTGTACAAAAATTACATTTTTAAATTCAAGCCGCTCAATTTTTGTTCCATCACTTTCCTTTTTATTTCCACCGGTTTGCCTGAATATTTTAGTGTTATTGTTTCCTAAGCTATCTGTAAATAAATAGATTTTACCATCATTAATATTGAGTTTTTGTATCTGAATGTTTCCGCCTATCAAAGAAAAAACATTAAGCGCCACAAAAACCTCTTTAGCTTGTAATAAATTGCGATGGTGTTTGCTGTACAGACTGTCTTGTAGCAATACATTGCTTAGGGAAACAGAAATTCCAGGAAAACCACGAATTAACGCGGGCTCCATTTTTTCAATTGTTAGTTTTCCGTTAATGCTGTTGTTTAATTGTGTTGTAAGTGTTTCGAGCAGTTCTTTTTTATTATTAGTGACGTATATCGCAATTGCCATCCATATTAAAACCAATACGCCAAAAGCAATTCCAATAATTTTCAAGGCGATTTTTACCTGTTTCGGCATATTTACTTTGTGCTAAGAATGTATCTTTCATTTATAACAAACCAGAAGCTAACATGTTCAAGCCTAACGCAAATAATAATATTAAGATTCAAGTTTTTTTCTTCCGGGGCTGCAAAAATGAAAAGAGATGTGGCAAATAAAACAATACTTTATACAAGGTTGTACTACTTTGAATGGAACTAGCTACTCAAATAACCTGGCTGTTTATGCTCGCAATTCCTGTAGCATGCATTGCGTGGACAGTAACCCACGAGGAAGTGTTTAAAGAACCGCGGGAATATTGTATTGAACGTTCGCAGAACTGTAAAGGGATATTGAAAAGAAAGTTTTTTTATGTATTTACCTGCGAGTATTGTTTCAGCCATTATGTAACCATATTTATATTAATCATCACGAATTTTCATTTTTTACTCGATGATTGGAGAGGTTATTTTATCTCTGGGTTTTCTATCGTCTGGATAGCAAATATCTACATGAGTTTATATGCTTTAATCAGGATTGATTTGAAAAAAGGAAGGATTGTTAGCAAGCTTGAAGAACAAAAATTACAGGACGCAGACTCTTCCGAATCGCAAAATAATTAACAGCTTTGTTTCTGAAATACTAATCTGCTACTTTTACCTATGGCTAAAGCTTTAGTAGTTTCTCTTTTTTTTGCAGTTTTTTCATTGCAGCTTATGGCGCAGCCAAATGCTCCGCGCGATACTTCATTTTCAGTTTATAGCACTTTTATAAAAACGAAAAAGAACTATCCGGATATTAGCATTGCAAATCCTGCCACTCCTAAGGGGATAAAAATAAAAACCGGGATATTTTATGCAGGCATCAATGGACGTAAATTAGAATTGGATATTTTCTATCCTGCAAAGAAATCTAAAAAGGGGTATCCGGCGGTTTTAATGATTCATGGCGGTGGCTGGCGCTCCGGCGATCGTTCTCATAACACCCCCACAGCTAAGCTTCTGGCCGCAAACGGCTATGTTGCGGTTTCTGCCGAATACAGGCTTTCTACAGAGGCAACTTATCCTGCAGCCGTACACGATTTAAAAACTGCAGTTAGATGGATTCGGGCAAATGCTAAAGAATATGGTGTTGATACATCTAAAGTAGCTGTCTGGGGTTGTTCGGCAGGCGGACAATTAGCGGCTCTTTTAGGAACAACCAATGGAAATGTAAAAATGGAAGGCAACGGCGGATTAAAGGATTATTCCAGTAATATTCAGGCAATTGTTGATGTAGATGGTACCCTGGCATTTATTCACCCTGAATCCGGCGAAGGCGATGACAGCAAAGGCAAATCCGCAGCTACTTATTGGTTTGGGTTTTCGAAAACCGAACGGCCCGATTTATGGCACGAAGCTGCCCCACTAAGCCATGTCAGCACTAAAACACCACCAATATTATTTATAAACAGCTCTGTTGACAGGATGCACGCAGGGAGAGAGGATATGATTAAAAAATTAAATGGCTGGAATATTTATTCTGAAGTTCATACATTCAGTGGCGCCCCGCATCCATTCTGGCTGTTTAATCCTTGGTTCCAGCCAACTGTTAATTATACAATATCTTTTTTAAATAAGATATTTAAGAAAATATAAGGGATTAATACGTTTGATTTTAGGCCCATAATACCGATGATAAAAAAGACCGGATTGCTTTTTTGAAAAAAGAATAATTTCTATTTTTGCAAATGATTTGAGAGTATTCTTTTTCAGCGTTTCTGCAACACAATAGATGTTTCTACTCTGACTCTTCATTCAATAAAAAGAATTTCACGCTTTAAAAACAAGCGCCTGAAATTTATATTATCATATATAGCTTCGGCTTCATACATCTAAAATGGCAAAGAATAACAAAGCACCAAAGAAAAATACGGATATAGTATTAATCGGGGCCGGAATAATGAGTGCTACACTTGGCATATTATTAAAAGAACTCGATCCCGAATTAACGATAGAGATTTTTGAGCGAATGGATATAGCGGCGGCAGAAAGTTCGGATGCCTGGAATAATGCCGGAACCGGACATTCTGCCTTTTGCGAATTAAATTATACTCCAGAGCTTGAAGATGGAACGATAAATACCGATAAGGCGGTCAAGATTGCCGAGTCGTTTGAAGTATCCAAGCAGTTTTGGGCGTATCTTGTGCAAAATAAGCAGGTAAGATTACCTGAAAGCTGGATCCATAAGATTCCTCACATGAGCTTTGTTTGGGGTGAGAAAAATGTTAGTTACCTGAAAAAGCGTTATGCCGAGCTTCAGAAATATGATCTGTTCAATGGGATGGAATATTCTGATGATATCAATAAACTGAAAGAGTGGATTCCGCTGATTATGGAAGGCAGGGATGTTTCTGAGAAGCTTGCAGCGACCCGCATGGATATTGGGACAGATGTAAATTTTGGAGCCTTAACCCGTTGTATATTTAATCATTTGCAAACCTTGCCAGGTGTTACGCTGAATTTCCATCATGAAGTCCGGAGTTTAAAGCAAAAAGATTCTGTATGGGAAGTAAAGGTTAAAGAATTAGAAAGCGGCGATAAAAGAAAGGTACGTGCAAACTTTGTGTTCATTGGTGCAGGAGGAGGATCTTTACCTTTATTGTTAAAATCAGATATTCCGGAAGGGAAGGGTTTTGGCGGTTTCCCGGTAAGCGGACAATGGTTGCGTTGCAAAAATCCCGAAATTATAGAAAAACATGATGCAAAAGTATACGGAAAAGCACCGGTAGGTTCGCCACCAATGTCTGTTCCACATTTGGATACACGTATGATTAAGGGTAAGAAAGAATTGCTTTTTGGTCCTTATGCCGGATTTACTACAAAATTCTTAAAAAATGGGTCTGTGCTCGATTTACCTTTATCTATCAAAGCGGCAAATCTTGTTCCTATGCTGGCTGCTGGTATTAAAAACATACCGCTTACAAAATACTTAATCGATCAGGTGCGCCAGTCGCCCGAAGACAGATTAGAAGCATTACGCGAGTTTTTCCCTGAAGCGAAACTTGACGACTGGGAAATTGAAATTGCCGGCCAGCGGGTACAGGTAATTAAAAAAGATCCGGTTGAAGGAGGCATTCTGGAATTTGGAACCGAAGTAGTGAATTCTCAAGATGGTTCTATTGCAGCTTTGCTTGGTGCCTCTCCTGGTGCTTCTACGGCAGTTTCTATTATGCTTAATTTATTGAAGCTATGCTTTAAAGATAGGTTCCAGTCGGAAGAATGGCAGAATAAGTTAAAAACGATGATTCCATCTTATGGAAAGTCGTTGGCGAAAGATCCGGCCTTGCTGGATGATATGAGACGATGGACCAGTGATGTTTTGGGTCTGCAGTATACAGAAACTACCGAAAAAGTATATTGATTTTCTTCTTTTAAGCTGGAGTATCTTGCAAGGTTCTCCGGCTTTTTTATGTTTCAGCTTAATCTGCAATCGAAATCTGTAATTGCTATCTTTACCACATGCAATATTTGCGATTACTGCTGCTGCCATTTTCTATCTTGTACGGATCTGTTATTTGGATAAGAAATAAGCTTTATGACATTGGATTTTTTTCCTCACAGCGTTTCGATCTCCCTGTTATTTCTATCGGAAACCTTGCGATTGGTGGTGCAGGTAAAAGCCCGATGGCCGAATATATCATCCGCTTATTAAAAGATAAACATAAAGTAGCAGTATTAAGTCGTGGTTATAAACGCGAAACTAAGGGCTTTAAGCTTGTGGCAGTTACTGATACTGCAAGTGCCGCTGGCGATGAACCTCTGCAATTTAAACGCAAATTTACAGATATCACAGTAGCTGTTGCCGAAAAAAGAGTTGAAGGAATTGAGCAGCTGCAAAAAAAACATGATGTAATTATTTTAGATGATGCATTTCAGCATCGTGCTGTAGTCCCGGGATTATCCATTTTGATTTTCGACTACACGCGCTTAAGCGATTTTTTATTCATGCTTCCTGCAGGAAACCTGCGCGAGCCCTTTAGAAACAGAAAACGGGCGGATATTCTGGTAGTTTCTAAATGTCCCGACGAATTATCAGAGATAGAAATGCAGGAAATCAGAAAACGTATTAAGCCGTTTAAACATCAAACCTTGTTTTTTTCTTATCTCAGTTATGGTAATATTATTTCTATCGCTGGTGATAAAGAACAAGAGCCATTGTCAACCATTGCACCTCAGGCTATCGTATTTTTGGTTACGGGCATCGCCAATCCATCGCCATTGGTTAATAAGTTAAAGAGTTTTTCAGAAAATATAATTCATTATAATTATCCGGATCATCACGTTTTTAGCACTAAAAATATTACTAAACTTGTGGAAGAATTTAAAAACTGTGTTTCTGCAAAAAAGATGATAATTACTACAGAGAAGGATGCGCAGCGCCTGATGGTACCGGCCCTGCTCGAACTTTTAAAAGATTTCCCCGTTTATTATCTGCCGGTTGAAGCAAAGATTTATCAGGAGGAAGAGAAATTTAATAATTTAATAGAAAGGTATGCTACAAGAAGTTTATTCCACAACTCAGTACATTAAAAATAAGATTGGCGATTTTGTTCCGGAGATTGGGATTATACTTGGAACGGGCCTGGGCGCATTAGTAAATGAAATAGAGATTCAGCATAAGCTGATGTATTCTAATATTCCTAACTTCCCTATTTCTACTTTAGAATTTCATTCCGGCAGATTGATTTTTGGAATGCTGAAAGGAAAGCGCGTAGTAGCTATGCAGGGACGTTTGCATTATTACGAGGGATATAATATGCAGCAGATAACTTTTCCGGTAAGGGTTATGAAGATGTTGGGTATAGAAAAGATTTTTGTATCGAATGCAAGCGGTTCATTAAACCCTGAGTTTAAAACCGGTGATTTAATGATTATTGAAGATCATATTAATCTTCAAACTGATAACCCTTTAAGAGGTAGAAATTTCGATGATCTTGGCCCGCGTTTCCCGGATATGAGTCAACCCTATAATAAAGAGTTGATAAAAAAAGGAATGGAAATTGCCGCCAAAAATAACATTCGCTGTCATAAAGGCGTTTATGTTTCTGTATCGGGTCCAAACCTGGAAACAAAAGCAGAATATAGATATTTGAGAATAATTGGAGGAGACGCCGTTGGAATGAGCACTGTACCAGAAATTATTGTAGCCAACCACATGGGGCTGCCTGTATTTGCCATTTCAGTATTAACCGATGAAGGCTTTCTGGACGAGCTCCAGCCTGTTTCTGTTGAAGATATTATTAATGTTGCCGAAATAGCTGAGCCAAAAATGACTACCATACTTAAAGAACTGATCGCCTCTCTATAATGAAGAACCTTCTCTCCGGCCTGTTTTTTCTGTCATTAATTTTAAGCACAACATATGTAGCGGCCCAAACCAGGCCGGAGCCAAGACGCGGAGGTACCACCCGTGCCGAAGATACAAACGCAGAACTGGATTCGTTGCGAAAGATAGAGGATGAAGGCCGGGATACATTAATTATTACAGCTAAATTTATTCGCTATACAACACTGGGTTTATTAGAGGATAGTACTCAAACCTTACCCATTGATACCACCTTTTTTAACTTCCAGAATTATAATCCGTTGAACCAACCAACACGCCCAACTGTAAATTTGGGTAATTTGGGTTTGGCTTACCGGGAATTACTATACCGTCCATCCACAACCATAGGCTTTGATCCCGGTTTCCATTCTCTGGATTTATATCTTCTTACACAAGATTCAATAAAATATTATAGAGCAAGGTCTCCATTTACCTCATTAAGTTATACCAATGGTAAGCTTAAAGAGCAGATTTTAAAAGTAATACATTCCCAAAATATTAAACCTAACTGGAATGTAGGATTAAACTATTTCCGTATCAGTTCAGAAGGGTTTTATCGTAGCCAGAAAGCTGATCATCTAAATGCAGCAGCATTCACCTGGTACGAATCGCCTAATAAGCGTTATAATTTACTTGCAAACGGGCTTTTTAATACTATAAGAGCATCAGAGAATGGTTCAGTTATTAACGACTCCATCTTTACTTCAGAAAGAGAAAAAATTGCGGGTACAGAGGCTGTTCGTCTTGGAAACGCAGTTCGGCAATTCAGCAAAACAGGTTCTCCATACCAGGAGTGGAAGCATAAACAATATTTTTTAAAGCAGTTTTATTATATCGGAAGATTAGATAGCCTGGCATCTGGGGCTAATTCGAATATATTGCCAACGCAGCGTATTTCGCATGCATTAACTTATTCTAATAATAGTTATAAGTTTTTTAAAAATGAATTACAGGATACTTTAAATCCTGTTTTCCCTAAAATTCCTAATGATACCATTCCTTTAACGAACGATTCGACCAATGTAAGGAACTTGCGAAATGAGTTTATGTATAGCTTTTATTTGCGCGGACGCTCCTTAAGTTTTATTAAAAATGAATTAAAACTTGATTTGGGGCTTCAGCACGATTTATATTGGTACAACCAATTAGGATATTCTACAAATTTTCAGAATGTTACGTTAAAAGCAAATGCAGGATATCAGTTTAGTAATCGGGTTTCTATTTCAGGCGATCTGCAGCAAATTGCTCAGGGAAAAAATGCAGGAGATTACCTTTATGATGTTACAACGCAGTTTTTGCTAAGCAAATCTGTTGGACGGATAGTATTAGGCGCGTTTCTACAAAATAAATCTCCGGAGCAAATTTATGAACAGTCGAATTACACCTACCATAAATGGACTAATAATTTCGAAAAAACAAAAACCAATAACCTGTCGTTTGCATACATTAATTCAAAATTTGGGTTTAGTGCCAAGGCCGATTATTATCTTATAGCTAACCATTTGTATTTTGAAGCTGCCGCAGACTCATTTCAGATCGTTCCGGTACAATTTGGAAAGAACGTTAATTTATTAAAAGTCACACTGAATAAAAAATCACGTTTCGGTAAATTTAATCTCGACAATTACGTGGTTTACCAAAAAACAGATTATACCAGTATTTTACGTACTCCTGAATTATATACTTACAATAGTTTTTATTTTGGTGCTTCTTTGTTTAAATCTATTACGATGAGCCTGGGCGTTGATGCACGTTGGAACAGTCCTTTTCCTGCATCATCGTATGCAATTGATGTGAGCCAGTTTTATAATGGAGAAGCTGTTGAATTTTCCTCTTATCCGGTTATAGATGCATGGGCGAAATTTGCATTAAAGCGGGCCAATATTTTTCTTCGGTATGATTATGTGAACCAAGGATTGCAATCAAACGGATATTATACAGTCAACCGGTATCCTATGCCAGATAGATTATTAAAGTTTGGGGTATCCTGGAATTTTTACGATTAAGCTATCAGGTTTTTTGCTTTTTCTTTTTTGCTGCAGGAAAAAGGACATTATTTAAGATCAGGCGGTATCCGGCAGAATTAGGGTGTAAGCTCAAATCTGTCGGAGGATCTCCAACGGCATGCTGATAATCTTCCGGATCGTGGCCGCCATAAAATGTAAATTGCCCTTTTCCTATTTCGCCATGGATATAACGAGCTTCATTGGCTGATTTAGTTTCTCCCATTACCAGCACATCTGGTTTTAACTGGTTACTTCTAAAAGCGGTAGTTTGACCCATAAATCCTTTTATAACCTTATCGTGATTTTGAGTAAGCATGGTTGGTACAATATCCCATTTTGCCGAGAAATCGAATAGCGTAAAATAATCATTGCTTCTGTCGAGCATTCTGGTTTGGGTGGCATCAATAGACGAAAACTCGTAGTTCGAAGGATTCAAATCTAATTTAAAGTCTCTGAAAGCAAACGTCTTTGTAAAATCAAGTTTAGATTGAGCGTTTGGATCGGCGCCATCGCCATCAAACATACTCTCGCAAATATCTACTCCTTCTGCCGCAAGGGCAATATCAAAGCTATCGGTACCAGAACACATGGCAAATAAAAAGCCGCCACCTGCACAAAACCCCTTAATTGTTTTTGCAACGGCCAGTTTCATTTCTGATACTTTTTTAAATCCTAACTTTTTAGCCATTGCCTCCTGTTGTTTTACATCTTCCACATACCAGCCCGCATTTCTGTACGCCGACCAAAAACGGCCGAATTGACCTGTAAAATCTTCATGATGCATATGCAGCCAGTCATATTTGGGCAGATTGCCTTTTAACACTTCTTCATCATAAATTACATCATAAGGGATTTCAGCGTAGGTTAATACAAGCGTTACAGCATCATCCCAAGGTAATTTATTTTTGGGCGAATACACAGCAATTTTCGGCGCCTTTTCCAGTTTTACCATGTCCATATTTACAGACGGATCGGCAATTTCGTTTAATATACCAGTGACTTTAGAATCTGGAATAACTTCGTAAGATACTCCGCGTATTTTACATTCGTTTTCTAATTGTTGTCCGTAGCTCATCAGAAAACTGCCTCCACGGTAGTTTAATAACCACTCTGCTTCTTGCCCGCTTTTTAAGCTCCAAAAAGTAATTCCATAAGCTTTTAAATGGTTTTTCTGATTCTCGTCCATCGGAATTAGAATTGAAGCTGCCTTTGCAACAAGGGTAAGAACAACTAACAGAAGAGTAATAGTCCATTTAAACATGTTTGAAATAACGCTATTTGTACGCCTAAAGGTATAATTTAACAGATAATAATTTGATTTTTAAAAAGTCATTATCAATGCGATTGAAATAATTACCTTTGCCCACTTGTTAAATTGAAACTTATGAGTAAAGCGATAATTAAAACAGAAAAAGGAGATATGACCGTAGAATTCTACGATCAGGATGCGCCTAATACCGTGGCTAATTTTTTAGGCTTAGCAAAACAAGGCTTTTATGATGGTGTAACTTTTCATCGTGTAATACCTGATTTCGTAATTCAGGGTGGCGACCCAACCGGCACCGGTGCTGGTGGTTCTGGTACCAGAATTAAATGTGAGTTAACGGGTAATAATCAATATCACGATAGAGGTGTATTGTCTATGGCTCATGCCGGACGTGATACCGGAAGTTCTCAGTTCTTTATCTGCCATAGCCGTACCAATACAGCGCATTTAGATCGTAACCATACTTGCTTCGGTAAAGTGATTGAAAATGTAGATGTTGTTGATGCAATTAAAGCCGGCGATAAAATTTTAGGAATCGATATTATTGAAGAATAGTAAAAATAGATTTGAGATGTTAGATTTGAGACAGGTGAGCTGAGCTTTCATTAGTCTTTCTCAATTCTAACATCTTTTAAATTAATGAATTTGGATAAGTATTTTTCTCAAATCTAAATTCTCATATCTCAAAGAAAAATGAATTTAAAAGGATTAGTAGCAGTTTCTGGGAAGCCGGGTTTATATAAAATTATCGGTCAGAATAAAACCGGATTTGTGCTTGAAAGTTTAGATGAGCAGAAATTAAAGCTAATAGTAAACTTAACTACTGCAAAATTAGCTTCGTTGGAAGATATTACCGTTTTTGGTCAGGATGATGATCTTAAACTTATCGATATTTTCGAAAAGATGAAAGCATCAGCATCCGTTCCTGATCCAAAAAGTGATGGTAGCAGCCTGAGGAATTTTTTCAGAGAAGTTGCTCCGGATCATGATGAGGACAGGGTTTATGCTTCAGATATGAAGAAAATTATCAATTGGTTCAATATCATTAAAGAACTTCCATTGTTTACTGAAGATGTAGAATCTGCAGAAGCGGTAATACCGGAAGAAGAGGTTGCGCCAGTTGTTGAAGAAATTACGCCTGTAAAAAAAGCTGCAAAAAAGACTAAAAAAGCTGAATAAATTCAGCTTTTAAAAATAGAAAATAATAGCTGCTCCAATAGCCAGGGCTATTATTATCATTATCCAGAAAAGTCTTTGCTCTTTGCCTGGATTAATTCCTTTATACCTGTAATTCCTTTTATAATCTGATGGTAACATAATTATATAACGTGAATTTATTCATGATGATATGGTTCGCCTTTTAAAATACTGAATGCCCTGTAAACTTGTTCTACGAAAAATAAACGAACCATTTGATGCGAAAACGTCATTTTAGAAAGCGATAATTTCTCGTTGGCTTTCGTTTGCAGACTGGTATCAAAGCCATAAGGCCCACCAATTATAAAAACCAGATTTTGAACGCTCGACAGCATTTTCTTATTAATATAGCCAGAAAATTGAACTGAACTAAACTCCTGGCCCCGTTCATCCATTAAAACAATATAATCGGTGTTGTTAATATTTTTTAATATAAGCTCGGCTTCCTTTGCTTTTTGTTGGTCCTCGGTTAGGTTTTTGGTGTTTTTTAATTCGGGTATTTCCACCAAATCAAACTTTATATAGTGCTTTAATCTTTTAATATATTTTTCGATGCCCTCTTTTAAATAGTTTTCTTCTGTTTTACCGATTACCAGAAAAGTTATCTTCATACCATTCTTTTAAACTTAACAAATGTACTTCTATATTTGATTTTCAGAATTTTTATATAAATCTGTGCCGCGGGAAACTATTTGTTGCCAGTTGAGCGTATATAGTTTATAATATAATTACGATGAAGAAAACCTTATATATTTTAGGATGTCTGTTAGGTATAGCACTTTACTCTTGCGGACAAGAAAAAAAAGCTGCAAATGATGGTTTGGTTAATAATGCGAAGAATATGGAATATAATAAATTAACACCCGAAGAAGAGCGTGTAATTATTAATAAAGGAACCGAATATCCGGGCACCGGAGCCCTTCTGAATAATAAGGCAAAAGGTATTTATACATGCAAACGATGTAATAGCCCCTTATATCTTTCAGATAGTAAGTTTGAATCTGAATGCGGATGGCCGAGTTTTGATGATGAAATTAAAGGTGCTGTTAAGCATGTTCCTGATGCTGATGGAATGCGCACAGAAATTGTTTGTGCCAATTGTGGCGGGCATCTAGGTCATGTTTTTAAAGGTGAAGGATTTACACCCAAAAATACCCGCCATTGTGTAAATTCAATTTCGATGAATTTTATTCCCGCTGAAAAGCAATAATAAATTCATTTCTCAGCTTGCCAGAAGTTCTAAACTTTTGGCAAGTTTGTTTTTTTAATCTAACCCTGTTCGAGTGAAATTCCAACTTTTGTTACTCTCCATTCTGATTATTGCATCTTCCTGTTCTCAAAAAGTTTCCCAGACTGGTAAAGCTTCTTATTACGCTAAAAAGTTTAATGGCAGGAAAACCGCAAGCGGGAAAAAATTCAGAAGTTATAAGCGAACTGCCGCACATAAAACCTTGCCTTTTGGCACTAAAGTAAAAGTTACCAATCTTAGAAATGGCAAGTCTGTAAGAGTAAAAATAAACGATCGCGGGCCGTTTGTTGCCGGGCGGATTATCGACCTTTCGCGCAAAGCCGCCAGAAGAATTGATATGGTAAACGAAGGTGTTGGAAATGTAAAGATTGAATATAAGAGAAAAAAATAATACAGCTTCTTAAAGCTTTCTGATTTTTACTGTCGAAATCATTAATGCGGCATGGATAAAGTAAAATAGCGTCCAAACAATAAAAGGAAGGCTTAAAAACTGAAAAAGGAAATATCCGGTGACAATTACGATGCTAAACGGTACCGGCATTCCTTCAAAGTATTTACCATTATTTATTATTGTTCCGGTTATGTTAAATCTGGCTAACCTTAATATGCCAGTCAGCAGATATATAATTGCAGCACTAATTCTGACATATATCGTAATGCTTTCAATGCTGTAAAGAAACACGATTGGCGCAATAACGAACGAACATAAATCGCATAAAGAATCTAATTGTTTTCCGAATTCTGAAGTTATGCCTCGTTTCCTTGCAATCCGGCCGTCAAAAAAATCCATTAAACCAGCAAGTAGGATAAATAACATTGCCCATTCCATCTCTTTATTAATACTGGAAATTATAGCTAATAAACCCAGCGCCCCATTCGCTAAAGAAAGATAATCTGGAATATTTATAAATCTGGTAATCGAATTATCATTACTCATTTTTTTGAATTTTATAGTTCAAATATGAGATTTTTAAAGGGTTGATAAAAGTAATGAGCTTTCGACTTAGCATCCGGGCGCTTAAATTCTGAGAATGTTTAAAACTGTTCTGCTGTTTAAAACTTCCTCGTAGCTTTCTAAAAAACACAGCTATCTTTGTTTCAATAAGTTCTTTCACATATATCATTAAGGTTTATTTCAGCATTGGCTGAAATAATTAAAAGGGAACCGTGTTAAATTCACGGGCTGACGTGCAACTGTAAGTATATCGGGTTGTAAGTAAAATGTTTTATTGAGTTAAATCAACGTAAAACCTATTACTTACAACCTACAACTCCATATACAAGCCAGACACCTGCCGAAATGATTTTGTCAAAACTTTCACGTATAAGGTTTTGCCGAAAGCTCGTCTCCGTTAAGCTCCTGCTTTTACGGAATACCCGTCTTTTGTCAATTCCTGTTTCGCATTATTAACATTTAACCCCTTTATTATGCAACAGGACGAAGTATTATTAAAAGAAAACAAGGATCGTTTCGTTATCCTGCCTATCAATTATCCCGCTATCTGGGAAATGTACAAAAAACATGAAGCCAGCTTCTGGACCGCCGAAGAAATTGACCTTTCTGGAGATTCTAAAGACTGGGAAAATCTCAATGATGGTGAAAGGCATTTCATATCGCACATTCTCGCCTTTTTCGCCGCCAGCGACGGTATTGTAAATGAAAATCTTGCTGTAAATTTTATGAGCGAAGTTCAGGTTCCTGAAGCTCGTTGTTTTTACGGGTTTCAAATTATGATGGAAAATATCCATTCGGAAACGTATGCCTTGCTTATCGATACTTATATAAAAGATGCCGTAGAGAAAGATCGCTTGTTCCATGCGATTGATACGGTTCCTTGTGTCAAAAAGAAAGCGGAATGGGCCTTGCGCTGGATTGATAACGGAACATTCGCACAGCGCCTTGTGGCGTTCGCCGCAGTAGAAGGTATCTTCTTCAGCGGAAGCTTTTGCTCTATTTTCTGGCTTAAAAAACGCGGCTTAATGCCCGGTTTAACGTTCAGCAATGAATTAATTTCCCGCGATGAAGGCTTGCACTGCGAATTTGCCTGCCTGTTGTATCGTATGTTACAGAATAAACTTTCCCAGGAGGAAGTAACCGAAATAATTCTTGATGCCGTAACCATAGAAAAAGAATTTATTACAGATGCTTTGCCGGTGGCGCTTATCGGAATGAACGCCAAATTAATGAGTCAGTATATCGAGTTTGTAGCCGATAGATGGCTGGCAGAACTCGGATACGACAAAGTATTCGGCGCCAGTAACCCTTTCGATTTTATGGAAATGATATCACTTCAGGGAAAAACCAACTTCTTCGAAAAACGCGTCGGCGATTATCAGAAAAGCGGTGTTCTTTCTGTAAACGAAGGAAGCCAGGAGTTTTCTCTGGATGAGGAGTTTTAAATTTAGATATGAGATGTGAGATTTTAGACTATAGACAGCTTAAACCTTACATCTCAATTTTTAACTTTAAGAGCTCAACTCTTCTACGTATTGCAAGTTCTCACATCTCATTTCTCACGTCTCACATCTCAAAATGTTTGTAATAAAAAGAAACGGTACAAAAGAAACCGTAAAATTCGACAAAATAACCGCTCGCATAGAAAAGCTGTGCTACGGATTAAATGCTTTAGTAGACCCGATTGATGTGGCTAAAAAAGTAATTGAAGGACTATTCGACGGGGTGACTACATCGGAACTGGATAATCTGGCCGCGGAAACAGCTGCTTCTTTAACTACTAAGCACCCGGATTATGCATTATTGGCATCGCGTATAGCGGTTTCCAACCTGCATAAAAATACTACCAAATCATTTTCCGGAACCATGCGCAAGTTGCACGAGTATGTAGACCCAAATGTTGACAAACCAGCTTCGCTTATCGCGGATGATGTAATGGAAATTATTGACGCGCATGCAAACGTCCTTGATAGCACCATTATTTACGACCGCGATTTTGGCTTTGATTATTTTGGTTTTAAAACCCTGGAAAAATCTTACCTGCTAAAACTAGATGGCGATATTGCCGAACGGCCGCAGCATATGTTTATGCGTGTCGCCGTTGGTATCCACAAAAGTGATATTGATAGTGTTATCGCTACTTATAACCTCATAAGTGAGCGTTGGTTTACGCACGCTACGCCTACCTTATTCAATGCAGGAACTCCGAAGCCACAAATGTCGTCCTGCTTTCTTTTAACCATGAAAGACGATAGTATTGATGGTATTTATGATACCTTAAAGCAAACCGCGAAGATTTCGCAAAGCGCTGGCGGTATCGGGTTGAGTATTCATAATGTACGTGCGACCGGTTCATATATCAGCGGCACAAATGGAACCAGCAATGGAATCGTTCCAATGTTGCGTGTATTTAACGACACGGCCAGATACGTCGATCAAGGCGGCGGAAAGCGCAAAGGAGCGTTTGCTATTTACCTTGAGCCATGGCATGCTGATGTTTTTGAGTTTCTCGATTTAAGAAAGAATCACGGCATAGAAGAAATGCGTGCCCGCGATTTATTCCTGGCTTTATGGATTTGCGATTTATTTATGAAACGGGTGGAAGCCAATGAAGACTGGAGTTTATTTTGTCCGCATGAAGCGCCGGGTTTACACGAATGCTGGGGAGAAAAGTTTGAAAATTTATATACAAAATACGAGCAGGAGGGAAGAGCACGAAAAGTGGTTAAAGCTCAGGAACTTTGGTTTGCTATTTTAGATGCCCAGGTTGAAACCGGAACGCCATACTTATTATATAAGGATGCTGCTAACGGGAAATCTAATCAGCAAAATTTGGGAACAATTAAGAGTTCCAATCTGTGTACAGAAATTCTGGAATACACTTCTGCAGATGAAATTGCGGTTTGCAATCTCGCTTCTCTGGCTCTACCCAGATACATCATAAACGGTGTATTCGACCATCAGAAATTATACGAAGTTACTTATCAGGTAACGCTGAATCTCAACAAAATTATCGATAATAATTATTATCCCGTGGAAGAAGCACGCAATTCCAACCTTCGCCATCGTCCGGTTGGCTTGGGTGTTCAGGGTTTGGCTGACGCGTTTATTTTGCTGCGATTACCTTTTGAAAGCGAAGAAGCGCAGCAGCTAAATAAAGAGATTTTTGAAACCATTTATTTTGCCGCGATGACGGCGTCTAAAGATTTAGCAATTAAAGAAGGTGCTTACGAAACATTTAAAGGCTCACCATTATCTGAAGGAAAGTTTCAATTCGATTTATGGGGTGTTAAGCCCGCAAGTAATCGCTGGGATTGGGAAAATCTGCGCCTTGATGTGATGAATCATGGTGTAAGAAATTCTCTTTTGGTTGCCCCAATGCCCACCGCCTCCACTTCGCAAATTCTTGGTAATAATGAATGTTTTGAGCCTTATACGTCCAATATTTACACCCGTCGTGTATTGAGCGGTGAGTTTGTAGTGGTGAACAAACACCTTTTAAAAGATTTAATAAACCTTGGGCTTTGGAATAATGAGATGAAAAACAGAATCATCACCGCAAATGGTTCCATTCAGAATATTCCTGAAATTCCTGCCGATTTAAAGGCCTTATATAAAACGGTCTGGGAAATTAAGATGCGAACGATTATAGATATGGCAGCCGACAGAGGCGCATACATCTGCCAGTCGCAATCTTTAAATCTGTTTATCAATTCTCCAAACTCGTCTAAATTAACTTCCATGCATTTTTATGCCTGGAAAAAAGGACTGAAAACCGGAATGTATTATTTGCGTACACAGGCAGCTTCGCAGGCGGTTAAGTTTACGGTAGAGAATCAGGCCGGAAAAAATCTGGAGCCGGTAATTCCTAATCAGGTTGTTGCTATTGATGATGAAATACCAGCCGGTCCGGTTTGTTCTATGGAGGAAGGTTGTGTGAGTTGTTCGGGATAAATAGAAATTATGATTTTTTGATTTACGAATTACGATTGAAACTCCTTAAGCGTCAGACACCTCCAAGGTGTCAGACGCTTTTTTAGCTGATAATCGCAAATCAAAAATCATAATTCGTAAATATCTAAGCGTCAAATCCCTCTAAGGTGTCAGACGCTTTCCTAGTCAGTAATCGTAAATCATATTCGTAATTCTTTTCAATGGTTAAACATGAAATCATTCCTTGCGAACGGTGCGGTAAACGTATAGAATGCAAAGCAAATTCGTTTACAAAATGTCAATGTTCTGGTATTCACTTAAACTTAAATGAGGTGCAATACGTTAGCGAGAATTATGAGGGATGTTTGTGTGCAGCCTGTTTACAAGAGTTAAAAGCGGAGTACTTGAGGTTGATTAATATAATTCATAAATCCTAACTCATCGTTCAAAATTGCATCTTTCTTTTTCTCAAAAGCTTAACCTTCACACCGAAATTAAAATCGTATGAAATACTTGAAGGAAAAACAGCTCCTGTTTAAACAGATAAAATTTGTAAATTAGCTTTGTGAATAAATCTGAAGTAATGTCGCTCGATTTTGTAATTGATAAATTAACTAATTCTATTCAGAATACAATTTCAGGCGACAGTTTTCAAACAGAAGTTTCCCGATTGACGAATAAAGACGTTAAGCATATAACTAAGAAAAATGGCTGGAGCTTTAATTGGAAAATTGAACTTGCAAATGACGCCAAAGAAATATACAAATTAACAATTATAAACAATTCAGATATAATACAGGGCGTATTGAGTTTAAGTATTGAGCCAAATCATGTTTTTATAAATTTGCTTGAAAGCGCACCATTTAATGTCGGGCAGAAAAAACTTTATGAAGGGGTTGCAGGAAACCTTGTTGCTTATGCTTGCAAAGTTTCATTTCAGCATGGTTTTGATGGATATGTGGCTTTTAAAGCAAAAACTAAATTAATTAGCCATTACGAAAATACATTAAACGCCAATCATATTGGCGGACAAAGAATGATTCTCGCGAACTTAGCAGCGAGAATTCTGGTCGAAAAATATTTTAAGACTTAAATTATGGGACATATTAAAGAACCAAAGAATATTGACTTTATTATTCAAAGCGAACCATTAACGAAAGAAGATAGAGAGGTAATTAGCGAGTTTATAAAAAAAGATAAACAAACACTTGCAAAAAAAACTTCCGAACAAAAGCTAATTCCTAAGACAAAAGAATTCATTCGATAAATATATTATGAAGACCACTAACAAAGGTGCTTTCAAATATTAACCCTATCGATAGCTGCCTTGAGGCTATACTTTTCGAAAGCTTATTAGCCGTAAACTTAAAAAGGGTATGTATTAGCGAATTGATTTCAATCGTAAATCAAAAATCGTAATTCGTAAATCCTCCACAATTCATAACCCAACTTCCTCTCTTTCTCCAAAAAGTTTTACCTTCACACCGAAATTTAAATCGTATGAAATTACTTGAAGGAAAAACCGCACTTATTACTGGCGCTTCTAAAGGAATAGGACGTAAAATAGCCGAAAAGTTTGCGGAGCATGGTGCGAACGTAGCTTTTACATATTTATCATCTGTTGAAAAAGGCCTGGCTTTAGAGCAGGAATTGCAATCGGCAGGAACAAAAGTAAAAGGGTATCGCTCTGATGCTTCTAAATTCGACCAGGCGGAGCAATTAATTACTGATATTGTTGCAGATTTCGGCACCGTTGATATTGTGGTAAATAATGCCGGAATTACAAAAGACGGCTTATTAATGCGTATGAGCGAACAACAATGGGATGAAGTAATTGAAGTGAACTTAAAATCTATTTTCAATGTAACCAAGGCAGCTTCAAAAATTATGATGAAAAACCGTAAAGGAGTTTTTATTAATATGAGTTCTGTAGTTGGTGTGCAGGGTAATGCGGGCCAAGGAAATTATGCCGCTTCAAAAGCCGGTATTATTGGTTTTTCTAAATCTATGGCTAAAGAGTTAGGCTCAAGAAATATTCGTACAAATGTTGTCGCCCCAGGTTTTATAAAAACAGAAATGACCGAAGTGCTCGACCCGAAAGTTGTTGCCGGATGGGAAGCTAATATTCCCCTAAAACGTGCCGGTGAAACCGAAGATGTAGCAAACGCATGTGTGTTTTTAGCGTCAGATTTAAGTGCTTACATCACCGGCCAGGTTATTGCCGTTGATGGAGGAATGTTATAATTGTAACGATTGGGATTTAAACCAGATTTTTATATCCTCTTAAATAAAAAGTGGCATATTTACATTCTGTAGATATGCCACTTTTATTTCAACTTCAGTTTACTTCAGCTACTTTTTTCTGGTTGCTGTTTTGCATTTTGCTGGGCATAGGCTACGCATTTTTATTGTATAGGCCGCAAATCCTAAGATCTTCATCAAATAATATCCTTTTCCTGCTGCGCAGTTTAACTGTGGCACTTATTGCTTTTTTGTTGTTTGCCCCAATGATAAAGTTTACCAGTAAAACCATTGATAAACCGCTTATTATTCTTGCTCAGGATAATTCGGCTTCTATTTCCATATCACAGCCTGCTGATTTTAATATTTCAAAGTATAATCAGCAACTAAAAGAATTAGAAAAACAGCTTTCTAAAGAATACGAGGTTAAATTCTTCACTTTTGGCGCATCCCTAAAACCAGGATTACAACCAGACTATGCCGAAACGTTAACGGATATCAATTCGGTTTTTAAGTATATAAACGATCAATACTCTAACAGAAATATTGGTGCAGTAGTTTTGGCTTCTGATGGGATTTACAACTATGGTGGAAACCCTGAATTTGAGGCGAAAAACCTTAAATCGCCTATTTATACTATTGCATTGGGCGATACTATACCTAAAAGAGACTTATTGATTAGCAATGTAAATTATAATAATATTGTTTACTTGGGAAATGACTTTCAGGTTGAAATAAGTATAGAAGCGTTTCAAAGTAAAGGTTCTAAGAGTCGTTTAACTGTTTCTGATGTTTCAGGAGCCATATCTTCTAAAGAAGTTTCAATAAATTCTAATGAATATCGGATAACCGTTCCAGTTACCTTATCCGCAAAAAAGAAAGGTGTGCAGCGTTATAATGTAAGTGTAACACCAATAAATGGAGAAATTTCAAAGCAAAATAACGGGGAGACTTTTTTTGTGGAAGTACTTGATGAAAAAAGTAATGTGTTTATTCTCGCAAATTCGCCGCATCCGGATATTTCTGCCATGAAGCAATCTATAGAATTAAACAAAAACTATGTGGTTAAAAGTGCATTAATCAGCGATTTTAAGCCTGATGATATTCGTGATGCCGGCCTGTTAATCCTGCATCAATTACCTTCTTCAGTGGCAAATATTAAATCCATATTGCAGCTGGCAGAACAGAAGCCCATTTTGTTTATACTTGGAGCGCAAACAGATCTTTCGATGTTTTCGGCATCGCAAAATTTATTGACAATAGTTTCTTCAGGACTTAGCGAAGAAATAGTAGCTAAAGCTAATCCGGTTTTTTACGATTTTACGTTAACAGATCAAACACTTAAAACCATTCAGAATTTTACTCCTTTGATTGCTCCTTTTGGTAATTATACAATGAAAACGCAATCATCGGTATTGCTTTATCAGCAAATTGGAAAGCTGGTTACCGATAAACCTCTTTTGGTGTTCTCTAAAGATGCAGAAAAGAAAGTTGCCGTTTTAGCCGGAGAAGGCATTTGGCGTTGGCGATTGGAAGATTTTAAAGAAACGGGAACCCATCATGCAATTGATGAATTACTTACAAAAATTATCCAGTTTATGGTGAGTAAGGATGATAAAAGAAAGTTCCGTGTTTATTCTGTAAAAAATACTTTTGATGAACATGAACATGTTATTCTGAATGCAGAATTATATAACGATAGTTATGAATTAATTAATGCCCCTGATGTATCAATAACCTTGACAAATGGCAAGAAAAATTACCCATTCATATTCTCTAAATCAGGAAGCGGATATATGCTTGATGCCGGAATTTTGCCTTCGGGAGAATATTCTTATACAGCAACTACTCAATTAGGAAAAACAAAGCATAGCGCATCCGGTAAGTTTGCCATTGTTCATCAGCAAACCGAGTATCGGCAAACTACTGCAAATCATCAGCTACTATACAATCTTGCAGCTTTAAATAGCGGCGACCTGATTTATCCTTCAGAGCTGAATACACTCTCTGAAAAGATTAGGAAGAATGAGCTTGTGAAAACAATTTCTTATGAAGACAGAAAGTATGAGGAATTGATAAATTTTAAATTGATTTTTGGGCTTATTGTAGTTTTCCTGTCTGCAGAGTGGTTTTTAAGGAAGCGCAATGGCCAAGTTTAGTCCTTCTTCATGAGGTAAAAGCTACGTGTCTGCTTTTTAGTTGACCATTTGCCCTGAATGTGCCCTTTGTGGTCTTCTTTTCCTAAAAAAAATGAAGTGTGTTTGTTTTGTTGATCAAAACAATCTAATCTCCAGATAAATGTATTTCTGTTATAGTTTCCTATTATCTTGAATGTAATACCGTTTACCGCTTCGTAATAACTGCCTTTTAAAGGAATGAGTTCTGGCGTATACCGTTTAGGCTTTCCGCTCGCCTCAACAGTCATTTTAATATAGGAATAACCTACGATTTCGCCAATATATTCAGTTTTAAAAAAAAGGTTTATCTTATTATTAAATAAGTAATTGTTCCGGAAATAGGAATAGCTTTTCTGCGGGTTTACAAAGGAGAAAAACAGAAACAGTGTAAGCCCGAAAACTTTATAGAATTTGGTAGAAAATCTCAAAGTAAGATTGATATTATAACAGCTTTAATTTTTTACAGATTTTTCGCGAATGATAACATAAATATCTTCGTTTTCTTTTTTCATTAAATACTTTTCACGGGCAAATTTTTCTAAACGCTCTCTGTTTGTGGTTAATTCATCCAAATCAGTTTTAACCTTGATCGTTTCCTTAATATAAAAAGCTTTTTCGTCTTTAAACTTGTTTAGCTGGGTGCGGTATTCGTATTGGGATATCAGGTCGTATCGGTCAAAAAACAGTGTCCACACTACAAAAGAAGCGCTGACTAAAAAGTATTTATTGCCAAATAACCCAACTAATCTTTTCATCGGTAGTACAAATATAAAAACATCCCGGATCTTTCCAAATTCGGGATGTTTTAAATTACTTTATGTAAGGTAGATTTATTTTTTTAAGAATTTAAAGTCTTTACCAATAAATCTGGCAGAATCACCTAATTCTTCTTCAATGCGAAGTAATTGATTGTATTTTGCTATCCTGTCTGAACGTGATGCAGAGCCGGTTTTAATCTGACCGCAGTTTAATGCTACTGCTAGATCAGCAATTGTTACATCTTCTGTTTCGCCGGAACGGTGAGACATTACCGAAGTATATCCATTGGTTTGTGCAAGAGATACAGCGTTGATAGTTTCAGTTAGCGAACCAATCTGGTTAACTTTTACTAAAATTGAATTTCCAATATTGTTATCTATTCCTCTTTGAAGGCGGGTAACGTTTGTTACAAATAAATCATCACCAACTAACTGAACCTTAGTGCCAATTCTTTCAGTTAATAATTTCCATCCATCCCAGTCGTTTTCATCCATTCCATCTTCTATAGAGATGATTGGATATTTTTCAGTTAACTGAGTAAGATAATCAACTTGTTCTGCGCTGGTACGGATTGCACCTTTTTCGCCTTCAAATTTAGTATAGTCGTATTTTCCATCTTTGTAAAACTCAGAAGAAGCACAGTCAAGTGCCAGGAAAATATCTACACCAGGTTTGTATCCGGCTTTTTCAATAGCTTTTAATATTGTTTCAGCCGCATCTTCAGTACCATCAAAAGCAGGAGCGAAGCCGCCTTCATCGCCAACAGCAGTAGAAAGGCCTCTGTCGTGTAAAATCTTTTTTAAGTTATGAAAAACTTCAGTTCCCCAACGCAATGCTTCAGAAAAAGAAGAAGCGCCTGCAGGCATAATCATAAATTCCTGGAATGCAATAGGAGCATCCGAGTGAGAACCACCATTAATGATGTTCATCATTGGAATTGGAAGAGTATTAGCATTAACACCACCGATGTAGCGGTATAAAGGCTGACGGCTTTCTAAGGCCGCTGCTTTAGCAACTGCTAATGAAACGCCTAATATTGCGTTTGCACCCAAAGAACCTTTGTTTTCCGTGCCATCCAGATCAATCATTAATTTATCGATAAGGTTTTGCTCGAAAACATCAATCCCCTGAAGTTCTTTCGCTAGCTTCTCATTTACATTCTTAACAGCATTTAAAACACCTTTACCCATGTAAACATCTTTATCGTTGTCGCGAAGCTCAACTGCTTCATGCATGCCTGTTGATGCGCCTGAAGGTACCGCAGCGCGACCTAGTACACCGTTTTCTGTAATTACATCTACTTCTATTGTAGGGTTTCCGCGCGAATCAAGTATCTGGCGGGCATGGACGTCTAAAATTAAGCTCATTTTTTTATTGATTTAATGTTATCAATGGATATTAAATTATTCTTCTTTACGTATTTGCTTAGTGTATTCTACACACTATGAATACTCTGGCCAAAAATAGTATTTTCCCAGAGTTTATAAACTGATACTTATCAAATATTAAAATAAAAAGAACCCGCTCTTTGTAATGAACGGGAACTTATATTATGCTTTTTCTTCTTCTATAAAACCAATAAACTGGTCGAACAGATAACGTGAATCATGCGGACCAGGTGATGATTCCGGATGATATTGAACTGAAAATGCTTTTTTGTTTTTTACTCGTATACCCTCTACAGAGTTATCGTTTAAGTTTAAGTGAGTAATTTCTACCTTATCCGAATTCCTAACGTCTTCTGGTACTACTCCAAAACCATGGTTTTGTGAAGTTACTTCACAATGGTCAAGAATTATGTTTTTTACCGGATGGTTTAATCCACGGTGACCATTAAACATTTTCATTGTTTTAATATCATTAGCCAGAGCCAGTAATTGATGCCCAAGGCAAATTCCAAACAATGGCTTGTCAACAGCCAGTGCTTTTTTAACGGTTTCTAGGGCATAAGGCATCGCAGCCGGATCGCCTGGGCCGTTCGAAATAAAGTAACCATCTGCGCCCCATTCTTCCATTTCTTCGAAAGAGGTTTTTGCCGGAAATACTTTAACATAGACATCCCTGTCGTCAAAGTTTCTTAAAATATTTTTCTTAACACCTAAATCAAGAACGGCTACACGGTGCGTACTTTGTTCGTTCCCATAATAGTAAGCTTCTGTTGTAGAAACCTGCGAAGAAAGTTCCAGACCATCCATTGAAGGAACACTGGCAAGCTTTGCTTTTAAAGTTTCAATATCCAGAATTTCTGATGAAATAATAGCATTCATTGCACCTTTATCTCTAATGTGCCTAACCAGTGAACGGGTATCAACATCAGAAATTCCAACTATATTTTCTTCCTGAAAATAATCCTGAATAGATTTTTCTGATTGCTTTCTGCTAAAAGCGATGTTGAAGTTTTTACAAACCAGGCCGGAAATCTTAATATCTCCGGATTCGATTTCTTCATCATGAATGCCATAATTTCCAATATGAGCATTTGTGGTTACCATTATCTGACCAAAATAAGAGGGATCAGTAAATACTTCCTGGTAGCCAGTCATGCCGGTATTAAAACAAATTTCGCCGGTAGTAGTGCCAATTTTACCTGCAGCCTTACCATAATATACAGTTCCGTCTTCAAGCAATAATACAGCAGGTAATTTGGTGTAATATGTCATTTTACTTTATGTTGTTTAAATGTTGTTCTACTGAGGTTGAGGCTATTCGTCTGAGTTAAATAGAATATACCATTAAAAAAATGAAAAAGTTTAGGACTTCCGGAAGGATTTCCGGCTGCTGAGGGCAACAGGCTGAAGCAGTTTACTTCAAATTTCACGGGGGACAAAAGTACAAAAAATATCAGGTTTTTAATGATAAAAGCGAAAAAAACTTCTCTTTAAATTTTACTTTCTACCTTTGGCCCGTAGAACGATAAACCATGTCAGTACATAACGATATAAAACGCATCACCACAAATACGCTTCAGGAGATGAAGTTGCGCGGCGAAAAGATTGCAATGTTAACTTCATACGATTACTCTATGGCCAAAATCGTAGATGAAGCGGGTATTGATGTAATTCTGGTTGGCGATTCGGCTTCGAATGTAATGGCCGGACATGAAACTACTTTGCCCATCACTCTTGACCAAATGATTTACCATGCTGCTTCTGTAGTGCGGGCTGCTAACAGAGCTTTGGTTGTGGTAGATCTGCCTTTCGGTTCGTATCAGGGAAATTCTAAAGAAGCCTTAAATTCTGCTATACGGATAATGAAAGAGTCTGGCGCGCATGCTGTGAAGTTAGAAGGCGGAATCGAAATAAAGGAATCAATTGAGCGAATAATAGCCGCCGGAATACCTATAATTGGACATTTGGGCCTCACTCCTCAATCTATCTATAAATTTGGCACCTATTCTGTAAGAGCAAAAGAAGAAGCAGAAGCCAAAAAGCTTAAGGCAGATGTTTTGGTTTTAGAAGAAGCCGGATGCTGTGCCGTTGTTCTTGAAAAAATTCCGGCAAAGCTTGCTGCTGAAGTTACTCAATCAGTTCGTATCCCAACTATTGGTATTGGTGCCGGAGCAGATTGCGATGGACAGGTTTTGGTTGTACATGATATGATGGGATTAAACAAAGGGTTTCGCCCAAGGTTCCTTCGTCAGTATTTAAATTTGTACGAAGAAATGAATGGTGCTGTTAAAGCCTATATTTCTGATGTAAAAACCAATGATTTCCCGAGTGAAAAGGAACAATATTAATTTAACCTTATGAGACAAGAGTTCCGTTATACAAGTTTTGATATAACAGACAATGATATTTTGTACGAAGATAATCATCTTATTGCTGTAAATAAGCGTGCTGGCGATATCGTACAGGTTGATACTACGGGAGATGAATCCTTAGATGAAAAGGTTAAAAAATATCTGACTAAAAAATACAATAAGCCCAACGGCGCTTTCCTGGGAGTTGTTCACCGGATAGACAGGCCTGTAAGTGGTATTGTTCTATTCGCTAAAACCAGTAAAGCCTTAGACCGTATTAACGCGATGTTTAAAGGTCGCGAAATGAAAAAAACATATTGGGCCGTTGTACGTAAAAGGCCAGTTCCTGAAAGTGGAAACATGGTGCATTGGCTGGTGAAAAACCCCCAGAAGAATGTGACAAAGGCGTACGAGAAAGAAGTTGCCGGCAGCCTGCGTTCTGAACTGAATTATAAATTAATCGGCGAATTAAATGATTACTATCTTATTGAAGTAGATCCGATAACCGGTCGGCCGCATCAAATTCGTGTGCAGCTTTCTACCTTAGGCTGTCCCATTGTTGGCGATAATAAATACGGTTATCCACGCGGAAGCTTGAAAAGGAGCATTTGCCTGCATGCTAAACGGCTTCAGTTTATTCATCCTGTAAAGAAAGAACCGATTGATATAAAGGCACCTTTGCCTATAGATGGATTTTGGGAAAAGTTTAATGTTTTTAATAGCGTTAAGTAAATTGCTTTTTGCTTTTACTTGGGTTAACTCATCTCTGATAAATAACTTTTTGCTTTTTTTATCGTTTCTTATCTAAAATGAAAATCAGTGCATCTCGGTTTTCTAAGAGAACTGGCTTTCAGTTTTACATAAATAACTAAGTGTAAATTCGCGGTAGCTGCAAAAAACCGTATTGTAAAACTAACAATGCTGATATTTTATATCGTTTTCTTTTTTTTGATATTAAGATTTACTATAACGCTTTTTAATTTTATCTCTAATCCCAAACTGCCTTCTTCTCCTTATCGTTATACTGACTTAGTTTCTATCCTGATTCCAGTTAAAAATGAAGAAAGTACTATTCTGAACCTTCTAAATTCTATAAAAGAGCAGGAATATGCTACTCTTGAAGTGCTGATTCTGGATGATAATTCATCTGATAATACGTTTAAGATTTGTGAGAACTTTTGTACGTATGATACACGATTTAGCATTACCAGAGGGCGTAAGCTTGAAGACGGCTGGGTAGACAAAAATTTTGCCTGTCATCAATTGGCTGGTGCTGCAAAAGGTAAATATCTGCTTTTTTTAGATTCCCACACCATTATTCAAAACGGATTGATTAGTAATTCTGTTCATCGCATAAAACAGGGAAAAATGGCTTTATTAAGTTTATTTCCCAATCAAATAATGGTAAACCTGGGCGAACGCCTGGTGGTTCCTTTAATGAATTTTTTATTATTAAATTCCTTGCCATTACGTTTGGTTCGGCTGGTTAACAATCCATTATTCTCTGCCGCCAGCAGTCAGTTTATGTTGTTTGAATCTTCTTCATATCATGTTCATCACTGGCATGCGCAGGTAAAAGATAAGACACTTATGGATGTAGAAATAATGAAGTTAGTAAAAGCATATCAATACAAAGCTGAAACCTTACTTGCTAATGGTTTTGCTGTTTGCCGTATGTATAAGGGCTTTTCTGAAGCCTTAAATGATTTTAGTAAAGCTCTGGTGCCCGCTTTTAATTATAATATTGCAGGTTTAATATGTTACTTATTACTTATTATGGTTGGCCCGGTGTTTATTGCGCTTTATCTTAATTATTCCTTATTGTTATTTGCAGTAACCCTGATTATCTTAACCAGAGTAATGGTTTCGCTGCAAAGCGGCCAGAATGTACTTCTGAATATCATAATGCATCCATTTCAGATGCTTACATTGGTTCTGGCTGCTTGTATCGCTGTAAAAAAGCAGATTGTCAAGGGAAGTCCTGATATGGGCAATACCTTCGGGACTTGACTGTATCAGATTCGTACCAGGTTATTACCAGAACCGGAAATTGTTCGGGCGCCGGGCCATGCGTTTGGGGTATTATCCGAACTGCGGGCGAATCAAAGCCGAAGAGTTTGTGAACCATTAGCGAGCAATACCCGAACCATTAGCGAGGGAAAGTCTCTATAAGGTCCTTATAAGGTCTCTGTATTGTCTCTGTAAGTTCTCTTTAAGATTGGAGGATTGAATGTTTGGACTGACTGCAATAGCCTTGGAATGGAATTACAAATATCGGTATAAAATAAATTATGGTAATGATATTAGTAAAATAATAAGTGATCGCGTTTAAACTATGATATGTACAAGGTTTGAAACCGCTGCCGGCGGCCTGCTATACGCGGACAGACGTTCCAAACGCTGTCCGACGTTTTAAAAGCGATTTTCCTGTTCTGATATATACAGATTTTTAATTAGGTTCTTAATTAATTACTTTTGTATTTGTTTTTTAACATGAGCTATAACCTTCAGGTAACGATTGATAATGATTCTGGATTTTGTTTTGGTGTAGTTTATGCCATAGATATGGCTGAATCAATACTTCAGGAGGATGGATATTTGTATTGCTTAGGCGATATTGTACATAATGATGAAGAGGTTGAGCGTCTTAAACTATTGGGATTAAAGATTATTAATCATGATAATCTTAAAGATTTAAAGAACGAAAAAGTACTTATCCGTGCGCATGGCGAAGCACCGGAAACTTATAGAACTGCTTTAGAAAATAATATCACCCTGATTGATGCATCCTGCCCGGTAGTACTTAAGCTGCAGAATCGTATTAAAAATTCTTACGACGATAAAGAGAAGATTTTGATTTTTGGTAAGCATGGTCATGCCGAAGTGATTGGTTTACAAGGACAAACCAATGGTGATGCACTTGTTTTCCAGGATATTTCCGAGCTTGACAATGTAGATCTGCCCCAACAGATTACTTTATATAGTCAGACTACAAAAAGTACAGATAAATTTTATCAGATTAAAGACGAACTAACGAGGCGGGGATATCAGCTTAAAGCAAATGATACCATTTGCCGCCAGGTTTCCAGCCGTTATGAAGATTTAGAAAAATTTGCCCTGAAATTTGATAAGATAATATTTGTATCGGGTAAAAAGTCATCCAACGGAAAGGTCCTGTATGATGTTTGTAAAAAGCATAATTCCAAAAGTTATTTTATCTCTCAGGTCGAAGAGCTGGAAGCAGTGCCTTTTAACCCGAATGAAAAAATCGGGATCTGCGGTGCCACGTCTACACCTATGTGGCTTATGGAACAGGTGAAAAAAGCGTTGGAAGCCTATTAATAATAGGCCGGTTTTAAGGTTTGTATTCTTTACGTCAAAACCTAAGGCCAGTTACCCACTAAAAAGATAGCTCTTCTATATTTGTAATCTGCAAATAAAAAAATGAGAAAGCAAGGAGTTTTATTAGTAAATCTTGGTACACCCGATAGTCCTTCAGTTCCCGATGTAAGAAAATATCTGGATGAATTTTTAATGGATGAACGGGTAATTGATATTAACGCTATAAACAGAACACTTCTGGTAAAAGGGATTATTGTTCCGTTTCGCGGTCCGAAATCTGCCAAAATTTATAAAGAGCTCTGGACGGAAACAGGTTCGCCCTTATTGTATTACGGTGTACGTGCGAAAGTTCTTTTGCAGGAAAAACTTGGAAAGGATTATGTAGTGGAGTTAGCAATGCGCTACCAGAATCCGTCAATAGAATCTGCATTAGCAGCTTTGAAAAAGAAGCAGGTAGAAAATATACGCGTAGTTCCCTTATTCCCGCAGTATGCTTCTGCGTCTACGGGTTCAGTTATTCAAAAGGTGATGGAACTTGTGAGTAAATGGCAAACTATTCCGGCAATTTCTTTTGTTAATTCTTTTCATGATAACGATGGGATGATTGAAGTTTTTGCAGAAAACGCACGTAAATATCAGCCGGAAACGTTTGATCATATAATTTTTAGTTTTCACGGTTTGCCCGAAAGGCAGTTAACAAAAGCAGATCATTCGGGTAAATATTGTTTGCAAACACCAGATTGTTGCTCGCGTCTGAATGATGTAAACCGGTTTTGCTATTCGGCACAATCGCACGATACTGCCCGCTTAATTGCAGAAAAATTGCATCTCCCAAGAGAACGGTATACGGTTAGCTTTCAATCCCGTTTAGGAAATGCGCCCTGGAAAAAACCTTATACTATTCATGTATTAGAAGAGCTTGCAAAAAAAGGAATGAAGCGCCTGCTGGTTTTTAGTCCCGCATTTGTTGCCGATTGCCTGGAAACCAATATTGAAATTGCCCGCGAATATCATGATGAATTTAGAAATTGGGGAGGCGAAAAAATACAATTGGTAGAAAGCTTAAACGATAATCCGAAATGGATTGATGCATTGGCGGGAATCGTCTTAAATGATGGTAAAAAGCCCCTAAGCGTTATTTCATAATCGTTTTATTTAAAAAGTTCATTATTATTTCTGTAGCGCCCTTTTGCTGTTGAACATAATTTTTAGCGATAAAACCAGCTTGTTTACGATTGCTCTCATTTTCGAATTTCAGCATTACTGCATTTAGCTCAGCCGCATTGTTAACCGGAAAGCCTGCTCCAAGTTTAACCAGGGCTTTTGCTTCCAGAAACTTATCATAATTAGGGCCAAAAATAACCGGAACGCCAAATGCTGCTGCTTCCAATGTATTATGTATTCCAACTCCAAAACCTCCGCCAATATAGGTAATATCGGCATATTGATACAGCGATGAAAGCATTCCTATATTATCAATAACTAATATTCTGTACGGCTTATCATACGGAGGCTCGAGCTGTTTCAATTCAGAATATCGGATGATTTCATGCTCCCCGGTCATCCCCATTAGGGAAATTATTTTCTCATTTTTTATCTCATGAGGGGCAATAATAAATTTCCAGTCCGCATATTTTTTAAAAAGAGTGGCAATCAGCTTTTCATCATCCGGCCAGGTGCTTCCAGCCACAACTACATTAGAATCGCCACAAAAGGATTTAATATTCTCAAACTGCTTTGGATTCGCTGAATTCTCTGCAACACGGTCAAAACGAGTATCTCCGCTTACTGTTACATTATGTACATTAATTCCAGCCAATAGTTGTTTACTATTTTCATCCTGCACAAAAAAATGATTTACCAAGCCAAGCATTTTTCGATTCAAGGTTCCATACCATTTAAAAAAGGGTTGCGATTTTCTGAAAATTCCGGATATGATAATTAAAGGAACCTTTTTTGTATGTAACTCGTTTAAATAATGATACCAATATTCATACTTGGTAAACACTGCAAGATCAGGATTTATAAGTGTAATAAATTTTGCAGCATTTTTACGGGTATCTAAAGGTAGATAAAAAACATAATCAGCTTTACTGTAATTCTTTCTAAGCTCATATCCGGATGGAGAAAAGAAAGTAATAATGAGTTTATGGCCCGGATAAGAATCTTTTATGTGTTCCAGAACCGGACGTCCTTGTTCAAATTCGCCAAGTGAAGCAAAATGGAACCATATTGATGGCTGGCTTGAATCCACTTCGCTGGAGATTTTTTCGAAAATGTTTTTTCTTCCTTTAACCCACAATTTTGCTTTGGCGTTAAAATTTTGAGAAATAACTATTAAAAATTGATACAGGCGAATGCCAATATTATATAGGAGAAGAAGCATGTTTAGGTGCAAATATTTATCTTCGTCGAAATTACCGTTATTTAAATATAATTATACCATTAAAAACTAAAAATATAAATGAAAATAGCTGTTGTAGGTACCGGATATGTTGGCTTGGTAACAGGCACATGTTTGGCAGAAACAGGTAACTCTGTAACCTGTGTTGATATAAATCAGGAGAAAGTTGATAAAATGAAACAAGGCCAGATTCCGATTTATGAACCCGGACTTGATATTTTATTTCACCGGAACATCGAACAGGAAAGATTAAAATTTACAACAGAGCTTTCTGAAGCTATAAAAGATGCTAAAATTATATTTCTTGCACTGCCTACTCCTCCGGGAGCGGATGGCTCTGCCGATTTGAGTTTTGTGTTGGGCGCAGCAAAAGACATCGCTTTACTTGTACAGGATTATAAAGTAGTTGTAACAAAATCCACTGTGCCGGTTGGTACGGCTGATAAGGTAAAAAAAGTATTTGCTGAGAATACGAATGTTGAAATAGATGTGGTTTCCAATCCTGAGTTTTTGCGTGAGGGCGTTGCTGTAGATGATTTTATGAAACCAGACAGAGTGGTTGTAGGAACAAGCAGCGAAAAGGCCCGTAAACTAATGGAAGAATTATATAATCCGTATGTACGTTCAGGAAATCCAATCATCTTTATGGACGAGCGTTCTTCCGAACTTACAAAATATGCTGCCAATTCGTTTTTAGCAACCAAAATTACCTTTATGAATGAGGTTGCAAACCTATGCGAACTGGTTGGCGCCGACGTAGATATGGTGCGCCGCGGAATAGGTTCTGATGCCCGTATCGGTAAGCGTTTCTTGTTTCCGGGCGTTGGCTACGGAGGAAGCTGTTTTCCTAAAGATGTTCAGGCGCTGGCAAAATCTGCTGCAGAGGTGGACTACGACTTTAGTATATTGAATTCTGTAATGACGGTTAACGAAAAGCAGAAAGTTGTGCTGGTAGAAAAAATGCGAAAATATTATAAGGGCGATTTAAAAGGCAAAAAGTTTGCCCTTTGGGGATTGGCTTTTAAACCGGAAACCGATGATATTCGCGAAGCGCCGGCTCTGTATATTATTGATGAGCTGGTAAAAGAAGGTGCAATTATTACTGCTTATGACCCTGAAGCCATGGCACATGTTCAAAAACTTAAGGGCGACACAATAGCCTATGCAAAAGACCCCTATGAGGCACTTCAGGATGCTGATGCATTAATCATTGTTACCGAATGGCCATTGTTCCGCACACCGGATTTTGATAAAATTGAGAAAAACTTAAAAGCAAAGGTTATTTTTGATGGACGTAATCTATATGAACTTCAAAAAATGATAGATTGCGGATATTACTATAACAGCATTGGACGTAAAGTCATAGAAGCATAATGGAAAGAAAACGTATTTTAATTACTGGTGCAGCCGGTTTCCTGGGTTCACATCTGTGTGATCGGTTTATAAAAGAAGATTACCACGTAATTGCAATGGATAATCTGATCACCGGCGACCTGCGTAATATTGAGCATCTTTTTAAACTTGAAAACTTCGAGTTTTATAACCATGATGTTTCGAAATTTGTTCATGTAGCCGGAAACCTGGATTATATCCTTCATTTCGCTTCTCCGGCCAGCCCGATAGATTATTTGAAAATACCAATTCAGACTCTTAAAGTTGGGTCTTTGGGAATTCATAACCTATTGGGACTAGCCAAAGATAAAAATGCCAGAATATTAATTGCTTCAACATCAGAAGTATACGGCGATCCTAACGTAAATCCTCAGCCTGAAGAATACTGGGGAAATGTGAATCCTGTTGGCCCGCGTGGCGTTTACGATGAAGCAAAGCGTTTCCAGGAAGCTATAACCATGGCTTATCATACCTTCCATGGTGTTGAAACCCGGATTGTACGAATTTTTAATACCTATGGTCCGCGTATGCGACTAAATGACGGGCGTGTATTGCCTGCTTTTATTGGACAGGCAATTCGGGGCGAAGACTTAACTGTTTTTGGCGATGGCTCTCAAACCCGTTCTTTTTGTTATGTTGACGATTTAATCGAGGGAATTTACCGTTTGCTTCATTCAGATTATGCACAGCCTGTAAATATTGGAAACCCGGATGAAATTACCATCAAACAATTTGGCGAAGAGATTATTAAGTTAACCGGAACGAAGCAGAAATTAATCACAAAGCCACTTCCCACAGACGATCCGAAACAGCGTCGTCCGGATATCGCTAAAGCAAAAGCCTTATTGGGCTGGGAGCCGAAAGTATCCAGGGAAGAAGGATTAAAAATTACCTATGAGTATTTTAAATCTCTTCCTCAGGAAATTATAGAAAAAATTGAGCATAAAGATTTTACGAACTATACCAAATAAAGATGAGCAAGATTTTAGTAACCGGAGGCACGGGGTATATTGGTTCTCATACCGTTGTAGAATTGCAAAAGGCAGGTTATGAAGTGGTAATTGTTGATGATCTGGATAATTCAAGCATTGGAATTCTTGATCAGATTACTCAGATTACCGGCATTAAGCCTGAATTTCATCAAATAGACCTTTGTGACGAAGTCAAAACAACTGAACTGATAAAGAATAATCCGGACATTTCGGGTGTAATTCATTTTGCGGCTCATAAAGCGGTTGGAGAATCGGTTCAATTGCCATTAAAATATTATCGAAATAATTTTTTCTCGCTTATAAATCTCCTTACTGCTTTCGCAGAAAAAGATATTAACTTTGTTTTTTCTTCTTCCTGTACGGTTTACGGTCAGCCGGATGTATTGCCTGTAACTGAACAGGCTCCGGTAAAAAAAGCAGAGTCCCCTTACGGAAATACCAAACAGGTTGCTGAAGAAATTCTTATCGAAACAGCAAATGCAAACTCCAATTACAAAGTAATTTCTTTACGGTATTTCAATCCGGTTGGGGCGCATGAATCTGCATTAATCGGCGAATTACCGATTGGAGTTCCCCAGAATCTGGTGCCTTTCATTACGCAAAGTGCAATTGGTAAACGTGGTCCGATTACAGTTTTTGGAAACGATTATAATACGCCAGACGGAAGTTGTGTACGCGATTACATTCATGTGGTAGATTTAGCGAAAGCTCATATTGCAGCCTTACGCCGTCAGGAAGAAAATAGAATGCTGGCTAAATTTGAAATTTATAATATTGGAACCGGAACCGGAAGTTCTGTCTTAGAAGTTATAAATGCTTTCGAAAAAAGTACCGGTGTAAAGTTAAATTATAAAATTGGCCCTCGCAGAGAAGGTGATGTAGAACAGGTTTGGGGCGATGTTACAAAAGCTGCAAATGAATTAAGCTGGAAAACCGAACTTGTATTGGAAGATATGATGAGGTCGGCCTGGGCATGGGAAAAGTACATTGGCGAAAATCCAATTAGATAGCTCTCTTCTTGTTGTTTTAATATTTAAATTAGACTTCAAGTCTGAGCTTTGAGAATTTGTAAAATGAGAAAGATTTTAATTACCGGTGGCGCCGGATTTATAGGTTCGCATGTAGTGAGGCGGTTTGTGAAAAACTACCCTGATTATCAAATAGTTAATTTAGATAAATTAACCTATGCTGGTAACCTTGCCAATCTTAAGGACGTAGAACAATACTCCAATTATAAATTTATTAAAGGGGATATTGTAGATGCTGACTTTATTGATAATTTATTTACTCAGGAAGGTTTTGAGGGAGTAATACATTTAGCTGCAGAATCGCATGTGGATCGCTCTATTAGCAGCCCTATTGATTTTGTAATGACCAACGTTGTTGGAACTGTTAACTTATTGAACGCAGCCCGCAATTTTTGGAAAGATGATTATTCTAATAAAAGATTCTACCATGTTTCTACTGATGAGGTTTATGGCACTTTAGGTGATGAAGGGCTTTTTACAGAAGAAACCGCATACGATCCGCATAGCCCGTATTCTGCTTCAAAGGCAAGTTCCGATCATTTTGTACGCGCTTACCAGGATACTTACGGTATGAATGTGGTTATTTCTAATTGTTCTAACAATTATGGGTCTCACCACTTTCCGGAAAAACTTATTCCATTGGCAATTAACAATATTCAGCATAATAAGCCTGTTCCGGTTTATGGGAAAGGCGAAAATATACGCGATTGGCTTTGGGTTGAAGATCATGCAAGAGCAATTGATGTAATTTATCATAATGCAGCTTCGGGCCAAACCTACAATGTTGGCGGACATAATGAGTGGAAAAATATCGACCTTATATATGCGTTATGTAAGATAATGGATCGGAAACTTGGCAGGGAAGAAGGAACGTCTGAAAAGCTAATAACATTTGTAACAGATAGGGCAGGGCATGATTTGCGTTATGCAATAGATTCTGCAAAATTGCAAAAGGAATTAGGTTGGACACCTAGCTTACAGTTTGAAGAAGGTTTGGAAAAAACGGTTGATTGGTATTTAGAGAATCAGGAATGGCTTAATAATATCACATCAGGACATTATAAAGAATATTACGAAGAACAATACGATAATCGATAATGCTGTTTGATTTCTTAAAAAATAAGAAAAAGCAGGTTCCGGAAATTAATTTTTCTAAGATTAAAACCGATTTGCATTCACATCTGATTCCCGGAATTGATGATGGTGCGCAAAACATGGAAGAATCCATCATTCTTATTAGAAGAATGATGGATTTTGGGTTTAAAAAGTTAATTACCACTCCGCATATTATGGCCGATTATTATAGAAACACACCGGATTCTATAATTAATGGCCTTAAAGTATTACGGCAGGAATTAGTTACCCGGAATATTGATATAGAAATACACGCTGCTGCAGAGTATTATCTGGACGAAACCTTTGAGAATAAATTAAATAGAGGTGATATATTAACGCTTGGAGGCCGCTATGTTCTATTCGAATTGTCTTATATAAACTATCCTCAAAATCTTTTTGAAATAATAGATAAGATAAAAGAAAGGGGCTTCATTCCTATGCTGGCCCATCCGGAAAGGTATCCATATCTTGCCGGTTCTATCGAAAATTATGAACGGATTAAAGATTCGGGATGTTATTTGCAGCTAAATGCTCTTTCTTTAACAGGTTATTATGGAAAATCAACTCAAAAAGTCGCCGAAGAACTGGTCGATAACTGTCTGATAGATTTTTTAGGAAGCGATTTGCATAAGATCAAACAGGCCGATATGTTGGAAAAGTCGTTATCAATGCCCTATATTATACGGCTCTTAACAGATTATCAGTTACAAAACGAACTCATTTAATTTAAATATCCTTTTTCTCTTAAAATACTTCTTATCTGTTTTCTCATGGATAAAATGCGGCCGGTCATTATTCCGGAAACCAGACTAAAACTAAACGCAGTTAATGTGGGTCCGTGTATCCAATGCCCGAAAATCCATCTTTTAGAAAGTGCAAAAGCAAGATAAATTATTAGGAATGTAATACTAATTCTGTTCCATCTTGATATTACTTCGCCTGTTTCTTCGTGCCAGTGTATATTAGAATACCTGCCCAATAAAGAGCCAATTAAATAACCTGATAATATTCCTCCTAAAGCAAGAAGAGGCGTAATGGTACCTATAATAATATCATATATAATTATCGTGGTGATAATTAAAAACATAATTGCAAATCTTCTAAGCTTAGAGAGCAGCTTCTTGTTTACATACTTTTTCGATATCTCTCTCGTCTTTCTGCGGATGATCATATTATATAAAGCAGCAACAGAACATTATAGTTTTTACTATGCAAAAAAACTACCCCGCATTAAGCTTAAGCTTTGCCTTTGTTATAGCATAACTCCGGATTAGTCTAAATTGAAAGCTTTCTTTTATTAATTATCCTTTGCACTGTCTGCCTTTAAGCTTCAGAGTCGGATGGCAAGTACAACTCCAAAAATGCATTTTCTCTTTCATCCTTTTGTCCCTTTCATCCTTCACAACACAAAAAAACCTGCCATATAACAGCAGGTTTCCTAAAGCGATTTTTTGATTCTCTAAACAGCAAAGGATGTACCGCAGCCGCAGGTGCTTTTTGCATTTGGATTATTAAATGTAAAGCCTCTGGAGTTTAAACCATCTTTAAACTCAATTTCCATTCCGGCTAAATACAAGCCATGTGCTTTATGCATAAATATTTTTATACCGTCTATTTCAAATTCCTGGTCGCCATCTTTTTTTTGATCGAAGCCTAAAACATAGTTCATTCCAGAGCATCCACCGCCTGTCACACCAACGCGCACGCCAAAGTTTTCTCCATGCTCTTGCTGGTCCCTTAATTTACGAAGCTCTTTTTTTGCACCTTCAGTAAAAGAAACTGGTAGTGCTGATATAGTTGTCTCCATGCTCATTCTTTTATTTAATATGCAAATATACGTGAAAATGTACACTTTTGCTTAAGTTAAATGGATATGACCTTTTGTTAACAAATTGCTTTAATGGACACTATAACGTATTTTTTTATTGATGTATTGAAATTTGTGCTTGCCGGCACGCTGGTATTTTATATCTCCTGGTTAATGATTAAAGGGGAGATCAATAAAGTTACTCAATCAAAGCTAATCGAGGTTAAAAAGGCGTCGTTGCAAACAACCCTGCCATTAAGACTGCAGGCTTATGAACGATTAGCTTTATTTATAGAACGAATTAATCCATCCCATATGCTGGTTCGGGTGCATGTGCCAAAAACAACCGTTAAGGAGATTCAGCAATTTTTAATTGCAGAAATTAATACCGAGTATCAACATAATATAACTCAACAATTATATGTAAGTGCTCAAGCCTGGGCAGTTATTAACCGTATAAAGGAAGATACTCTAAGTTTGATTAATAACGCGGCTGGGGGCTTGTCTCCTGAGGTATCGTCGACAGAGCTAAGTAAAGTGATTCTAACTCATCTGGCAGGCTTAGAAGCCAATCCATACGATGCAGGCTTAATGATATTGAAACAGGATATGCAATATTTTTTTTAAGACCGATATTAAAAGATTATTCCTTGTGCGTTTAATTTAGAGTGCAGGTGTCATCGTTAGAGCTTAATAATCTAAGCGGGTTTTCTGAAATTTAGCAGGAATACTTTTTCAAAGTGAGATTAAAATAATATTAAGTTTTGATGTGATAATGCAAAAAATACTCGTTATATTCACCACATCATTGAGGGGCATACTCATGCTTTTTTAAACTCGGCTGATTTGATTAAAATCGTATCAGATGTAGTTCAAATAGACAGTTGGGGAGTATGCGAGGGTTATATAAGATCTTTTAGATTTCGTGTTTGAAAGCTATACGAGAGCCAAAAGGGCCTACTCTTCTGCCATAGAGTCTATTAAGAGTTATTTTAAATTTTAGTTTTTTAAGTTGAATTTTTTTAGAATATTCGATGTTCCAAACCCGGCTGTTTTTTCATTTGGCCGAGGGTTGTAAATCAGATTATTAAGTTAAAATATGGAAAAAACTTGTACAAATGTATGGAGCAACTGCCTGCAAATTATAAAGGACAACATCCCTACGCAGAGTTTTAAGACTTGGTTCGAACCAATCAAGGCTTTACGTCTGGAAGGTAATGTGCTTACCATACAAGTACCCAGTTTATTCTTTTACGAGTGGCTAGAAGAGCACTATGTGGGTCTTTTGCGTAAGACTGTAAAAAAGCAGTTAGGCGAGGAAGGTCGTTTAGAATATAACATTGTTGTAGAAAAATCGTCGAATAATAAACCTTACACAACCAATATACCTTCTAATGGCAATGGCTCTGATGCAAAAAAGCAATCGATGCCAATGCCGGTTGCTTTAAATAAGGATATTAAGAATCCATTTGTGATTCCGGGACTAAAGAAATTACAAGTAGATCCTCAGTTAAATCAGAATTATAGTTTTGAAAATTTTATAGAAGGCGATTGTAACAGGCTTGCCCGCTCTGCAGGTTTTGCTGTTGCAGGCAAACCGGGAGGAACATCTTTTAATCCATTAATGCTGTATGGTGGTGTTGGTTTAGGAAAAACACATCTTGCGCAAGCCATTGGGAACGAAATAAAACGTTCTCATCCTGATAAGCTGGTTATTTATGTTTCCTGCGAAAAATTCTGTCAGCAATTTGTTGATTCATTAAAGAATAATACCATTAATGATTTCGTGAATTTTTATCAGGCGATGGATGTGATCATTATGGATGATGTACATAACTTTGCCGGTAAAGAGAAAACCCAGGATATTTTCTTCCATATTTTCAATCATTTACATCAGTCAGGGAAGCAGGTTATTTTAACCTCTGATAAAGCGCCAAAGGATTTGGCCGGTTTAGAAGAACGCTTGCTTAGCCGGTTTAAATGGGGGCTTTCCGCCGACTTACAGGTGCCGGATCTTGAAACCCGGATGGCCATTCTGAAAATGAAAATATATATGGATGGCATTGAACTCCCGGCAGATGTTATAGAGTATGTAGCTCATAATATAGATAACAATGTGCGTGAGTTAGAAGGAGCCATGGTTTCCCTGCTAGCTCAATCAACACTCAATAAAAAGGATATTGATTTGGCTCTTGCTAAGGCAATGCTTAAAAACTTCATAAAAAATACTTCTAAAGAGATTTCTATGGAGTATATTCAGAAATTAGTTTGCGAATATTTTGAAGTGCCAATAGAAATGGTAAAATCAAAAACCCGTAAACGCGAAATTGTACAGGCACGTCAAATTTCAATGTATCTGTCAAAAAGCCATACTAAAACATCTTTAAAATCGATAGGCGCTTTTTTTGGTGGCAGGGATCATTCCACTGTAATTTATGCCTGTCAGACTGTGGAAGACTTAATTGATACAGATAAGAAGTTTAAGGCATACGTGCAGGACATACAGAAAAAGTTAAAAATGAGTTAAGGAAAAAGTTATAAGATAAGAGAAAAGGCACTGTTAATAGATAAGCAGTGCCTTTTTACGTAAAAAATTACTGGGTACGAGATTTGTAAAACGTTTTAAATTGTTTTGCAATTGATTGGCTTATTCATTTAAATCAGCTAATCTTTCTTAAATGTAAAAGCGCATGAAATGCTGCACTTGCATGCAATGCCTGAGGTAGTTTATTTTCGAATACCAGCTTTTTAAATTCGTCGATACCAACTGTCAAAACTTCAATTTCTTCCCGTCCATCCAGATGCTGCTCCTGAACTTTTTTTCCTCCTTTAGCCAGATAACTGGTAGTTATATTGCCTGATGTTGATGGATTGGCATATAATTGACAAATTAATTCTATACTTTCGAATTCATAGCCTGTTTCTTCTAACAGTTCTCTTTTTACGGCTTGTTCAGGATTTTCTCCGGCATCAATGCATCCTCCGGGAAGTTCGAGGATTATTTCCTCGGCGCCATGGCGGTATTGTCTTATTAAAATGACTTCATTTTCTTCTGTCAATGCAATTGCGTTTACCCATCCCGGATATTCCAGAACGTAATAATCATCAATAAGCGTTCCGTTGGGCATTCTGCAGGTATCTACCCGCAATGTCGCCCACTGTTCCTTAACTAAATATTTTGAAGCTAGCTTTTCCCATTTCAAATCACTCATACTGATCATTATTTAAGAACTTATCTATCATTTCGCGCCTGCTTAAATTTTCTAATGATTGTTGATGATGTTCTGTTTCAAGAAAGTTTAAAACCGCAGCAACTTTATGCATTATTGCAATACATTCTTCAGTTTCCTGGAAAGGATATGAACTTTCAAAAAGTATCTGAACAAGAGTATTTAATTTTTCTGCAGAGAAATTTTTGCTTTTAAGCTGCGCCTCAAAATCCTCAACAGATGCTTCTTCTAAGAATTTCCTGTCAAATCCGAAACTTTCGAAAAGTGTTTGCTGACTTAATTCAATTGCTCCATCCAGGTTACCCTCATTTTTTAAGCCAATAATTTTGGCGATAATTTGGGTAAGTTTTTGTATTTCTGCTTCTATAAAATCTTTTCGTATCATAATAAATCGTAATAAAATCTTTATAAGTTTTGAATGTTTGGCTGGTGGTTACCAACTCCCGCTAGAGCCGCCACCGCCAAATCCACCACCACCAAATCCGCCGAAGCCACCACCGCTACTACCTCCAAATCCTCTGCCGCCGCCCAATCCTCCACCGCCACGGTTACCCATTCCAGACATTAATGTCCACCAAAATAAACTGGAACCGCCACGACTGCCTATAACTTGTCCGCCTTTCCCGCCCCCTCCTTTTGATAAAAGAATTACAACAATAATAATGATGATAATTAATCCTACCGGAAACTTACCCGCATTAGGCTGCTTTTCTTTCGCTGTGGCTTTGTATTCTCCTTTAGTATATGCAATTATAGCATCTGTAGCCTTAGTTATACCTGCATAATAGTTGCCTTCAATAAAGCTTGGCTTTATCTCGTTTTCAATAATACGCTTGGTGAGGGCATCAGGAAGTACTCCTTCCACACCATATCCGGTTTGGATGGTTACTTTTCTGTCTGCAAGCGCTGCAAGCAATACCACCCCATTGTTTTTCCCTTTTTGTCCAACGCCCCATTTTTGAGCCAGACGTGCTGTATAATCAGCAATGTCATAAACGCCTACCGATTTAATCAATACGACTGCAATCTGTGTAGAACTCGAATCATTAAAAGCAACCAGCTTACTTTCCAGATTATTGATCTGATCGGGGCTAAGAGTATTAGTATAATCGTTTACAAGCCTGTTGGGCTTTTCAGGGAAATTTTGTGTGAATCCTTTTATACTAAAAAAGAATAAGAGGATGAATATGCTAAATTTCTTTAATATCATTTTATTTTGACGAAGAAAATCGGATTAATAAGTCGTTACATTTATTGCATATAATCGATGTCATCCGATAATTCGTTTTTATCGCCATCAATATATGGGAAGAATTGCTGAAGCTTTTCGCCGGACATCGTAATGCCAGTTATTAATCCTTTGACTAAGCTTCCAGCTTTGAACCAATTTAGCATTGATTCTTTTGTAGAGACCCAAAAATTCTCAGGTATAACTTCATTAATTCCTTTATCTCCGATTATTGCAAACTTATGATCCTCTGTAGCAATATAGATAAGCACCCCGTTGCGGAGTGCTGTTTTATCCATTCCTATTTTATAGAAATAATTTGCGGCTCTTTCTAAAGGGTCTCCTTTGCAGTGCTTTTCGGCGCTTATCCGGATTTCTCCCGAAGTGTTTTTTTCGGCAGCTTCAATAGCCTGTCTTATCTCATCCTGTTCTGTGTCTGTAAATAACGCCATTATATTAAAGAAGTATATATATAATACAATATAGAGAAGGCCATTATCTAAAATTCAACTTTTGGTGCGTTTTGGTCTGCTGCATCTGCCTGGAAATAGCCTTTCTTTTCGAATCCAAACACTGACGCCGTTATATTATTAGGAAAGGATCTGATTTTGGAATTATAAACCTGGGTAACCTCATTAAACTTTTGGCGCTCCACAGTAATCCGGTTTTCAGTACCCTCTATCTGCGCTTGTAGTTCAAGAAAATTTTGATTTGCCTTTAATTGAGGATAATTTTCTGTTACCATCATTAACCGGCCTAAGGCAGTGCTTAACTGGCCCTGCGCTGCGTTAAATTTTTCAATGGCTTCGGGAGTTAATTTTGTGGGATCAACATTTACCGCCGTAGCCTTAGCTCTGGCTTCTATAACCTGGGTTAAGGTTTCTTTTTCAAAATTTGCAGCTCCTTTTACTGATGCTACTAAGTTTGGAATTAAATCTGCACGACGTTTATATACGTTTTGTACCTGAGCCCACTGTGATTGAACTTGCTCGTCGAGATTAACCATAGAGTTGTACCCACAGGATGAAAATGATAAAATTGCTAATAGTCCGGCAATTGAAAAGATAAATTTTCTCATGGAATTAATATTAATTTTTGTGTTTTTAGAGATCAATTTTTATTCCTTTGTTACATGTTAAGGATATTTCTGCCTAAAAGGCATTATTGTCTTAAGAATATTCTGCAATATATTGTTTTACTCTTACTTAAACCCTTCTCTTAATTGCCCGAAAATATGCAAAAAGATTAAAAGCTTCAGGAATAAGATATTAATTCACAGTACTATCTGTAACAATAATTCATAGCTATCGTAATACTATCTGCTCTCAATGTACCAAATAGCGTATGAACAAGACGACAAAGATATTTTTGACTTTAGGATTATTGATGGCAATAGTAATTCCTGTTACTGTAAAAGGGTTATTTACCGAAACAGATTTTTTTGAGAGCAGTGAAAGTTTAAAAATCGATTATTTGCAGCCATATAAGCCAAAGCCTGAAACAGCAATTAATTTACCTAAAGGAATTGTAAAAAATAGTGGCGCTGGTTTAAATACTAATGAAGAGCCATCCACAAGAGTTAGAGCCCAGTCGGCTGCACCTTATAAATCGTCGCGTGAGATTAAAAAAATAAATGTTCCTATGTCAGATTTTTCGGATGAGCAATTAGAAGCAGGAGAAACTGAATCTAATACTGAAGAGCTTTTTTATAAATAGCCGGATTTTTTCATGACAAAATTTTAAGTTTGTATTATCTGGGATAAGAACCTGGCTAATACATGACAAGGGAAATAGAAATAGTTTTGCTGCCATTCGAAGCAGCAGATCAAAGCTTAATACATAAAAAAGCCGCCGCCGCTTTACATCTCTCTCCAGCAAAAATTAACCAGGTTGTTGTTCTTAAAAGATCTATTGATGCGCGTGGCAAACAGGTTGTTTATCGTCTTAAAATTATTGCTTATATAGATGAACAGCCGGTTCCTGAAATTCTTTCGGTAGATTATCCTAATGTAAAAGATAAAAAGCAGGTTATAATAGTTGGTGCTGGTCCCGCAGGTCTTTTTGCAGCATTACGATGTATAGAGCTTGGGCTAAAGCCAGTGGTTTTAGAACGTGGTAAAGATGTTAAACAGCGCCGTAGAGATTTGGCGGCTATTAATAAACAGGGCATAATAAATCCGGAATCTAATTATTGCTTTGGTGAAGGCGGGGCCGGAACTTATTCTGATGGAAAACTATATACGCGTTCTAATAAACGGGGCGATATTCAATATATACTCAAAAAGTTTGTGGCGCATGGTGCAACGACAGATATTTTAATTGATGCCCGTCCTCATATAGGGACAAATAAACTCCCTCAAATTATAGAATCTATTCGTCAACGTATTTTAAATGCGGGTGGCGATATAATTTTTGATTGTAAAGTAGATGATTTAATCATATCAGGAAAAGAATTGAAAGGCGTTAAAGTTGCCTCTGGAGAATCGTATTTGGCAAATAATGTTATTCTTGCCACCGGGCATTCTGCCCGGGATATATATTATCTCCTTAGAAAGTATAATATATTAGTTGAAGCCAAGCCCTTTGCATTGGGTGTGAGAATAGAACATCCTCAGGAAATTATAGATGAAGCTCAATATCATTGCAGCATCCGCGATCCGTTTCTCCCGCCTTCATCTTACAGTTTTGTAGAACAAATAAATGGTCGGGGCGTATTTTCTTTTTGTATGTGCCCCGGTGGGATAATAGCTCCATGTGCTACTGATTTTAATGAAATAGTTGTTAACGGATGGTCGCCTTCAAAACGAAATAATCCTTTTGCTAATTCCGGTACGGTTGTTCAAATTAACATAGAGGATGTTCCTGCTTCTTTTCAGGATCCGTTTGCTTTATTAGATTTTCAATCAAAAATTGAGCAAAAGGCATATCAGGAAGGAGGTGGCAGCCTTGTTGCACCTGCGCAGCGTATGGTCGACTTCGTGGATGGCAGGTTATCTGCTAATTTGCCTAAAAACTCATATTTACCTGGTACCCGATCTGTATCATTGAATGAAGTTCTTCCCGAATTTATCTTTAGCCGGTTACAGCAGGCTCTTCCTGCCTTTGGAAGAAAGATGAAAGGATATTATACTAATGAAGCAATTTTAGTAGGCGTAGAATCCAGAACCTCATCTCCTGTTAGAATTCCGAGAGATAAAGAAACGTTGCAGCATCCGCAACTTAAGGGTTTGTTTCCCTGCGCAGAAGGTGCTGGCTACGCAGGTGGTATCGTTTCAGCGGCTATAGATGGCATGAATTGTGCAGAAGCAGTACTACGGAATAATAAAATATAAACACAATCATTAAAAGACGCTCATAATTGTAATGCATCTGTCTGGTGAAACGCCTTACAGCCATTAAAAATGCATATATACAGTTAAAAATCGTTTTTAATAATTGTTTTGAAGATATATTGTAATGAATCATGAGCTTACACTCACAAACGCATTAAATAAATTTATGATAGCTTCATCTTCATTAAAAATAAATAAATATGAAAAAGACCATTGTTTTAGGAGCCACTCCTGATGATAGCAGATATGCCTTTCTGGCATCGAATAAGTTGGTAAAGTATGGCCACGAATTGATTAATGTGGGTATAAAGACGGGTGAAGTAGCAGGCATTACTATTGAAAAGCCAGAACATATTCATTTCGATGTAGACACGATTACTTTATATGTAGGTCCGAGAAATCAGAAATCTTTATATGATTATATTCTTAATACTAAGCCAAGGCGTATAATTTTTAATCCGGGTACCGAAAATAGAGAGTTGCAGATACTTGCTGAACAAAAAGGAATAGAAGTAGTGTATGGTTGTACGCTGGTTATGCTTTCTACTGGTGAATACTGATATAAAGAGAGATATCAATATTTGGATGTCAATATAAATATAATACGATAGATTAGATATTCATAGTTTCAAGCTTATCAGCTATTAAATGGAGTATTTCCTCATCTATCCAGCCATTATTTTTACAAATATGCAGGAATCCATAAATGTCGGGTTCAAAGCTTGCAATCATCTTGCCGTCTTTAAAGACCTCAAATTTGCAATGATTTCCTTCGTCACTGTGTGCAAAATCAGCAACTTCAAAACTTAATTCTGTTTTATCTTTGATGATAGCAATAGAAAACTTATCCATAATTAGTGTTGTGAATGTTTAATAACAAAGATTGGGATTTGAATGTTTTCATACGAAAAGTCAGAGATGTTTCAACAAATCCCTTAATTTCTCTTGCCCTATAAAGACTAAGGAGCTGATACCTAGTCATTGCGGTTTTTTTGAACATAAAAATAAAAAAAAGTTTGGCAGGAAAGAAAAAAAGCTCACCTTTGCAATCCCAAACGGAGAGGGCGGGAAAGAAAGAGTCGGCGCAAGGCCGGCTTTAGTATTGAAAGAAGGCAGAGAAA